>Ga0114931_10007395_pt1 | contig 13404 bp, 12 predicted proteins | sample 2SBtaG_FD_89579 | JGI IMG/M metagenome (GOLD analysis project Ga0114931, IMG submission 89579) | Deep subsurface microbial communities from Kolumbo volcano to uncover new lineages of life (NeLLi) - 2SBTROV14_V59a metaG | ecosystem: Environmental > Aquatic > Marine > Volcanic | place: Kolumbo... | reverse complement strand
GAGGACGACGTGCGCTCCGTCCGCGCCGAGGCGATCGGCGAACGCCTCGCCGATCCCGCTCGAGGCTCCTGTCACCACGGCCCATCTTCCCATCCATTCGCTGCGACCCATCTCAGTCCTCCGCGGATAGGAATTTCTAGCCCCGTTTTCCGTTCGAGGTCCGATAACTCCACGCTATGTCAAGCAGGGACCTGAGGGGTTCACGCCCCCCGCCGCGGGCTGTACAGCGCCACGGGCTTGCCGTGCTGCTCCAGGTAGGAGCGCATCGCCGTGAAGTACGAGAACGCCGACTCCGATTCGCAGAACAGAAGATCCATCAACTCACTCGTTGCGTCGTCGACGAACACCAGCAGGGTGCAGCGAGCGGCGCGCTCCTCGAACCACTCGTGGTCGCAGCCGTCGATCTGAATGAGCTCGCCGCGACACGGCCGACGGTGCCGGGGCGGTTGGATCCGCGGCTCTCGGCGAGCACGAGGAACCCAGAGCCCCTCCTCGATCATCCAGTGCCGCAGCGTCTCGACCGAGAGACGCAAACGGTGCAACTCCGTCAGCTTCTCGTGAGCGAGTGTCGGTCCGAAGTCCCCGTAACGGGAGCGGACGGTGGTGAGCGCCTCCTCTCGCAGCGCGGAAGGGAGTTGTCGGTTGCTGGGGCGACCCCGATGCTTCGATGCCAAGCCCATCGGACCGTCTCGCACATAGGCTTGCCGCAGTCGACGCACCTGCCGGGTCGTCAATCCCAATATCGTCGCCGCCTCGCGCTGCGTCAGCCGCTTCTCGATCACCCGCTCAATCACGCTCACGCGATCCAGCTCCTCGTAGCTCATGCTCACTGTCTCCATGTCCACCGGGGTACCCCTGTAGGCTGGAAGAAGCGGACATTTCTACTTTGGAGAAAGCGGACATTTCTAAATTGGTACTACAGTCCGGCGTCCGACAACGGGGGTTCTGTCAACTCGCAGCGGCCCGGGCGGGCGGGCCGGTCGGCTCAGCCGCAGCAGCCGACCTCGGCCTCGGTCGCTGCCTCGAAGTCGCCACCGGTGCCGAAGGTCTGCGCCCCGTCCCGAACCACGCACCGCGGGGAGCGCGTGACGTTTCCCTGAAGGAGAGTCGAGCCCTCAGTCCACAGTCCCGACGGCCCACCCCAACACCAGGCGATAGCGACGATTCCCGCGAGTTCGAAGCTCCGGAAGTCCGGGGAAGTCTTCGGTCTCAGGCGTCGATCTCGGCCTCCAGCGCACGCACCGCCTCGGGGTTCGGGTCCACGCCGGCGTTCTCTAGCGTGCGACGGATGCGGGCGAGGATCTCGCGTGCCCCGGCCTTCTTGCGCCTTGCCGACAGCAGTCGGGCCTCGGCCAGGTCGGTCAGCGGGTCGAAGCCCCTGAAGCCGTTGTCGCTCTCGCGGCGCATCGATGCGATCGCCTTGCGCGCCTTGCCGGCCGCGAACGGGGCTTGCGTGAAGACGAACCACGGGTTGCGCAGCAGTGCGCCAAGGGTCGGCGTCACGTCGCGACGCGCGACCGAAACCCACAGGGTGACCTCGGCGTTGTTCGCGGTCACGACCCACTGTCCGGCGCCGCGCTCCCTGCTGTCGCGTTGGATCGCCAGGATCCGTCGGACCCCTTGCGACAAGCGCCCCAGGGCTGCCTCAGCGCCGCCGTAGGCCAAGCTCATGAAGCCACCGAACCAGCGATCCTCGTGGTGCTCTCGGTAGGGCAGCCAGGCCTCCAGGTGGCGGGCGCACGCCTCCATGTCTTGGCGGAGGCCCAACGCGAATCCGAGGTACATGGCAGCAAAGCCGCCGAAGACCTCGTAGCGCGCGTCCTCGATGCCCTTGCGGGTGACCGCCTCGGCACGCTCGAAGTCGAGCAGGAACAGCCAGTTGCCCGCCTCGCAGCCGGAGGCCATGGCGGCGGCGCGCGCGTTGCCCGTGGCCTGGGCAAAGCCCGCCAGCTCGTGGCAGACCTCGAACGACTCGCGAAAGCGGCCCGACATCGTCAACGCGGTGGCCAGCCCGCCGAGCGCCTTGAGCGCGGGATAGGGGTGAAGGCGCTTCTCCTCATCGGTCAGGTCTAGCGTGCCGGCGCAGCGGATCGTCTCCTCCAGATCGCCGAGCGCGGAAACGGTGTGGACCCGCCAGGCGACCGCGTAGGCGAGGGCGATGCGATTGCCGCTCTCGCGGCCCAAAGGCAGCGCGCGATCCAGGCTTTCGATCGAGCCGCGCAGGTCACCGTGGAAGAGCTGCACGTTGCCCAGCCAGCCCAGGTACATCGCCAGCAGGCCCGCGTCGCCGCAGCGCTCGGCGTCGGCAAGATGCTTCTTCAGCAGCCGGATCCAGTCGCGGATCCAGTCGCGGTAGTAGAAGACGTGTGACCACTCGCTGATCAGCTCGACCAGCGTGTGACAGTCGGCCTCGCTGCGGCCCTGCTCGGGGATGAGTGCGTAGGCCCGCTCGAAGTGGCTCTGCGCTTCGTCGAGTGCGTAGCGCGCCACGCACTTGCGCCCGGCCGCGACCAGGTAGTGCACCGCCTTGTCGGTGACGCCGCCGCGTTCGAAGTGCCAGGCGAGCGTCTCCACGAACTCGGGGATGCGGTCGGCGAGCACGCCCTCCATGGCGTAGGCCACCCGCTCGTGCAGCTTCTGTCGCTCTGATTTCAGGAGTCCGTCGTAGGCGACCTCCTGGGTGAGCGCGTGCTTGAAGATGTACTCGACGTCCGGCTCGACCGCGCGGATCAGGTCGGAGGCCATCAGCTCGTTCAGGCTGGGCACGAGTGCGTCGGGATCCTCGGTCAGCGCTGCGACCACGGAGTGCAGGAACTCGCGGCCGACGACCGCGGCATGGCGCAGCACGCGCTTGCGCCCGTCGTCGAGCCGGTCGATGCGCGCCGCGATCACGCCGCGCACGGTCGTGGGCACCTCGGACTCCGACAGCGAACGCGCCAGCGTCCAGCCCTCGTCGCCGCGTTCGAGTACGTGCGTCTCGATCAGCGAGTTCACCACCTCCTCGACATAGAAGGGGTTGCCGTCCGAGCGCGCCTCGATGAATTGTGACAGCGCTTCCGGCGCTTCGGCGTCGAGCAGAGACGAGAGCAGCTCGCGCGTCTGGCGCGCCGACAGCTCCTTCAGCTCCAGCACCTGCATGCGCTCCGGCGCCGCGTAGCCGGGACGGAAGTTGCAGACGAACAGGAGCGGCGCGTCGGCCAGGCCGATCAGCCCCGCGAGCAGCTCGGTCGTCGACGCGTCCGCCCAGTGCAGGTCCTGGATGCAGACGACCATGGGGCCGCGCGCGGCCAGCGCGGCCAGCAGGCGCTGCACGGTCGCGCGCAGCCGCTCGCGGAACGCCTCGCGCTCGATCACGACGCCTTCGGCCTGCTCTAGGTCGTACAGGTGCAACAGGTAGGGCAGCGCCTCCTCGGGCGCGTCGAGCAGGCCGCGCGTTCCGGCCTCGAGCTTCTCGCGCACCCGCGCCGGCGGATCGTCCTCCTCGATCCCCCAGCTGCGATTGAGCAGGTCGAGGATCGGCGCGTAGGGGATGTCCTGCGCGTAAGGATAGGCGCGTCCCTCGAGCCAGCGTACGTCGTCGCCGACCTGCGCCCGCAGCTCATCGACCAGCCGGGTCTTGCCCGTGCCGGCGTCGCCCAGGATGCCGAACGCGGACGGCTCGCCGTCGCGCATGCGTTCGACGGCGCCGAGCAGCGCGCCCAGCTCGGCCTGGCGGCCGACGAAGCTGCCGCGGAAGCGCGCGGGCTCCCCACGCGACGTCACGCCGCGCGCGCGCGTCACGTGGACGGGCTCCGCCTTTCCCTTGAACGTGCGCTCGCCAAGGTCGTCGAGCGCGAACGCGTGCGCGACCAGGCGGCGTGTTTCCGGCCCGATCCAGATCTCGCCGCTGGGCGCTTCGTTCATCAGCCGTGCGGCCAGGTTGATCGTGTCGCCGAGCGGGCCCGCCGTTCCGTGATCGAAGCGCAGCTCCCCGGTCACGACGAGCCCCGTGTTGATCCCGCTGTGCAGCGCGATCGGCGAGCCGGTCCGCGCTTCGACCTGGGGGCTGAGCGTCGCCACGGCCTCGTGCAACTCGAGCGCGGCGCGCACGGCGCGCACCGGATCGTCCTCGTGCGCGGTGGGCACCCCGAAGATCGCCATGACGGCGTCGCCGATGAACTTCTCGATCCGGCCTTCGTAGCGACCGACGATCTCCGCCGCGCGCTCGAACACGCTCCCCATGACCTCGCGCGTCTCCTCGGGATCGAGCCGTTCGGACAGCGCAGTAAATCCGGTCACGTCGCAGAACAGGACGCTGACCTGCTTGCGTTCCGCCTCGGCGGAACCCGCCGCGGCTTCGCCGTTGAAGGCCGCACCGCACCCGTTGCAAAACCGGGCGCCTTCGGGATTCACGTGTTCGCAGGCCGTGCATTCCATCGGAGCAATGGTAGCCGAATCGTCGCCATGAGTGGGGGATAGGGAGAATAGCCTGCGTTCTCCGTCCGGCGTCCGACAACGGGGGTTCTGTCAACTCGCAGCGGCCCGGGCGGGCGGGAGGTTTGCGGCAGATGTCAGTCACGGGATCGGATCCACGAGTTTGATGAGGATAGGGCATTCAAGCTGCGCTTTTCGCCACACGTCCGATAACGGGTGTCCTGCCTATCGGGCTCGCTCAGCTCGTGACCGGTCCTGTCACGGTGAGAGTGGACCTTCCTCCTGACCTGAGCCAAGGAGGGCAGAGCGATGGGGTTTCCGAAGACGCTTCAAGAGTTCCAGGCCACGTTCCCGGACGAGGAATCATGCTGGGAGGCGCTGCGAAACGTACGGTGGCCACGGGGCTTCGTGTGCCCCCGGTGCGAATCCCGAGAGAGTTGTTGGATCTCGACCCGGCGTCTCGAGCAGTGTCGCGGTTGCCGGTACCAGTGCTCGGTGATCGCGGGGACGATCTTTCATGGGACACGGGTTCCGCTGCTCACCTGGTTCTGGGCGATCTTCTTTCTCGCTCGCCACAAGAAGGGGATCTCGGCGCTCCAGCTGCAACGAGACACGGGTATCGGGAGCTACGAGACGGCCTGGGCGATGCTCCACAAGCTTCGCTCCACCCTCGGGCCGCGCCCCGAGGATCGGCTCACGGGCCTCGTCGAGGCGGATGAGAGCTACGTGGGGGGAACGGAACGCGGCCTGCGGGGTGGACGCATGCTCGTAGGCAAGACGCTCGTCGCAGGAGCCGTCGAACAGCGGAAGCACAGCGCAGGTCGCGCTCGGCTCGCCGTCCTCGAGGGGCTCACCTTCGAGCACGACCTCGGCCCCTTCGTACGCGGTGTCATCGATGCGACCGAGGCCACGGTGCGAACCGATGGCTTTCAAGGCTACCGCCGTCTCTCGAAGGTGGGCGTTCGGCATGAGCGGCTCGTTCAGGGAACCGATCCGGCCCGGTCGGCCGAGATCCTTCCCTGGGTGCATCGGATCTTCGGCAACCTCAAGACCTGGCTGCGAGGTACCTTCCACGGCGTGAGCGGAAAACACCTCCCGCGCTACCTCCGAGTTCGTCTACCGCTTCGACCGCCGTTGGCGCGAGGGCGAGCTCTTTGGCTTCGTCCTACAGCGGGCCGCCCAAGGCGAGCCGTTTCCCTATCGCAGGTTGGTAGCTGAGCGAGCCCGATAGGCAGGACGGGTGTTATGTCGAAACCCTTCCCCTCTGGGAGCCGGCGGGCGATTTCAACGTGAGCGCGGAGTCGGGGCGCGGCGGGTTGGAGAGATATTGCCGATTGTTGGGGATCGGTTCTGATCAGGCAGCGCGTTCTCCGTCTTTTACATCCTGTTCGGGACTTCCGTCCAGGAACTTCGTTCCGTCCAGCACATGCTGAACGAGGTATGGGCTTCGGATGGCGCGCCAGCGCTTCTCGGCCATCGCGAGCAGTTGATAGGCCATCGTCAACCCCCGTGTTCTCGTTCCTGCCCCCTTCGTCACTCGCTGTCTGAGCTTCACCGTCGCGAACGCCGACTCGATCACGTTCGTGCTTCGGATCGTCATCCAGTGCGCGGCGGGGAAGTCGTAGAACGTGAGCAGCTTCTCCTCGTCCTTCACGAGTGATGCGACGGCCTTCGGGTATCGCTGTTCGTACTCCTTCACGAACGAACGCACCTCCTCCTCGGCGACCTCCTTCGTCTCGGCCTGGAAGATCTCGTGCAGGTGCTTCTTGGCCCGCGGTTGTAGCCGCTTCGGAAGCTTGTCGAGTACGTTCGCCGTCCGATGCACCCAACAGCGTTGCTCCGCGGCCTGTGGCCACACATCGCGCAGCGCCTTCCAGAAGCCCAGGGCTCCGTCGCCGATCGCCAGCAGCGGCGCATCGAGACCTCGCTCTTGCAGGCTCCGAAGCACGCTCATCCAACTCTCTGCGCTCTCACGGTAACCGTCTTCGACCGCCACGAGCTCCTTCTTGCCGTCCTCGCGTACGCCGATCAGAACGAGCGTGCACAGCCGATCCTCTTCCAACCGGATGCGGAAATGAACCCCGTCGGCGAACAGGTAGGCATAGCGGCGCCCTTGGAACGAACGACCTCGGAACTGCTCGTAGTCGTGCTGCCACTGGGCCGTCAGTCGTGTGATCGCCGTTGGCGAGAGTCCGGCGGTCGCATCCTTGCCCAGCAAGGACGTGAGCGCAGGTCCGAAGTCGCCTGTCGATAGACCGCGCAGGTACAAAACTGGCAGCACCTCCGCGACCTTCGGCGTGCGCCGCATGTAAGGGGGCAAGATCGCGCTCGTGAAGCGATGACCCTCGCGGCGATCACGCACGCGCGGCGCCTCCACCGTCATCGTGCCGGTCCCGCTCGTCACCTGCCGCGGTCTGGCCTTTCCGTGGCGCGTGATCAGGGCTCGCCCGTCATCGCCCCGCGCATCGCGGTGCCGCTCGAGGTAGTCGGCCACCTCCGCCTGCAACGCGCTGTGCAGCATCCGCTGAGCCCCTTCGAGGCACAGCGCATCCAGCGTCGTTCGACCTTCGCTCTCGTCTTCTGTTCGGATCTCGATTACGTTCGTCATCGGTGGCGTGTTCTTCCTTTGTGGCCACAGGGGCCGCGTATGATGTACTCACACGGAAGAATACGCTGCCTACTTCAGACCACCGTTCCCCAACTTCTGGTCATATCTCCGGGTTGGATTCTTCGGTCGTGAGGACGGATTGCGCGCGAAGGTGTCGCGTGAGGCCCGGGCTGGCGCTTGTGTAGCGGGGCCTGGCTTCAGTCTTCGTAGGGCGACGACTGGTCGAACTCGAACTCTGGATCGTGCGCGGCGTCGATTTCGGTGTGGTGTGGGCTTGGCTCCGGCAACAGGAGATCCGGCGGCGCCCGGGCTGGCAGACCGATGGAGTCGAGGATGCGGCGTGCGACGGCTTCGTCTTCGATCGCTGCGATAAGACGGAGGGAGTTCGTGCAGCGCGGGCAGCGAAGTGCGTCGATGGCGAACACGCGCTGAAGTAGTTGCGCCCACAGCAGGCGGCGTCTGCGTGGCGGCGCTGGGTTCACGTCGACACGATCTCCCGCCAGCGACTCGTCTTGGCTGCGTGCCAGGTCCTCTGCAACGTTCGGCTCGGCCGGGACGACACGACTGCGGAGGCTGGCTGCGGGGGCGAGGATCCCGTGGTAGCGGACCTGGTGGGCTCTCGGTTGTGGGATGAGTGGAACGAGTCGGTCGATGAGATCGCGCCTCTCCATCAGGATGTGGGTGGTTCCGTCACGCCAGCGGGTCTTGAGGCGTAGCGCGAGTCGACCATCGGGAAGTGCTTGCAGGCGGTCGTGTGCAAGGGGTGGCCGCGCAACATAACGACAGAGGCGCTCGAGGCGATTGCGATCGTTTGCGGGGACGGCGACTCCGGCGTGGAGACTCATCTCGTGGTGTCGCGCGACGAGGGCGTCATCTTGGCCCGACATAGCGTCTGTGGCGTCGGGCTCAACGCGATCTCCGAGCCGCTGCCATCGCTCACCGGTCTCGGGGCCGGTGGCGATGCGGGTGTGGATCGAGGCCTGTGCGAGGCGGGCAAGTAGCGGCTCGTTGCGGGCAAGATCGTCTTCTTCATCTGTGGCCAGGCGCCGTTCGAGCAGCCGAGTGATCCGACGCGCCGTCCCCGCGAGCACGCGGGCGACTTCGTCGGGTGAAGGCTTGTTCAGCGCGATGAACTCGGGTCGGCTCTTCGAGCCAGCTGCATCGGCCTCGTACACGAAGGCGCCATCGATTGCGAGGGTGTGGAAGTGGAGATTGAGGTTCATGGCCGAGCCGAAGCGCTGCAGGAAGGTGACGGCGCCGCACTGGTCGGCGCGAATGCCATCCTCGCGCCGGATGCGTCGGCGCAGTTCGGAGAAGAGCGCACGGAGGAAAGCACGGAGGACTTCGCTCGCTAGTTTTGGATCGTAGGCGCAGCGATAGCGGAGGGGGTAGGGAAGCGTGAGCACCCACTGGCGGACGGGCACGTGGGGCCAGACGCGGTCGACGAGGTGGGCGGCAGTGTCGGCCATCCGGCGGCCGCCGCAGGATGGGCAGAAGCCGCGCCTCTTGCAAGAGAACGCGACGAGGCGCTCGAGCTTGCAGTCGTCGCAGCGCAGCCTGAGGAAGCCATGGGCGAGGACGCCGCAGCGGAGGAAGGCGCGGAGCTCTTCGGCGGCGAAGTGCGGAACGGGCCGGTCGCGATGGCGCGCAAGGAAGGCTGGAAGCTCAGCCTCGACGACCTGGTAGAGCAGCGTCCGCTCGCGCTCGTGGCGGACATGTCCGTTGCGATCGTCGCCGACGGCAGAGCGGCGCACTTCTCGATCGCACGACTCGCCGGCGTGAGCTTGGACCACGCAGTGGGCGAGTTGCGAAGTGCGTGCCGCGCGTCGTGTGGGCAGGATTCAGCAGCGCGCGGTCGTGCGTCCACCGGTTCACACCGGGAGGCGAGCCTGGTTCACGAGGGATCGCATGGGCGATTAGGCAGAGTCGCGCCCAGGGACTCCAGGCGCTCCGACGTCAGATGTCCGCGACGTCAGCGGTTGGATGGAGTGCATCTCGGTGCGCCTAGAGGCGCACAGTTCCCGAACGGTCAAGATGACTCCAAGATGACTTGGGCCATATCGGCCCTGCCGCCCGAAAAGCCATTTCTCATGTTCTTCAATGAATTCAGTTAGATAGATGGAGCCGACGATCCGATTTGAACGGACGACCTGCTCATTACGAGTGAGCTGCTCTACCAGCTGAGCTACGTCGGCTTGAGGGGAAGCGCTGCCTGATCCGTGAGCGCCGGCGAGTGCGGCGGACCCCGGAGGGCGAAAGCGGGCCGATTCTAGCCAGGGGCTTGAGGGCCCGCCATTGTGTGGAGCCTCGCGGCAGGCTGAGCTGTATTCCGGCTGCTTACGTGTTACACGCAAGATGACTGGGGCAGTGGGGCGCGCGTTGGCCGTGCCCGCGGAGGGTCTCGCGCCGATGCGATCACACGATTCCAGCGCTCATCGGACCGGTGGGCTCTTGGCGCTCGCCGTCACACTGATCCTTTCTCGCGCGCACCCAGTCGCGGCGACCACAGAAGATGCGGCGACCACAGAAGATCAAGACCTCCGCACCTCGCAAGCCCACCACGCGGCGGTCCTCGAACTGGTCGACATCCAGAGCGCGCCCGCCGTCACGATCGCCCGCCAGCTCTGGGACTGGGCGGAGCTCGGATACCTCGAAGAACGTAGCTCGGCCCTGCTGCAGAACGTGCTTCGCCAGGAGGGCTTCGAGGTCGAGGCCGGCGTTGCTGGTCTGCCCACCGCGTTCGTTGCGAGCGCCGGGAAGGGTCGGCCCGTCATTGCGATCCTCGCCGAGTTCGATGCGCTGCCCGGTATCTCGCAGATGGCCGTACCGGAAAAGCGCGAGCGGCCGGAGCGGACGTCGGCGCACGCGTGCGGGCACAATCTCTTTGCTGGCGGTTCGGTGGCGGCTGCAGTCGCGACGCTTCGCTGGCTCGAGGGCGCCGAAGGCGAGCGCAGTGGCACGTTGCGCGTCTACGGAACGCCGGCGGAGGAGGGCGGCTCGGGCAAGGTCTACATGGTGCGCGCGGGGCTCTTCGACGACGTCGACATCGCGCTGCACTGGCACCCGAGCGACCGCACCGACGCCAGTCCGCTGCGCAATCTCGCCAACAGGTCGGCCAAGTTCCGCTTCCACGGTGTGGCTTCACACGCCGCGCTTGCGCCCGAGCGGGGGCGCTCGGCGCTCGACGGTGTCGAGGCGATGAATCACATGGTGAACCAGCTGCGTGAGCATGTGCCCGAGGACACGCGCATCCACTATGTAATCACCGACGGCGGCGCGGCGCCTAACGTCGTGCCCGAGCGAGCCGAGGTGTTCTACTACGTGCGGCACCCGGAGCCCGCGGAGCTGATGAAGATCTGGGAGCGCGTCCTGAATGCGGCTCGCGGCGCTGCACTGGGGACGGGGACTTCGGTCGAGCACGAGGTGATCCACGGGAACCACAGCATCCTGCCGAACCACGCGCTCGCGTGGCGCATGCACGCGAATGCGCTCGAGGTGGGTGGCCCCGCCTGGAGTCGCAGCGAGTTGCGTTTCGCGAACAAGCTGCGCGAAAGCCTGCCCGACGAGATCCCGCCGCTCGAGAGCGCGCAGACTGTCCGGCCCTTCGAGCCGAAGCTGCGCAAGAGTTCGTCCGATGTCGGCGACGTGAGCTGGACAGTGCCGACGACGGGGCTGTGGGCTGCGACCTGGCCGCCGGGTACGGCGTCGCACAGTTGGCAGTCGGCAGCGGCGAGCGGCACGAGCCTGGGCGAGGCCGGGATGATGATGGCCGCGAAGGTGCTCGCGCTGACCGTTTCGGATCTGTTGCTCGATCCGACGCTCGCGGATAGGAATTTCTAGCCCCGTTTTCCGTTCGAGGTCCGATAACTCCACGCTATGTCAAGCAGGGACCTGAGGGGTTCACGCCCCCCGCCGCGGGATACGGCCTTCTCCGTGGACGGCGACGGTAAGACCTTCGAAGTGGTCAACCCCGGCGACCTGGTGATCCCCCCGTCGGGCATCATGTCGGTGGAGGCGTGGTTCCGTATCGACGGCTGGGACGGCGGGGCGGACGCCCATGCGGTCCTGTTCGGCCGTCGAAACGCCGGGGCGCTCACCGATATGTGTACCGTGGAGATCCACCGTGACGCCAGCACCGCCACAGCCTTCCTCGCCACCAACTTTTTCTATTCGGGTGCAAGCCACAAGGCTAAGACATCGTCCGCGGTCATCAGTGTCGGCACCGTCTACCACGCGATCTGGACCAACGACCAAGCAGGTGGAGCGTCGAGTATTCTGCTGAATGGCGTGGATCAATCGGTAGGCACCACTGTTTCAACCACCACCGTCGCCAACTCAGACCGCCTCTACATCGGAGGCAACGCCGGTGCTAACTCTAATGTCGTGGGCGCGTGGGATGAAATCTCCCCGTATGGGTCCGTCCTGTCCGCCGCCGATGCCCTGGCCCTCTACAACGCGGGGATCGGCGGCGGCCAGTCCGCCGCCCTGCGTCACCGCCTGCGCCGCCGGCGCCTGGCTTGATCAAGAACCCCACCCCCACCCAAGGAGACCCCCGTGTCAGAGACCAAGACCGACACCCCACAAGCCCCCCCGGACTCACCCCCGGAGACCCCCATCGAGAACAGGCCGCACTTTTGGGTCACCGAGACCCAATACCGCCACGGCTACGACGGGCGGCTGCTGGTCGAGATGCACTACTTCGGTGCCGTGCCCAAGAACGCCCCGACGCCGCGGTTCATCGCCCGCGACCAGCTCACCGACGAGGAGATGGCCGAGATGAACCTCCCCCTGCAGGGAAACGTCCCCTTCCAGTTCCCGATCGGTGCGGCCGACGCCGGCGAGGCCTGGAAGCGGTGGCCCGCGCACCGGCGCGAGGCGGCCCCGAAGGTGATGCAGGGGGTGAAAGAGCAGTACGAAGCGTTCCAGAAGCAGCAGCACAGCAAGATCCTGACCCCCGACGCCCCCGGCTTCGCCGCGGCGCCGATGAACCTGGGCCCCAACGCCCCCAAGATGAGGGCCTGATGGACAGCCGAAGCCATAGCCCGACCCCCGGACACCCCGGCAGCGGATAGGAATTTCTAGCCCCGTTTTCCGTTCGAGGTCCGATAACTCCACGCTATGTCAAGCAGGGACCTGAGGGGTTCACGCCCCCCGCCGCGGGCGCTCGGCCACGGCCCCGGCCACCACGGGACCCTCGTCGCGATCGCGACCCCGGTCGTGCTCCGCTTCCTCGCGGAGCGCGCCGACCGGAAGCTCGGGCCCATCCGCGAGGCGATGGGCCTTCCCCCGGGCGGCGACCTGGCTCGGGCCGTTGCCGAGCTGAACGGCCGCCTCGCACTGCCCCGCACTGCGAGCGAGCTCGGCTACGAGGCGCGCGACCCGGAGGAGCTCGCCGAGGCCGCGGAGACGAGCCTCTTCCACGCGACCTCGGCGCTGCGCCCTGGCCGCTCGGAGCTCGCGGCGATCATCGGCGACACGCTGGGGTAGAGCGCGCGCGTCGCCGCCGGCGCCGCAGGGCCGGAGCCGCGCCCCATCCGCTTTCTCAGCGCGCCCCGCGCCTCGTCGATCAGCCGCTCGGCGAGCGGGTCGCGGCCGACGGCGTAGCCTGCTTCGCCGATGTACTCCTCGAGAGACGCGAGCAACGCGCGGATCTCGCCCAGCTCAGCTGGTCTCGGGCAGCTTCTTGCCGCCGAGACAGTGCAGATGCAGATGGAGCACGGTCTGGTTCGCGTCCTCGCCGGTGCTCGAGATCAGTCGGTAGCCCGATTGGTCGATCCCCTTCTCCTTCGCACACCGGGCCGCCGTCGTCACCAGGCGCCCGAGCATCGGCTCGTGCCGGGGCTCGAGCTTCCGCGCCGATGGAATGTGCTCCTTGGGAACCACCAGCACATGGACCGGAGCCCGCTTGTTCGGGTGACCCTCCGGGACGTCGAAGGCAGCCGCGAGTTCGTCCTCGTACAGGAGCGGCACGCCCGCGTGGCCCCGGGCGATCGCGCAGAGCAGGCAGTGCCCGCTCATTTCGGGGCCGCGCCGAGGACGAGCTCGAAGCGCCAGGCCGCGCCGCTCGCACGGACGCGGCCCGCCGGACACCTCGGGAAGTGGCTGCCCAGCACGAGCCGTCCTTCCGTCGCGTAGCGCGCGAGCGCCTGCCTGCGCGTGGTGGCCGCTTGCTCGACGTTCCAGTCGCCGATCTCGGCCCAATCAGGCTCGGAGCACTGCACCGGATGGTGGATGAAGTCGCCGGTGATGACGGCCTCCATGTCCTCGCTGGAGATCAGCAGTGGCATGCCCGGGCGTATGTCCCGGGGACGGCACGAGACAGAGGCCTCCCCCCAGATCATCCGTGTTCGCAATCGTCTCCGCGAGCCCCGCGCGGAAGACCG
>Ga0114931_10007394_pt1 | contig 13405 bp, 12 predicted proteins | sample 2SBtaG_FD_89579 | JGI IMG/M metagenome (GOLD analysis project Ga0114931, IMG submission 89579) | Deep subsurface microbial communities from Kolumbo volcano to uncover new lineages of life (NeLLi) - 2SBTROV14_V59a metaG | ecosystem: Environmental > Aquatic > Marine > Volcanic | place: Kolumbo... | reverse complement strand
CGCGAAACCACTGGCTTTGTTGCTCGTCGGTCGCTGGGGGTCCACCCAACTCCCTGTTCGCGCCTCGCCATTGATTCCGCTGACCTCAGCGGGCGAAAGCGATATTCAGGGACACCCCCCTAGTACCTCATGCCGGAAGTTGATCCGGGTTGTTCACCTGGCCCGGATGTCAAGGGCTCGATGTAGTGCGAAGGGATCAGAGGTACATCGCCAGCTCGCTGCGCATCTCGTCGGCCAACGGGCTGCGCACACCGATGAGCTTGAAAACCTGCAGCATCGCCTTGCGGCCGGCCTGATCGTTCCATTTTTTGTTGCGGCGAACGATGTCGAGGAACTGTTCGAGCGCCTGCCGGTGCCCGCCGGCGCCGACCAGCGCGCAACCGAGATCGTAGCGCGCCTGCAAATCGTCCGGGCTGGCCTCGACCGCGGCGAGGCAGGCGTCGACGCCGCCAGCATCGACGCCGATCCGGATGAGCACCATGGCATCGCGCAGGTTGTCGGCGTCCGCGGCCTCGTCGCTGCGTGGGTCGATGGCCTCGAGGTGTGTGCTGGCCGCGTCGATGTCGCCGCTGGCGAGGGCAGCCTCGGCCAGCGCCAGATGGGCACCGGCGTGGTTGGCATCGAGCTTCAGCGCCTCGTCGGGCTTGCCGGCCGCGACCAGCTGATCGGCTTCGTTTGGAATGTGCGCGTCGATGAATTGGCGCACCGCCGCTTCGGGCAGAGCGCCCTTGAACTCGCCGACGACCTCGCCACCGGAAAACAGCTTCACGTCTGGAATGCCGCTGATGCGATAACGCGAGGCGAGCTCCGGGTTGGCGTCGGTGTCTACCTTTGCCAGCTCGAACCGTGCGCCCGGCTCGCCAGCCAGCTTCTCCAGCACGGGGCCGAGCATGCGGCACGGCCCGCACCACGCGGCCCAGAAATCCACCAGCACCGGTGTGGTCTTGGAGCGCTCGATGACCTCGGTTTGAAAGCTCGCAGTCGTGACATCCATGGGGTTGGTGTACCGGCTGGGGCGGGTCGGGTCAATCGCCGCGGTCGCGCTCGACGGCGTCCATACGCGGTTCGAGCGAGACGACGCGCGGCGGCACGTGGCGCCAATTACTCCAGGCGCACCCGCGGGTCGACCACGGCGTAGACAACGTCCACGATCAAGTTGGCGGCGACGATGGCGACGGCGGTGAACACCACGACGCCTAACACCATGGGAATGTCGAACTCGAGCACCGCCTGCAGCACCTCTCGGCCCAGGCCCGGCCAGGCGAAGATGGCCTCGGTGACCACGGCGCCGCCCATCAAGATGCCCAGATCCAGACCCAACAGCGTGATCACCGGCGCCAGGCCGTTGCGCAAACCGTGCTTGCCGATGACCTTCCAGCGGGGCAGTCCCTTGGCTCGCGCGGTGCGGATGTAGTCCTCCTGCAGTACCTCGATCATCTCGCTGCGCACCAGCCGGGTGTAGTAGGCGATGCCGACCACCGCCATGGTCGTCGCCGGCATGATCAGGTGGTGGATGCGATCCCAGCCGCCGCCGCCGTACCCGGACACGGGAAACCAGCCCAGCAGGTAGCCGAAGAAGTACATGAACAGCGGGCCGATGAAGAACGTCGGCGCGCTCTGGCCGATCAGCGCGGCCACATTGGCGGCGTAGTCCGCTGCCTGGTTGCGTTTCATCGCGGCTACCAACCCGAGCGGTATGGCGATGATCAGCTGCAAGAAGATCACCGCCAGCGCCAGCTGCGCCGTGGGCCAGACTTTTTGCGCCAGCACCTCGGTGACCTTGCGGTGGGTGCGAAACGACGTGCCCAGATCGCCCCGCATCATGCGGCCGACGAAGCAGCCGTACTGGCCGATGAATCCCTTGTCCAGACAGTACTGCTTGCGCACGCGCTTGAGCGTGGCTTCGTCACCGTGGGGGCCGACCAGGGTGCGCGCCGGATCCGCGGGGATCCAAAACAGCATGGCGAACGTCGTGGTCACCACGAACCAGATCACCAGGATCGACCAGCCGAGGCGGCGGAGCAAAAAGCCGATCACCGGCGCACCCGCTTTCCATTTTTGTCCAGGTCGAGCCATGCCTCGCGATAGTCACGCGCCCATACCGGATGCGGCCGGTAGTTCTTCACGTACGGCTGGCGCACCTCGACGAAGTTGGAGTGGTAGGTCCAGACCCACGGTGCTTCGTCGAACAGCAGGCGCTCGATCTTGTGGTACATCTGCCAGCGCATTTTCTGGTTGGTCTCGCGCTTGGCGGCGTCGAGCATCTTGTCCAGGACCGGGTTGGAGTAGAACGAATCGTTGTTGCTGTTCTTCTCCGCGATCATGCGCGAGTGAAACTTCACGTCGGTGAAGTTGGACGGATCCGGGTAGTCCATCAGCCAGGCGCCGTACGAAAACGGCGAGCCATCGGGTTTGCCCGTCGTCTCCAGATACGTGGGGAAGCTCATCAGCTCGATGGTCATGTCGATGCCGACATTCTTGAGGTCCGCTTGCAGTGACTGGGCCAGTTTTTCGGCCTGCGGATCTTTGAGGCAGGCATAGGTCACCGAGAAGCCGTTCGGGTACCCCGCGTCGGCCAAGAGCTTGCGCGCCTTGTCCGGGTCGTAGGGGTAGGGCTTCAGGGTCTTGTCGTAGCCGGGCATCATCGGCGGCAGAATGCCGTGGGCGATGACGCCGCGGCCGTTCCTCAGCTTGATGTAGTGTTGTTTGTTGACCGCGTAGTTCAGCGCCTGGCGCACGCGTTTGTCGTCGAACGGCTTGACCCGCGTGTTCATACGCTCGCCGTAGGTGTTCATCGACGGCACGTTGAAGATGTACGGCTTCCACTCGGGGCGCGCGGCGATCCACACAAGTCGGCCGATGACGGCCGGTCCACGGTGTCGAGCTCCCCGGACTCGAATTTGAGAAACGCCGTGTCGCGAGGCACGTTGGTCAGCATGTCGAGGCGGTCCAGGTACGGCAGCTTCTTGTCCCAGTAGCGCGGGTTGCGGTCGAACACCATCTCTACGCCCTCGTTCCACGACGCCAGGGTGAACGGACCGGTGCACAACACGTCCCGGCGGATGTTCTTGCCCGCGGCCTCGACGTGGCTTCGCTTCTGTGGCGTGGCCATTTTCATGGCCAGGATCATCGGGAACGACGCGTCCGGCTCGACCAGGTGAAATTCGAGCCTGTGATCGTCGATGATCTTCAGCCCGCTCAGGCTCGTGGCTTTCTTGTCCACGAGCGCCTGGGCACCTTCGATGCCGACGAGGAACTGGATGAACGGCGACGCGGGGCTGGTCAGCACCCGCTCGATGGCGTACTTGAAGTCCCCGGCGACCAGCGGCTGGCCGTCGGAAAACGTCACGCCCTTGCGCAACCAAAACGTGTAGACCTTGCCGTCGTCGGACACCGACCAGCGTTCGGCCAGCTGCGGGACCAGCTCGGTGCCCTTGCCTGCGGTAGCGCTCTTGTAGCCGATCAGGGTGTCGCACATGTAGTGCAGGGCGTAGATGGAGTATTCGTCGTAGGCGATGGTCGGGTCGAGCGTGCGTACTCCGTCGATGATGGAGAAGTGCAGGGTGCCGCCGCGGTAGGGCGCGGTGCGTCCCGCGGCCTTGTACTTGGGGCCGCGCTCGGGACCGTTGCACGCCGCCAGAGCGAGCGCGACGATCAGGGCGCTAGCGCTTGTCTTTCGGATCGAACGCATCGCGCAAGCCCTCTCCCAACAAGTTGAAACCGAGCACCGTGATCAGAATCGCGATGCCCGGCGCCATGATCAGCCACGGCGCCGTGCGGTAGTACGCCTGGCCCTCGTACAGCATGCGCCCCCACGTGGGGGTCGGTGGTGGCGGGCCCAGGCTGAGATACGACAGGGTCGACTCGGCCAGAATCATCTGGGCCACGCTGATGGTCGCCAGCACGATGATCGGGCCGATCACGTTGGGCAACACGTGGCGGAGCACGATGCGCCCCGAGCTGGCACCCACCGCGCGGGCGCTGTGCACGAACTCCATCTCGCGCACGCTCAGCACCTTGCTGCGAATGACCCGCGCCATGGTCGTCCAGCTCACCACCCCCAGGGTGATGTACACGGTGGCCGTGCCGCCGCCCACGCTCGACTGGCGCAGCAGGGTCGCCAGGGTGATGGCGAGCAACAGAAACGGGAACGCCAGCACCAGGTCGACCAGGCGCATCAGCAAGGTATCGGCGATGCCGCCGAAGTAGCCGGCGGTCAGGCCGATGAACACGCCAAAGGTCAGCGCGATGAACGTCGCGACCATCCCCACCTGCAACGAGATGCGCGAGCCATAGACCAGCCGCGACCACACGTCCCGGCCCAGCGAATCGGTGCCCAAAAAGTAGTGACCGCCCGGCGACACCGGACCGCCGAGTTGGGTCAGGCCGTGATCGATATCCTGGGCGATCGGGTCGTGGGACGTCAGCAGCGGCGCGGCTGCAGCGCAAAACAAGATCAACGCCACGAGCACGGCGCCGACCACCGCGCCGCGGTTCTTCTTGAAACGACCCCAGGCGCGACTGCCGGCCATCAGGGGTTGTAGCGCTCGCGGAGGTTGGACAGCCAGCCCGGGTCATCGTCGCCGATGTCGCCGGCAACGATGCGGGCGCGCAGCGCGCGCTCCTGTTCTGACAGCTTTGCGATGTGCTTCATCACCAGGTCCGAGGTCTTTTTGTACAGGACCAGACGCGGTTTCTTTTTGGTGTACTGGCTGTAGTCCACGGGCTCGCCGAACATGGCGATGATCGGCCGCTTGCGCCGGGCCTCGTAGCCGCGCAGGTGGCGCACCTCGGAGACGATGTCGTTGGTCATGCCGTTGATGAACAGGGGTACCACAATCGGCTTGGCGTGCAGGATCATTTGCCCGATACCCGGCTGCGCGGGCAGCAGCTCATACGGGTCGGCGTGCTTGCCGCGGGTGCCCTCGGGATGTACGCCTACCAGGGTGCCCGACTGCTGCAAGAACCGCGTCGCACGCTCCAGCGCGTCTTTGTTGAGCTCGGCCTTGGCCGCGTCGCGAAAGATCGGCGGGTACATGGTGCCGGCGCCGATGAGAAAGTTCACCGCGATGCCCGCGGGTTTTTCATAGAAGAAGTTCGAGCGCACGGGAAAGAAGATGCGCCGCGGCCATTCCACACCGCCGTCGTAAAAACACAGCATGGCGATGTACTGGTCCCAGAACGTGCGGTGGTTCGCCGCGAGCATGACGCCCTTGGCGGGCCGCGCGCGCAAATAGTCCATGCCCGCAACGTAGGTGCGGCGCTGGGCGCTAAATCTGACCCACGGCTGGGTGATACGGCGCAAAAACGTGTACTGCAACAACTTGCCGCTGTTGCGCTCGTTAGAGAAGCGGCCCAGCGCGAGCGCCAGGCGTTCTATTCGCGTCAGCTCTACCTGACCCTCCGCCATGACAGGGTGATATCCGGGGTTGCCTTTGCGCGTCAACCTGTTAACAACGGGGGCATGCAGGACCCGCGGGGGATGATTGTGGAGCTGTGCAAGCAGTTCTACGGTCAGGGGTGTCGGGAACCGGCGGCGGCATCAGCGTGCGCGCCGGCGATCGGGTCTACATGGCGCCCAGCGGGGTGCAGAAAGAACGCCTGCAGCCCGACGATCTGTTCGTGCTCGACGCGGACGCCAACGTGGTGAGCGCCCCGACCGCCCGCTGGATCAGCTCGAGAGTGAGCGCGGCTACATCGAGCAGGACGAGGTGGCGCTGCGTCCAGATACACCGAACCTGGAATCAGATCTGCGCCAAGTTCCTCGACGAGCACTACCACGACGACGACGAGGTGCGGTTCGTGCTCGAGGGCGACGGCGTCTTTGACATCCGCTTCGGCGACGACCGCTGGATGCGCGTGGTCGTGGAGGTGGGCGATCTCATCGTGGTGCCGGCCAGGCGCCACCGCCGATTCTTGCTCACGGACCAAAAAGACATCCGCTGCGTGCGTTTATTCAAAGACGCCAGCGGCTGGGTGCCGCATTCCCGCGCTTAGCGATCTTTAGAGGACGTCTCCTTTTTTGGGATGACCGGCGTTCTGCCCCCTGGCTCGCTTGACATCTCGCGTTGTTAGCCCGTATTTTCGCGACCGATCCACCGGGGTTAAGTGGTCGATGTCACTCGAGTTCTCTGCCGAAGCCAAGCAAAAGATCGACGCTCTTGTCGGGCATTACCCGAGCAAGCAGCCCGTCGTGATGGCAGCGCTTTACCTTGCTCAGAAAGAGCACGGCGCGCTGTCGGACGACGCCCTGCGCCTCGTGGCCCGCACGCTTGATCTGCCGTATCCGCACGTGTACGGCGTCGCGACGTTCTACACGATGTTTCGCCGCGAGACGGCGGGCACCAACATCGTGCGCGTGTGCACGAACATCTCGTGCATGTTGCGCGGCGCCTACGAAGTGCTGGAGCAGTTTACCACGGAGCTCGGTGTCGAGGTCGGCGGCAGCAACGCCGAGTTCAAGATCGTCGAAGAAGAGTGCATCGCCGCCTGCGCCAACGCGCCGGCGATCGTCTGCGGCAAAGAGTACTTTTTGGACGTCGAGCCCGAGCAGGTCAAAGACATCATCGCCTGGCTGCGCAGCAATCCTCAGCCGGAAGAGGAGGTCGTCTAGCCATGCCTGCCGACGTCGGCACCAAGGTCATCACCGGGCACTTCGGCGACGAAGAGCAGAAGAAAATCGCGGTCTACGAGCAGCGCGGTGGCTACAGGAACCTGAAAAAAGCGCTGCGCATGCAGCCGGCGGTCATCAAGTCCGAGGTCAAGGCGTCGAACCTGCGCGGCCGCGGCGGTGCTGGCTTCCCCACCGGCGTCAAGTGGGGCTTTCTGCCCAAGGACGCTCACGAAGTCTATTTGGTGTGCAACGCGGACGAGTCCGAGCCAGGCACCTGCAAAGACCGCGAGCTGATCTACTGGGATCCGCACCAGCTCATCGAGGGCATGGTGATCTCGGCGTTTGCCATCGGCGCCACCGGCAACAACTACATCTATATCCGCGGCGAGATGATGCGCGAGTACCAGGTGCTGATCGCCGCCCTCGACGAAGCCCGCGCCAAGGGCTATCTGGGCAAGAACATTCTCGGCAGCGGCTTCGATTGCGACATTCACGTCCACCGCGGCGCCGGCGCGTACATCTGCGGTGAGGAAACCGCGCTGCTCAACTCGCTGGAAGGGAAGCGCGGCCAGCCTCGGCTCAAACCGCCGTTCCCCGCCATCGTCGGCGTGTTCGGCAAGCCGACCATCGTCAACAACGTCGAGTCCCTGTCCAACATCCCGGCCATCATCGACAAGGGCGGCGAGTGGTTCGCCGGTCTGGGCGTCGGCCGCTCGGGCGGCACGCGCATCGTGTGCGTGTCCGGTCACGTGGAGAAGCCGGGCATCTACGAGCTTCCCATGACCCTCACCATGCGCCAGATCATCGACGACGTGTGCGGTGGCGTGTGGAAGGGACGCAAGGTCAAGGCGGTTATTCCCGGCGGCACGTCCATGCCGCCGCTGGCCGAAGACGAGCTCGACGTGGTGTGCGAGTTCGACGCGCTGATGACCAGCGAGCGCATCCGGCCGGTGGAGTACCTGGCGGGCAAGAAGTTCGACATGGGCGGCGGCCGCGAGCTGCGCACCATGGCCGGCTCCGGCGGCATCGTGGTCATGGACGATCAGACCGACATCGTCCGCGCCTGCTGGCGCATCATGCATTTCTACTATCACGAGTCCTGCGGCCAGTGCACACCGTGCCGCGAGGGCACCGGCTGGCTCCAGGCCGTGTGCAAGAAGATCCTCGACGGCGAGGGCAAGATGGCCGACGTGGACCTTCTGGGCACCATCGCCGAAGGCATCGCGGGCAACAGCATCTGCGCCCTGGGCGAAGCGGCCGCGTGGCCGATGATGGGCTTTTTGACCAAGTTCCGGAACGAGTTCTACGAGCGCTGCGTCGACTACGATCCAGCCGTGGCACCGCCGCCACTGGCACCGTTGCCGGGCCCGGAAGCCGACGACGAAGGCGAAGACGAGGCCGGCGGCGAAGGAGCGGCGGCGTGAGCGTGCGTTCAATCGCCGCTGTGTTGGCGCTGCTGCTGGCGCTGGTCGCGGGCCCCGCGGTGGCGGTCGCCCAAACCGCCGGGGCTCCGGCAAAGACGCGGGTGAACGCGGCTGCTGGCAACACCGCCGGAAACCAGGTCAGGCACAAGGCCGGACAAACGAAAAAAGCCGACAAAAAAACTGAAAAGACCAGCAAGGTCATGGCGCTGGTGTTCTGTCTGTTCGCGCTGATGTGCGTCGGCGGCTCGCTGTTCGTCATCACCCGGCGCAACCTCATCGCCGCGGTCATGGGCATGGTCGGCACGTTCTTCGCCATCGCGGCCATCTACATCATGCTGTACGCCCACTTTCTGGCGGCGATTCAGGTGCTGGTCTACGCCGGCGCCATCATGGTGTTGTTCGTCTTCGTCATCATGATCCTCAACCGTCCCGTGGACGAGCCGTGGTCCAAGCAGGGCGTGTGGGGCAAAGGCCTGGCGATCGCTGCCACGGCGTATCTGCTCTATCGCCTCGGCGACGTGCTGTGGAGCGTCAAGGTCGAGGTCGCCGGTCCGGGCCCGGGCAAGTACATCGACCACGGTGACTTTGGCTCCACGGCCCACGTCGGTCAGGTGCTGTTCCAGGACTACATCTTCCCGTTCGAAGCCGTGTCCATCGTGCTGCTCGTCGCCGTGGTCGGGGCGATCGCGGTGGCGCGCCCCAACAAAAAGCGTGAGACCCTGGACAACGTGGCGGGAGAGGGTGGTGCCGAATGAGCAACGTCTTCTTCAACATTACGTACGGCCATTTTCTGGTGCTCGCCGCGGTCATGTTCTGCATCGGCGTCATCGGTGTGCTGCTGCGTCGCAACGCGCTGATCGTGCTGATGTCCATCGAGCTGCAGCTCAACGCCGCCAACATCACCGTGTTGACGTTCGCCCGCATGCACAACGACATGCACGGCCACGCGCTGGCGTTCATCGTCATCGCGGTGGCGGCCGCCGAGGCCGCTGTCGGTCTGGCCATCGTCGTCGCCGTGTTCCGCAGTCGCCACCATGCCGACATCGACCGCTTGACTTCGCTGAAGCACTGACCATCGCCCCATGAAGAGCGATCTCATATACTTGATACCGATGCTGCCCCTGCTGGGGGCCGCGTTCAACTTGATCCTCGGACCCAAGTTGAGCCGCCGGGTCGTGCACTTCGTCGCGGTCGGCTCGGTCGCGGCAGCGTTCTTCGTGGCCCTGTACCTGTTCGTCGGACCGCTGTGGGATCAGTACCAGGCGCACAAGCATGGCAAGGCTCATACCGCCGCGCTGTACCAGCACGTTTACACATGGATCGAGGTGGGCTCGCTGAAGCTCGACCTGGCCTTCGCTCTCGACACCCTGTCGGGGGTGATGATCATGGTCGTCACCTTCGTCGGCATGCTCATCCACATCTATTCGACGGGCTACATGGCCCACGACAAGCGCTACGCCGCTTACTTCGGCTACCTCAACCTGTTCACCGGCGCGATGCTCATCCTGGTGCTGGCCAACAACCTGCCGGTGATGTTCATCGGTTGGGAAGGCGTCGGCCTGTGCTCGTATCTGCTGATCGGCTTCTGGTTCGAGAAGGAAGAGTTCGCCTACGCCGGGCGCAAGGCGTTCATCATCAACCGGGTCGGTGACTTCGCGTTCCTGCTGGGCATGTTTTTGATCTGGATGTCGATGTCCGGGGTCGAAGGCATCGGTGGCGCGCACGCCCTCGACTTCTACAAGGCCGCCACCGAGAACGGCACGTGGACTCTGAGCCACGGCATCACCGACAGCCACCTCCAACCCTGGCTGTGGAACACGGTCGGCGACGGCCGCATGGCGCTGATCGGCGGCATCCTTCTGTTCATCGGCGCCACCGGCAAGTCGGCGCAGATTCCGTTGTACATCTGGTTGCCCGACGCCATGGCCGGCCCGACGCCGGTCTCCGCGCTGATCCACGCCGCCACCATGGTCACCGCCGGCGTCTACATGGTCGCGCGCATGTCGTTCATGTACGCCAACTCCACGGGAGCCATGGCCGTGGTCGCGGGTGTTGGCGCAATCACGGCGCTGTTCGCCGCCATCATGGCGTTCGCCCAGACGGATCTCAAAAAGGTTCTGGCGTACTCCACCATCTCTCAGCTGGGCTTCATGTTCACGGCTGTCGGCGTCGGTGCCTACTCCGCCGGCATCTTCCACCTGGTGACCCACGCGTTTTTCAAGGCGGGGCTGTTCCTCGCCGCCGGTTCGATCATACACGCGATGAGTGGCTCGGGAGACATCACCAAGATGGGCGGCTTGCGCGCCAAGTTGCCGCGCACCCACATCAGCTTCTTGATCTACTGCGTCGCCATCTCGGGCATCTTCCCGCTGTCGGGCTTCTTCTCCAAAGACGAGATTTTGGCGGGTGCGTTCGGCGCCCACGCGCAGGACTGGAGCTGGGGCCTGTACGGTGAGTTTTTGTGGCTCGTGCTCACGCTGGCCGCGCTCGGCACCGCGTTCTACATGTTCCGCTTGTACTTCCTGGTCTTCGGCGGCGAGTGTCGCGCGGACGACGAGACCAAGGCGCACATCCACGAGTCGCCGGCGTCGATGACCGTGCCGCTGCTCATCCTGGCGGGCTTCACCTGTGTGCTCGGTGGTCTCGGTCTGCCGCACATCGGCGGCCTGCCCAACCTCATGCACAGCTGGTTGGAGCCGTCGGTATCGGCCACGGCATCGGCGTGGGCGGGCCATCCCCACGGCGTCACCCTGTATGCCTTGATGGGCTCGGCACTGGTGTTCGGTCTGGCCGGCATCGGTCTGGCCTACGCGCTGTACAGCAAGGGGCCGTCCGAGGCCGTGGCCCGTTGGACCTCCGGTGGCATCGGCGCCAAGGTACACAAAGTCGTCTACAACAAGTTCTACGTGGACGAGTTCTACGAGCTCGTCATCCTGCGCCCGTTCCGCTGGATTGCGCGCAGCACCTGGGAGTTCGTCGACAAGTTCGTCATCGACACGGTGTTCGTCACCGGCACCGCGGTGGTCGTGGACGTGGCCGGACGGATCGCCCGCTGGGTGCAAAACGGCCAGGTACAGCGTTACATGGTCGGTATCGTCGTCGGCGCCGCGCTGATCTTCGGCTTCAGCAGCCGCGGTCCCGCCGACAAATTCGGTTACACCCAGGACATGTCGGTCGCGTGCGGCGCCACGCCGGCACCGGGAGCCTGCATGGTCACTCTGCGCGCCGATGTGGGCGCAGGTCCGTCGGTCCAGGGCGCGCACGTGGTCTGGCGGTTCAGCGACAAATTGGTGATGCGCGGCTTCGAGGTCAAAAAGACCTTCTCGAAAGCGGGCAAGTACAAGGTCGTCATGGAAGTCCAAGGGGGTGCGCTGCAGGACGCCAAGAAGACCCGCAGCTACAGCCGAACCATCGAGCTCAAAACGACGATGGGTAAGGCCGGCGGAGGTGCCAAGTGACTCACTCGGTCTTGCTGCCGCTGCTGTTGGGCCTGCCCATCATGGGCGCGCTGTGCTTGATGCTCATTCCCAAAGAAGAGGAATGGCTGCACCGCGGTTTCGGTCTGGCGTTTGCATCGATCACATTCCTGGTCTCGCTGGCGCTGTTGCTGGACTTCCACTACGGCTACGGCGGCTACCAGTTCGTGGTCGACAAAGAGTGGATTCCGGGCCTCAACGCGCACTTCAAAGTCGGTATCGACGGCATCTCGCTGTGGCTCGTGCTTTTGACGACGTTCTTGATGCCGATTATCCTGCTCAGCTCGCACTCGTCGATCACCAAGCGCGTGCGCGAGTTCGTCATCTGCATGCTGATCCTCGAGACCGCCATGATCGGCGCGTTCGTCGCTCTCGACCTGTTTTTGTTCTACGTGTTCTGGGAGCTGATGCTGATACCGATGTACCTGCTCATCGGTATCTGGGGCGGCCGCCGGCGCATGTACGCGTCGATCAAGTTCGTGCTCTACACCATGGTCGGCTCGCTGCTGATGCTGGCCGCCATCTTCTACGTCTATATCCAGCACGGCCAGCTGGCCAACGCCAGCTACACCTTCGACATCGTCGAGCTGGAAAAGATGGTGCTGCCGCACAACGCGCAGCTGTGGTGCTTCTTGGCGTTCGCGCTGGCGTTTGCCATCAAGGTGCCGCTGTTCCCGCTGCACACCTGGTTGCCCGACGCCCACGTCGAGGCGCCCACCGCAGGCTCGGTGGTGCTGGCCAGCGTGCTGCTCAAGTTCGGTATCTACGGCTTCATCCGCTTCGCCATGCCGCTGTTCCCGCACGGTGCCGCGGTCGCCGCTCCGTACATCGCCATCATCTCGGTCGCCGGCATCATCTATGGCGCCTTGGTGGCGTTCGCGCAGGACGACGTCAAAAAGCTCATCGCCTATTCGTCGGTGTCCCACCTGGGCTTCTGCGCCCTGGGCTTGTTCGCACTCACGGTCCAGGGCGTCGAGGGCTCGGTCTACGCGATGATCTCGCACGGGCTGACGACGGGCGGCCTGTTCCTCGCGATCGGTGTCATCTACGAGCGGCGCCACACCCGGCGCATGGCCGAGTTCGGTGGCTTGTGGGCGCAGATGCCCGTGTTCGCCGGACTGTTCCTCATCGTCGTGCTCGGCTCAGCCGGCCTGCCGGGCCTGTCCGGGTTCATCGGCGAGTTCTTGACCATCTTCGGCACGTTCATCTCGGGCGACCACTTCCCAGCGGGCTGGGCGGGGTATTTGCCGGCGCCCAGGTTGATTGCCGCCGCCGCAGCCACGGGCGTGATCCTCGGCGCGGTGTATCTGCTCTACATGTTCCAGAAGGTCATGTTCGGGCCGATCACCAACGAGAAAAATCGCTCGCTCAAGGACCTGTCCGGGCGCGAGATCTCTGTATTTCTGCCTCTTATCATCATGATTTTCGTCATGGGTGTGTATCCGCGGCCGTTCCTCAAGTCCATGGAGCCGGCGACCAAGCACTTCATCGCCAAGTTCAAAGCGAAGCTGGCGCAGCCCGACGGCCCGACCCGGCTCACGGTCCTGCCGGAACCGCCGGACGAAAAGGCTGAGAAGAAGGCGCCGGCGGCGGTCGACACCAGAAGCAAGACGCGCACGGCTCCGCCCCCCATGCGTGGCGTGCGGCGCATGCCGCCGGGCCGGGTGATTCGGCCCAACGTCATCAATCGGCGCAACCCGCCGCCGGGGACGCGGCGACCAGGCGTGCGGCGGGTTCACCCCGGCGTGCGACCGGGTGTGCGTAGGATTCAACCTGGCCGGCGACCGGGTGTGCGTAGGATTCAACCTGGCCGGCGACCGGGCGTGCGCAGGGTTCAACCTGGCCGGCGACCTGGTGTGCGCAGGGTTCAACCTGGCCGGCGACCGGGCGTG
>Ga0114931_10007393_pt1 | contig 13406 bp, 12 predicted proteins | sample 2SBtaG_FD_89579 | JGI IMG/M metagenome (GOLD analysis project Ga0114931, IMG submission 89579) | Deep subsurface microbial communities from Kolumbo volcano to uncover new lineages of life (NeLLi) - 2SBTROV14_V59a metaG | ecosystem: Environmental > Aquatic > Marine > Volcanic | place: Kolumbo... | reverse complement strand
CAGGAGCAGCTCGTCGGCGGCGCCAACTTCCTCGAAGAGGAACGGCATGGCCTGATGCAACGCATTGCACTGAGCCAGCAGAAGCAGCCGAAACAGCTCCTCGTCCTTCGTGCCATCGAGCTTCAATTCCACAACCCGATTGCGGTCAAGCCCCGGCAGATCAACCTCGGCAGCATGCTCGATAATCTCCGGCTGTTTCTCATTGCCCGCGGGGTGAGAGAGCACTCGGTAGCCATGATCGAGATAACCGTGGAGTTCCATGTAACGGATGGCTGCAAAGCGGTTGAACCAGGTGTAGGCCACCGCCTCCATGACCTGATCGAATCCATCTGAAGCAATACGCTCCTCGAGCTTCGACCGTTGCTCGGCAACTTGACACGGATGAGCAACACCATTGATGATCGCAACATCGCCTTCAACGATGATCGGATCCGTCTTCGTCTTCGACAGGCCCAATCTTCCAGCGCAGTCAGTGACCGCGCGGATGAAATCCGTGCGGGCTTGCGGGGCGTAGGCTTTGAGGCTGCTGGTATTCATGTGAATGGGTCTGCGGAACTAGCGGATTTGAATGCGTTCACTTCTGGCAATGGCTTCCTCAAGTTGCTGCTTCAATGATGCGAGAAAAGCATCAACGTCGGCTGAGGTCTCCAGATACGTTTGGGTGGTCAACTCCGATGGCCTGATGATGTGCTGCGGTTTGACCGTTGGCTTCGGCGGGTTGCCGCCTGGCGTCGGGTCGTCCGGCTGCTTAGCAAGCGATTCCTCAATGCGCTTGATCGCAGCATCGAACTCAGCCAACGCCTCAGTCTCGGCCTGGGCGATGTGGGCGATGCTCTCTTGTGTCTGAACTTGAGCGAGCAGTCGCTCAAGTGGTTTGAGGCAGGCTTGCTTCAGTTCCGGCTCACCACCTGCGGTGTCGACATCCTTGGTGAGTACCGCTATGTGGCCCTCAATGGCGGCTGTCGCATGTGATCGGTGTTCCGTGATGAGCGCCGAGTTGATGGATTCGGCGATTGTGATCAGGCCGTCCGCTTCCTTGATGAAGCCGTAAGGACTTGACGCGTCGAGAATCTCGTGCATTCTCTTGATTGCTGGCGCAGCCGCCTCATCTCGGTCGAGTTCAAGTCGATTGAGTTGGAATCGGCCGTACGCCTTCCGAAGCCGCTCCCATGTCGCCTTCTGGTGCGAATAGAAGTGTTCAAGATCGTAGTACGCCTCGTGGAGTTTGAGGAGCTCGGTCCTGTTTTCGTTGAACCGCTCGATGAACTGAAAGCTGTCATCGGGTTTGTGTAGGCGTCCGATGAGCGCGATGCCCTCGCTGATCTCAGTGGCACCTGGGAAGTCGCCCGTGTCGGCAAGCGGTTTGAAGCTCACCAATTGAGTGTTCCACTCTCCAAGCTTGCGCTGCAAGAACTCGAAGAGTGGGTCTTCGCCATCGGGTCCCATCTCGGCAAAGACATCCTTGCCGACGTTTCGTGCCTGCTGAAGAGCGGCCGGATCCGTTGTCTTGCGCTTGATGACGATGACTCGTCGTTGCTTCGCCGGCGTGGTGACATGTTCGTAGGCTTGGTCCGTCGGTATCGTCGCGCCATCCACGATCAGGCTGATCTCGCCCAGGACCAGCAAGCGCGCCACAAGAAGAGCCGTCTCAGCGGGCGGCCAGCCGTACGGGCGCTTCGCGAAGCGGCCATCGATCATCTCGTACAGAACGACCTGTTTGCTCGTGCTCGCACACAGCTCGACGTAGCTCTTCACCTCTTCGATTGCCTGCGGATTCGCCTCTGGCAGCTTAAGCAGTTGTGCCTGCTGTTCAATGTCGTTACTTCTCAGAACAGCCTGAGTCTCCTTGGCTGGATTCTCACAGATCTGCTTGAGGTAGCTCATCTTCGTGAAAGTATTCTGGATGAGGTACTCAAGCGAGTCGTCGAAGGCAGCCGAAGGTGTCGCTGCACTCAGCATTCGGGGTTGGCCGGCAACGAAGTGCTCGCCCTCCGTAAGCATTTGGCCAATCAACGAGACAAGCCGCTCTCGCCGCAACCGGTTGTCATCTGAGAACTCCCTGAGGATGCGCCGAGTCGTTTCGGGGAGCGTGCTGTCGTCCTTCAGGCCAACGTATTTCGCGGTCTGCAGGTAGTTGCGAATCTCTCGCCCGAGCCCTTCCTGGTTGCCAAGCTTGATCAGGACATGACCATCATGCTGGCTCTGGCTCTCGAGAACACAACGGGCCTTGTCGTACAACTCGTAGTCGTCAGATAGAGGGCTGATGACGGACACGAGGAGTCCCTTGTCCACCTGATTCCCGATCGGATGGCGGTCACACATCCGATTGAGCGTGTAGTCCATCTTGTTCGCCGAGTAACGATGCTTCCGCTGGCCCCGCAGTACATCTTCGAAGACCAGTTCGCCAAGCAATTTGGCTTCTTCGCCGCTGCTCAGGTCAACATTCTTGATTTCACGGCTGATGTCGCGTTCCTCATTCGTGAGGAAGGAGTAAACGTCGCCGCTTCGACTGATCAGCGTCTGCTTCTCAAGCCGTTGGAGACTCTCCTCAATTTGACGGCGAATACCAAGGCGGTCAGCATCGATCGCATCGAGGCACAGCGTGACCAGGTTGTCCACCGTCGCCTTCATCTCCTCGACGTAGCGAATGAGAAAGAGAACCTTGAGAAGCTTGATGTCGAAGGGGTCCAAGTCCGGGTTGTCCGCAGCCTGGTCAATCGTCATCTTGACAGTCGTGTCGAGAAAGCTCTCGATCGACGGGTAAAAGCGATAGAGAGGGACCAACACTCCGAGTTGTGATGCAGCGAGCTGTTTCCCGGCGGCCTGGAAGGCATCAAGCAGTGACCGCTCACCTCGGGCGAGATGGAGTCCCGTTGCTCCTGCTTTGCGGATGGCCTCGAAGATCTTCTGGACCAACTGAAACTGGTACGGGATGAACGGATAATTCCTAACGAAGTCGCTTGCGTCTGCGTACGGCCGGAATGTCATCCCACAGTCAACGAAGGTGAGCTGATTCTTGAGGACGTCACCCTTCTCGGAGAAGGTCGACCGCAACGCCTCTACGGCATCGTCATCCTTGGCCAAGAGGCGGGCTTGGATGACTTCATCAACGTTTGCGCTACTCAACGACAGTCGAGTCTTGAAGCGTCCCTGGATCTTCGAGAAGTCGTTCGAATTCGTGGTCCTCATCTCCCCCAAGACTGCATCCATGTCTTCTTGCGAAGTAACGATGATCCACGCTCGTCCGCCACACGCGGTGCCGAGCTGCTCAGAAATGGTCTGCAGGTTCAGCATGAGATGCGTGTCGCCAGCGATGAACTGCCCGACTTCGTCAGCCATGAACATGACACGGTGATCTGGGCCTTTCGCGTCAAGATACTCCCGCACCCACTTACAAAAGTTCTCGACCGTGAGAGCGAAATTTTTCTCTGCATTGTCAATCCAGCTCTGGGCGGTCTCGGGGCTCTGGCCAAGCGTCGTACTCAGAGCTTGGACAACCTCATCGCGATTGAACTCGTAAGCATCGCGTTCTTCGGTCCACTCGGTACCAGTGGCGTCTTGGTACTCGCGATGGAACTCCGCGAGCTTGTTCTTGCTGTCGAGGTGGCGCTCCATGTGCGCGATGTGCGGGTGATCTGGGCTGTAGCCCTGGGCTTCATTGAGTACTTTGAGAAACACCTGCAGGATCGCATCGCGTCCGGCGCGATGATCGGCTTTGCTATCGATATTAAAGAGGATCACATCAACATTCGAGGCGACGGAACGTTTGATGTCTGCAAAGAGAATCGCATCGGCGACTTTCTCTTCAAAGAAGTCGACCGCGCGGCGCGTCTGACCTTCGTGCGAATGCTCCGCATTAGCCAGCAAGTATGAGAGCACCTTGATGAAGTGCGACTTGCCTGAGCCAAAGAAGCCGGACACCCACACGCCAATACGGCCTGCAATGTCGGGGTCGTTCGGCCGGTCAAGAGAGTCGGTGTATGCAGAGAAGAAGCTGGTGAAATGCGACACCAGCTCTTTGGTGATGACGAACTCATCCAGCTCCTGCCAGACGGAAGATTCGTCAAGTTGGTCGGCTTTCACAACCCCATTGATGGGGCGGAATATGTCACGACTGAAGAGTTCTTGGACGAGCATGGGAATCCTTACGGCACGAGCTTGAATGCTCGATAGTAGTTGTCACTCTTCAACTTGCCGAACAGCGCCAGATGTCGCCCGTCATATCGACCCGGGTAGAACAACACGAGTGGCGTTGAGCCCATCACGGAATGGATATTGTTCAGAAGCTTATGAGCTCGCATCATTGGAAATACGCTCCCGACTCCGGAAACGAAAACTAGGTCATGTCCATCTGGAGATGCAGCATCTGCGAATATGTTTTTCATCTTCTCCGGATCGAGCACCTTCTCAAGCTGCACAATGACATGCTTGGGGTCTTTCTCACCCTGCATCCGCATTGTCTTGTCCAAGAGATTCCTGTTCCGCAGATGTCCGATAGCAAAATCAAACAGATCGATGTGTTTGACGCGTAGTTCCGGTCGGTGGTGCGGAATCTGCTTCATGAGAAAAGTGATGTGACACCGAACATCGAGCTCGTCCTCCGGGGGATATGCGAAGATGTAAAACGCGATCTCGTTACCAAGTCCAGTTCCGCTAAGGAAGCTATCCGAGGTCACCCGAGTAAGAATCTGGTTGAGACGTTCTGTGAGGGGGTTCGTCATGGCGATACCTCGATACACCGAAGCACGTAGTGCTCCTCATTATTTCGGAGGTACTCGAGAAGTGGGCGGGCGATATGAACCGCTTGCAGCCGCCGTGTGCGTGTCGACTCGATATATCCAGACTGAGCCAGCGTCTGATACACCGTGGACCGGAGTCGCTGCTGCGTCGACTCCTGCCAGTTGGGCATCTCGGGCTCGCGAGCCCGACAGTCGATCAGATAATCCTCCCAAGCAGATGTGGGCAGTGCATCGATGTGATGGCGATAGAACTGCCGCAGGACAAGGTCCATGAAGTCTCCCAGCAGCGCGCTGTGCTTGATCGCAGCGGCAAGACAAGCCTGAGTTGAAATGGTCGTTGTGCCATCACGAACCATTCGCCAGAGGCCGGGTCCCATGAGAGTCAATCGGGCGTGAATCAACCCACCGATTCGGATAGCCGTTAATGGTGCTGAAGCCTGGAGCACATTGGTCTCCACCAGAACTTTTCGCAACACGTTGGGATCAAGTTGATGCAGCAGTAGGTCAGCAATCAGCCTGCTCTCCGCGACCTTGAGGGCGCCAGCCGTGATGTTCGCGCTGTACTTCAATGAACCCTCTCTGGATTTGTCAGCGTGAAGCGTATTCGGCACGGCTTAGGCTCTTTGATCCGGTTTCGCGTTCATCTTGAGTCATTCGTCGATGACCATCTTGTTGAAACGCCAGTGCTTTCCGACTGTCTGGTTGGGCAATCCACTTTCTTTGGCGCGCTTGTACTTGTAGATAGTCGACCTCGGCACGTTCAGACACTCCGCGAGTTCGGTCATGGTGAACACATCATGCCGGGTTTTGGTCATCTCATTGGCTCCGTACGAAGTCTACCCATTGTTTTCGGTTGCTGCCCGCCGGTCGAATCCGGTGCCCAGAAAATGCCCGATGTGGGCAAACAGGCCGCAAAACAACGCTTCTTGATTCATGGTATTCTGTATTGATCGTTCAAGGGGGCTTTTTGATGCGTGGACATGCTGATGGGCAGCAGGCGATGTTTGTGGCGTTCAATATCGAAGAAAAAATCCAACAGGACCATCCGCTGCGAGCCATTAAGAGCCGATGCGATGCGATCCTCTGATGACCGACGCGAGCACGGGGCTATGTGTGGGTGTGTCGGTGGACACCGCCGACGGTCGCAGCGAACGACGCAATGCGCTCATGATGCTTGATCGTGTGTGTGCTCGTCATCGGCTTGTGCGCAAGAGGCTGGCAGCCGACACGGAGTATGCCAGCGGCGAGTATCTGTCACAGGTCGAGGCCCGCGGGATCACGCCACACTCGGCGATGCCGAAGATGAAGATCAAGGGGCAGAGGACTTCGCATCATGCCCGCAAACGAATGCGTCGGCGAACGAAGACAAGTTCCTATCGAGAAAGTCAGAAACTTCGGAAGTTGATCGAGCCGGTGATCGGCTGGTGCAGGCATGTTGGTGGTTTGAGCCGAATGCGATTCATCGGCCACAAACGGATTCAGGACGACGCGATGCTGGTGGCCAGTGCGTGGAATCTGCTGCGAATCACAACGCTGGCTGGCTCATCGTGACGGGAAGATGTGGGTGATCATCTATTGATGGCCATCGGACAGATTGACAGCCGGAAAAAGACCAGGCGCATTCACCGCATGCAAAGCGAAAATAGCCAACACGATAGAAAATCACGCCTACCTGATGAGTTGCTTAGCGGCCTGCTAGGTAGCGAGCGCGGTAGTTTTGACCTACCCGGTCAATTGTCGCTGTTCGAGTCCCGATCGCCAAGCCATCAAGCGAGTACTCGTACTCCAGTTCGATGGGTAGACGCCAGCGTGCAGCTGGATCGCTATTACGTAACCGCGTCGTGCCACTGTTGCCAGCGAAACTACCAGTTCTGGCCCGCCCCGACCCAAGCCGCGGGGGTACGGAGCGATCTCCGTACCTTTCGCCGCCGCCAACATTCCCCGCAACACTCGCTGCACAAATGACCGCTACGATCACGAGCGCCACTACCACGGCAACCGCCCATGACTTTTGAGGCGTCTACTGCTTGACCGGCGCCCTACGCTGGCTTCGGCACCGATGCCCGACGCCCACATAGCAGAGACACCGTCGAACTATGGATCCGAAGCGAGACGTTCGAGCACACCACTCCACCTTCGCACTCACCGGGCCGTGCTTCGTGAACTCCGCTCCAAGGACACGTGCTACTTCGCGGATGCATTCAGGATCACCGGACAGCGCCGACTCCAACGATAATCCACGGCCCTGAGCCAACTCCTCTAAAGTCGCCTTCACATCTCGAGCCAATGCTTGGCCTATAGCACCGGACAGAATCTCCTGTGCTCGCCGACGGATGGCTTGCAGTCCCTGCGCGGTGGTTACCATCACCTCACTCTGTGCGATCACGGAAGTAACTTGAGGGCTGCTGCAACAACACGTCCGGCTGCTGTACGCTCGGCATCCAGGTCTAGCGCTATCGCAAACGTCTTTACCGCTTCTTCTAATCGCCTACGAGTAGCAAGTGACGATGCGTTTACACGATCCACTGCTTCTTCGAGTTTCTGAAGCACCGCGTGCTGGCCTTCGGCTTCGGCAAACGTAACCGCCTTATCCGCGTGCTCGACGCCGACCAGACGCTCGAGTGCCTCTCGCTCATGCTGCTCGATAACATCATCGTCCACGACCATTGCCATGCCAGCCCAGACAAGCGCCATCTGATACGCATGCGACTCGAGCTCAGACAGCCTGCCATCACCGAGTGTTGCGAATCTCTCCGCGATCTCATTGTCGATGTCCGCTATCGAAGGGCCCTCAGGCACCTGCCTTGCAGCTGAAGCATACTCAGCTGAGTGACTGAACCGAAGCAAGGCCCATAGTCGGAATGGGAGGGCGGGATGAGACACCTGCAACTCCCACTCGCGACTCGTCTCCTCGGGATCACTGTCAACCTGACGTACAAAGGCGTCGACATCCAGCCCGAGCGACTCGGAGGGTAGACCGCTCGCCAGCTTGACCATCACCTGAGCCGCAACGAACACACTTCGCGACGCGACAAGCGCGATGCGGTCAGCCGAAATCTCGGCATATCGGAGCAGCGAGCGAGTTTGGAGGGCTTCGAACTCGCTCCTGGGCTCCGCCTCGAGCAGCCTACGCCCGTGACGCATACCGAGGTGGCCGAGTTCATGCGCAATCGCGAACACCAGTTCGTTACTCGTCAACAGCCGCACGAGTCCACTGTTCAAGACAACAATCGGACGACGATCGTTTGCAAAGGCCGGAGCGAAGGCATTAGCCTCCGGGTTGTTTACTACGAAGACCTCGGGCTCTACCTCCAACTGCAAGGCCTCCCGCGTGCGGTCAACCACCTTGGCGAGTTTCGGCACGGTGGCGCTTGTTACTTCAAGGCCAGACGACCTCACGCGCGCCACAAAATCTGCGAGAAAAGGGCTGCAGCGATCCGTCTCGTTGCCTGACTCGTCCAGAGAGAACCGGACCTTCTGGCACAACTCACCAAAGATATCATGAGGCTGCATCAGTGAGCTGCCTCCGTAGCTTGGTGATTCGTTCAAGCCGAAGTGTCGCTTCCGCAGCTACTTCCGGATCCTTGTGGGTAACCCTCGCCCGCCAGCGCCGATACTCCGAATTGAGGTACTCGAGCTTCTCCTCATGGCTAAGATCTGCGGGTATGCCAATGAGTTGCTCCTCTTCGGCTTCGTCGTACATAGACATGCGCAGATTGCGGTCGTGGACCTCCTGCACATACCGATCCGGCAGATTGAGGCGTTCCGCCACGAAAGACAGCGCTCGCTGCTCTCGACGATCAACTGCTTCATCTGCAGCAACAACCTGCACACATAACTCATAGGCCGTCTGCGCAATCGTCTCGTCGCCATCGTCCGCCAGCTCGGCACACAGATGCGAGATGACCTCGCTGGGATTCTCCTTCTTCTCTTTCAGCCTTGCGAGCGTGTCCTGCAGTGCTTCGGTGATCATCGCTCGCCTCTCTCCCGTATCATCGACTTGGCTGTACCTCTCCGCGAAGAAGCGGCGTATGACGGTTGATTCGCGCTTGTCAATGTGGCCGTCTGATGCCGAGATGGCCAGCGCGAGCGAGGCGATTTGACGCTCTCTCGCTCGCGTACGCTCTTGGATCTCCAGGTACCCAAGTGTCTCCTGAACGAAAGAAAATGTACTGGACCCGTGAGTGTATACACGGTCGCCAGTCGCTGCATCGACAAGAGCAACCGAGAGTTTCAGACACCTCGTGCCTTTGACAGGACAAACAAGCGCGAACAACGGAATTGCACCCAGCGCCATGTCCGACACTTCGGAAAATTGATACGGGATGGTGGTTGGCTGTTCGAGATGGAACAGGCCGTCTTCATCACACAGATCGGGGATCATGCAGAAGACTGGATAGGCGTTATCCTCAGAGGCCGTAACGTCGGCCAGGCCAATGACGATCCTCACATGCTGATTCGGCTGTGGAACGACAATCGACCCGGAGATGGCAACACGCTTGAAAGGCAGTGGTGGCCCGCCGCTCTCAGGCGTGAACTTGTCATCCGTGCAGCGGATGGTCACTCCCTTGCGACGTGCGTCCTCCACATGCTGTCGCAGTGCAGTCGCAGCCTGTCCCTGTTGCAATGACCTCATCACAGCGCGAATCACCGCAATGATGATCCATGCCACAATGATGACGCCGAAAACTTCCATGAGAGGCCTTTCTACTCGATCACGAGATCGTCAAAGCTCACCTCCTGGAGATCAGGAACCGCACGGCTCTTCCGTGACGATGCTGCGATGTCTAGGTCGAAGCGCTTTGTCTCCCCTGACTCCACGTCTAGGAACTCGCAAGACATGCGCCCGTTGGCGTCGTACGAGTAGGTCACACGGATTTCGCATCCTGCAGGGCGGCCGGCTGGAAGCTCTAGAGAGCCCTCTGCGATTGTGTTAACGAACTCGGGATCTTCATCTTCACCCTGCGTAATTTCGCAGTTCACTTCTTGTTGATTGGGCACAATCGTGTAGAAGCTCTCGGTCTTCGAGCACGGAATCTGCGTGTTCTTGCGGATGATGATGCTGTTCCGAAGCTGTTCGCGACCATACGCTTCACCCACCGAAGTCGTCCCGAAGCTGTGGTTCGTCACGTCTTGGAGTTGTATTTTATTCAAGGCAGCCGCGGCGGTCTCAGGGAGCTGAATGAGTCCTCTCTCTTGCATGATCATGCCCGCCTGGAGGGCTGCTCCAAGTGCGACTGCTTCATCTGGATTCACATGCCGCAGGGGCTCCTGTTTGAACTTGCGACGGAGCATCTCCTTGACTGCCGGAACTCTAGTAGACCCCCCAACCAAGATGACACCATCGATGTTCGCTGTCTTGAGGCCCGCCTGCGAGAGGGCATCTTCAATCAGCATCTCGGTTCGGATTAAGTAGTCGCGTATCTGATCCTCGAACGCCGATCGCTCCACGGAGGCATTCATCCAGTGACTGCCCCAATTGAGCGGGATGGGCGAAGCGGTCACCATCGACGACAGCTTTCGCTTTGCCTTCTCGGCTTCCGCGAGCGTCCGATGTTCAGCTGTCTTGTCCTTGCCGTCCATCAAACGCACGGCGAATTCGGCATGGAACACCTCGTCAAAGTGCGCAGCGAGTGCTTTGTCCAGATCGAAGCCGCCGAGCTGGTGATCGCCCTCGGATGCTACGACGGTGATGTCTTCTGGCGATGCGATCTTTACGATCGATACATCAAAGGTGCCACCCCCAAAGTCGTAAACGAGCAGCGTCCCCGTTGTTTGCCCTCCGGACGCATACGCAAGCGCTGCAGCCGTCGGCTCATTGATGATTCGGAGCACTTCAAGTCCAGCCTCTTCCGCTGCATCCATCGTGGCCTTGCGGCGCACCTCATCAAAGTACGCGGGCACTGTTACCACTGCGTGCTTGATCGGCCCAAGCACTGACTCAGCATCTTGCCGGATCTTCTTGAGGATCATGGCGCTGATATCGACTGGCGAGAATGCTCTGCCGTCCACCTGGAACTGCCACTCTGCATTCCCCATCTCGCGCTTGACCCAGCGAGCAACTCGCTCCGGATCGCCGAGGGCCGCATCGGCAGCCAGCTGGCCAACCAGAATGGGACCATCCTTCTGGAAGTAGACGGCAGACGCTGTGATGCGCTCGCCCTCCTTGTTGGCCACAATCTCGGGCTTTCCTGCCGGGTTGATGGCAGCCAGCGCGCAGAATGTTGTGCCTAAGTCGATACCAACAGCAGGGTGCGACACGGCGCCCTCCTTTCTAGCGGCGGAACACAGTTATCTCGGCCTTGCGCGGTATCTGCCGCTCGGATCCTGACGAGAGGATGAAGCCGCAACAGTTCGTCTGGGCGACTCTGTCTGGCCTTCGCCAGAATGGGCAATTCACGGTTCCGATCGTAGTCATGACCTCCAGATTGACCTCTTCGCCAGGCTGTGGGCGGACTACTTCAACGCTGTGCGACTTCAGTTCGGCTTCGATCATCTCAAAGAGGTTGACGATGAATGCGTCTGGCTTGGCATTGCCAGCTTCCATCGTTGTTACCTGTCGGAAGGTGAGGTCATGGAGGCGCTGCAGAGAGTCGAGAACAGCGTGCATCCCCTCGAGCCGGTACTCGTCCGCCTGGCGCAGTAGCTTGTCTCGGCACACTTGCACAAACGACCCGACCACATCGACGTCGGCCCTCAGTTCGTGCACAGACTCGCTCAGCTCGACGAAGGCTTCTGCGGGAGACTTATTCGCAGCCGTCGGTTGACCGCTACTGTCCTCCGCAGCATCTGCGAGCGGTTCGGCCTCAACGGCCTGACCATCGGTGGAGGAGCCACCGGACTCTACCGCATCCGGCGCATCTGCTGCTGAATTCAAGACGTCGTCAGATGCATCAACCAGAGTCACCGTTGGATCTCCGTCCTCCGAGATCGTCGAAGACCGCCCAGGTTCTAGCTCGGCACGATTGGCTTCTTCGCTCATAGGGACGCCCCTGAAGACGAGTTGTGGGTTCTCGGCGTTTCCTCGGCGAAAGTTCCTTTGCGGGTACTTCGCCCAGCGTCGAGACAGGTGGTCATTGTACACGCGGGAATCCGTTGCTTCTACGCAGACACTAACAGACAACTAATCAACGCTTCTTGCTTCATGGTATTTTGTATTGACCGTTCAAGGAGGATTTTTGATGCGTCGGCATATTGATGGGCAGCAGGCGATGTTTGTGGCGTTCAATATCGAAGAAAAATCCCACAGGACCATCCGCTGCGAGCCATCAAGAGCCGATGCGATCCTCAAGGGCATGAGCCGGGATTTCAACAAGGCCTATGGGCATATCGGACGAATCGGCATCCCGCCCGAATCGCTCATCAAAGCGTTGCTTCTGCGCGCAGTCTTTGCGACCCCCTCCGAGTGCCGGCTGTGCGAAGCGTGCTCGTTCAACATCCTTTATAGATGGATTATCGATTGGCCGATCGAAAAACCAATGTGGACGCCCAAAGCTTTCTCGATGAATCGCCAGCGCTTCGAGAAGCATGATCTCGTCAACAAGTTCTTTGAACGCGTGGTCAGCGAAGGAATCGCCGACGGGCTCATCGACGATGACGACCGCAACGGTTGGTCTTCCTCCAAAGGCCAGAAACGAGCCAACAAGACGCACCGATCCGTTGTCGATCCCGATGCTCGCCTGGTGCAAGCATGTCGGCGGCCTGAGCCGAACACGAATCATCGGCCACAAGCGGAATCAGGACGCGCGATGGTGGTGGCCAGTGCGTGGAATCTGCTGTGAATCACAAAGCTGGCTGGCTCCTCGTGACGGGAAAACGATGGCGAACGGCGATTGATTACCGATTGATCGCCATCGGAATGACTGCCGGTGAAAAACCTGGCGAAAAACCAAGCGTATTCACCGCACGTGAAGCGAAAATAGCGAACACGATAGTAAATCACGCCTACCTGATGAGTTGTATAGCGGCCTGCTAGGCTCCACACTGCCTGCAGAGGCAGAAGTAGTTCGTCTCCAGCGGGCAGGGATCGAGTGGTTGCTCGTTCACAGCGACGCCCACACCATCGCGATGATCCCAGTCCGCACCGACTGAGGCAGCTGGTCAATATAGAGACGGGCTTCCAAACGCGATGTGGTAGACTACCACATCGGTTTGCGACGAACCGCGTTGATTCGCTCCAATCGCTGATTATGAAGTGGTAGCGGGGGGGCGTTGCAAACTGTCGCATTCATTGCTAAACTACTGCAAATCTAGGCTCTTGCGTCGCGGAGAAACGGGCTTCAGGCCTCGTTCCCAAGCTGAATGTCGTCGGTTCGATCCCGATCACCCGCTTTGATCGGCCTCGCCTTGAGGGTCGATCAGAGGCCGCCGCCTCGGGCGAGACTTGAGAGGAGTTGAGCAAGGTTGCTCAACTTCCACCCGCACGAACTATTGAATCGGATTGACGCCGGTGCGGACTTCCATACGGAAGACGGCCGGAAGGAAGTAGCCTTTGCCGCCCGAGGTGTAGACTCGGCCGCTGACGATCATGGGGGTCTCGGGCGCCCGCCCGACGCGGTTTTCCATGAGCATGAGGACGCGGCTCGGGATGACCGTCAGGTTGCCATCGCCAAGTCCATCGGCATCACTATCGAAGCGGAGCATCCACGATCCATCCGCCGACCGGGT
>Ga0114931_10007392_pt1 | contig 13406 bp, 13 predicted proteins | sample 2SBtaG_FD_89579 | JGI IMG/M metagenome (GOLD analysis project Ga0114931, IMG submission 89579) | Deep subsurface microbial communities from Kolumbo volcano to uncover new lineages of life (NeLLi) - 2SBTROV14_V59a metaG | ecosystem: Environmental > Aquatic > Marine > Volcanic | place: Kolumbo... | reverse complement strand
TGCCTCACTCAAGATCCGCGTCCTTGAGATCGCGGCTGATGGTGTACGAGCCGTTGAGCCATTTGCCGAGATCAACGAGCTTGCAGCGCTGGGAGCAAAACGGCGCCGACTCGATCGCCGGATCCAGCGGGTCGCCACAAATCGGACATCGCCATTGTCTCGGCTCGGTCGAGTCGATCTTTGCCGGCTTGTTCAAGTTCTTCGGCGATTCGTTCATCACACACATGGTAGCTCCCCGAGCCGGTCGTTCCATAGCGCCAGGCCGGAAATCAATACGTTTCGGCGGGTGTCGCCCGCCTCGCCGCCGCGATGCTCGAGTGTGATCCACAGCGTCTCGTCGGGCATCTCGCCCGCAATACGGTCGGCCCACTCGATCGCCACGATCGCCTCAAAATCCTGAACGCTCGACCACCCCAGCGACGCCAAACCGTCGGCGCCAGTCAGTCGATACGCGTCGACATGAACCAAAGGCGGCCGTTCCGGCCCATCGGACGGATACTCGTTGACCAGCGCGTAGGTGGGGCTGCACACCAAGTCGGGATTGACTTGCAACCCCTGCGCGACGCCTCGCACGAACCGCGTCTTGCCCGCGCCCAGTTCGCCGACGATCGCCACCACATCGCCCGCGCCCAGCGACCGACCGATCGCGGCGCCCAAAGCAATCGTCTGCGCTTCACTCTCACTGATTCGCTCAATACGCATCAAGTGTGATGATCCCATCCGAAGTTCGAAACGTCGATCAGTTCGGCAGGGACGCCATTGGCAGGGCTCGTTTGGACGAGGCAACCCGATCCCGTTTCGACGACGCCGACGACGGCAATGGGAACACCTGTGGGAGTTTGTGTTGGCGCCTCGCCTCGAACCGTGAAGCACAGTTCGTAATCTTCGCCGTCGCCGACGGCAAACCGCCAGTCTGAAACATCGTCAGCGAGTGGGATCGCGGCAGCGTCGAGCGTGATGTGCCCATTCGAGGCGGCTGCGATTCGCCCGGCGTCGCGCCCAAGACCGTCGGACAGGTCAATCAAGGCGCCGAGTCGATCGCCCAGCGTGTCGCACAACCACGTCGCCTCATCCAGTCGCGGCTCGAATGTCAGATGCCGACCCGAGGCGAGCGAACCGCCCAGCGAACCGGTGACGCAGACCCGATCGCCGGGCCGGGCGTCTGCGCGAAGCACGGGGCCTCGGACGTTGTGCGGTCTGCCAACGATCGTGACGGTGAGCGTTGTTGGGCCATCGGTCATTGCGATGTCGCCACCAACGAGCGGGCAGGCCCAACGGGTCGCCCAGCTCGCCATTGCGTCGAACAGTTCGTCGGCTTGATCGAAACTCGTGTTCAGAGACGCCGCCGCCAGGGCGCACAACGGGCGTCCGCCCATCGCCGCGATGTCCGAAACGCTGCGAGCGATCGCTTTGCGGGCGATCAGGTCAATCGGCGTCTCGGGCGTGTAGTGCCGACCTTCGATGAGCTGATCGGTGGTCAGGAGCAGATCGACGCCGCTGACTGGGCGAACAACGGCGCAGTCGTCGCCGGGACCGACGATGACCGCCGAGCCCATGTCGGTTGATCGCTGAAAGATATGAGCCAGCAGGTCAGATTCGCGCATCATGACAGGCACAATCTAGGAATATCAGTCCGCCGCCGCCGATTCCGAATGCGACGAGGCGTCGAAAACGCTCTCTGCCCCCCCCGTTGACGGCCGATAATGCATGTTATGTCAAACTAGGTCGGTCAACGCCACCTTCGACGGTCCGACGGGCGTCTCGCCCATCGTTGTGCGTCTGGCCGCCGAATCTTTCTTTATCCAACAGCCTCACGCAACATCCTGACGCACCGGTGAGCGGCGTCTTCAATCTTCACCGTTTCGCCCTTGCCGTCGGCGCCTCGAATCTTGAACTCCACACACCCATCGGCGAAGGCTCGCGGGCCGATGGTCAGGCGGATGGGAACGCCTATGAGGTCCGCGTCTTTGAACTTGACGCCGGCGCGTTCGTCTCGGTCGTCGATCAAGACCTCAACGCCAGCAGCGGCAAGTTCGTCGGCGAGAGTCAGCGCGGTTTGCATGATCGGATCGTTTTTATCGACTTTCATAGGCGTGATGAGCACGTGGTAGGGCGCGATGGCGGCGGGCCAGACAATGCCGTCAGCGTCGTTGCTCATTTCGACACAGGCCTGGAGTGTGCGCGACACGCCGATGCCGTAGCACCCCATGATGACCGGAACGCGGTTTTGCTCGGGGTCGAGCACGGTGAACCCCATTGCTTCGGAGTATTTCGTGCCGAGTTTGAAGATATGACCGACCTCGATCCCCCGGCCCTCGACGAGCGTGGCGCCCGAGGCTTTGGGCGACGGATCGCCCGCGATCGCGTTGCGAATGTCGGCGACCTTTACATAATCCGAATTATCCAGGACGTCGCCCAGCTCTCGGCGCCAGTTGAAATGCTTGACATGATGGTCCATCTCGTCGGCGCCCGCCGCCCAGAACATGGATTTGCCAGCAGGACGGGCGTCCGGGGTGTCGACAGCGGCAGGACGGGCGTCTCGCCCGTCTGGGTCGTCAACGATGTCCACCATACCCCTCGCTGCATCGGGATCGACCAGCAAGAGCGCGTCGGCCCGCCCCACGACCGAGCGCGGGCTGACATACCCAATCGTAAAACCGGCGGCTCGGGCCTCGGCTTCGTCCGCCAATGCGATCGGACCGCCCGCAGCGTCCTTCACCTTGCCTTCGTTGACATCGTGGTCGCCTCGCACGACAGCGACGACCCACTGTCGCCCCATGACGGACGAGACGCCCGTCCCACCGATTTCTGTTCCTTCATTTACTTTCCCATCATCTTGCCTTTGGAACACAATCGTCTTGAGCATGTTCTTCGGCTTGACTTTGATTCTTTTGCACACCGCTTCGATGCTGGGGGCGTCGGGCGTGTGGACTTTCTGCAAATCGCCCGTCGGCTCGCCGGCGAAGGACCACGGCCGATCGCCGATTTCGCATTTCTCAACGTTGGCGGCGTACCCCGATTCGGGGCAGCGCAGAATGATGTCTTCGCCCGCGTCGCAGTTGACCATGAACTCGTGGCTCGCCGAGCCGCCGATCGGGCCGGCCTGGGCTTCGACGACGGAAAAATCCAACCCGCAACGGGAAAAGATGTTGATGTAGGCGGTGCGCATCGCTTCGTAGCTTTCGTCCAAGCCGCCGGCGCCTTCGAGGTTCAGGTGGAAGGTGTAGGCGTCCTTCATGATGAACTCGCGGCTGCGCAGGAGGCCCGTCCGCGGGCGAAACTCATCGCGGAACTTGGTTTGAATCTGGTACAGGCCCAAGGGCAACTGGCGATAGCTGGTCACGCCGGACTTCATCATTTCGGTGATGATTTCTTCGTGCGTCGGCGCGAGCGCGATCTTCCGGCCGTGACGGTCGGTGAGCGTGAAGAGGTTGTCGCCGTAGTCGATGTCGCGTTTGGTGTCAGCAAAAAACTCGATGGGCTCCATCGCGGGCATGAGCATCTCACTGGCGCCGGCGGCGTTCATCTCTTGACGGACGATGGCGCTGATCTTTTGCAGCACGCGCCAGGCCAGCGGCAGATAGTCGTAGACCCCGGCGCCCACGCTGCGAATGCACCCGGCGCGGAGAAGCAGTTTGTGGCTGACGGCCTGAGCGTCGGAAGGCGCCTCCTTGGTCGTCGGGATGAACGTGCGGGTCCAGCGCTGCGCCAAGCCGACGGGCGTGCAGGCGAGAGATGATTGAACGGATTGTGTTTCGGTGCTCATGACGGTGCGAGTGTAGCGGTCGTGGAAAAGCGCGCCTTGAGCGGTGGGACAGGCGTCTCGCCCGTCTTTTCAACAAAGAGACGATGAGTCTCGCCGTTCAACAAGTTCTGTTTGACGGCTCGTTTTGCCTCAATCGCCGAAACCACCTTAGACGGTGGAACGGCCGTCTCGGCTGTTTTCTCCATTGCCATGACGGGCGAGACGCCCGTCCCACCGACTGTTGTATTTTATGGACTTTGATGCCCATCCCGCCGGTGTTCGTGATTACGTCGCAGCCGGTTCTGCCGGTTCGCTGGCCAGGTCAAAGGCGTCATGAACGATGCGCAGGGCGCGCGGGCCGGCGTCGCGGTCGACGATGCACGAGATATTGATTTCGGACGTGGTGATGTTGCGGATGGCAATCTCCGCTTCGCCCAGAGCGCGGAACATGGTCAGGGCGACTCCCGTGTGGGTGCGCATCCCCAGACCTACAACAGAGACTTTCGCCAGCTCCTTTTCGACGCGCACCGTTCCGCCGCCTCCTAATTCGTCGAGAAGACGCTTGGCGGCCTCTTGGGCGACTCGCAACTCGGCTGGGTCAATGGTGAAGGCGATGGTGATCGTCTCGGTGTCCAACTCATTTTGAATGATGTCGTCCACGAATACGTCGGCCTCGGCAATCGCGTCGAAGATCACCTGCGCGGTGCGGGGCGTGTTGGGAACGCCGGCGAGCGTGACTCGCGCCACGTCCGATTTCAGGGCGGCGCCCGATACAACAATCTGTTCCATTTCAGGGGTCTCCGGGACGATCGTGGCGCCCTCGTCTGGTTTGTGGCTGTGCCTGACATGAATGGGGATGTTGAAGTTCTTGCCGCAAAGAACGGCCCGGGGGTGCAGGACGCACGCGCCGAGCGAGGCGAGTTCGAGCATCTGATCGTAGCTGAGGCGATCGAGCTTGCGGGCGTTGGGGACATAGCGCGTGTCGGCGGTGTAGACGCCGTCAACGTCGGTGTATATTTCGCAGACGGCGGCGCCCAAGGCCGCGGCAAGGGCGACGGCGGTCAGATCCGACCCTCCCCGCCCCAGTGTGGTGATGTCTCCCGCCTGCGTCACGCCTTGAAACCCTGCGACGACGACGACCTTGTCTTGATCCAAATGCCGGCGCAGACGGTTGGTGTCTATCGATGAGATGCGGGCCCGGGTATGGGCCGCGTCGGTCGAGACGCCCACCTGCTGGCCGGTGAATGCGACGGCGGTGAGCCCCATCGACTGAAGCGTCATGCTCATAAGAGCGGCCGAGGCTTGCTCGCCGGTCGAGAGGAGCATGTCCAGCTCTCGTTTGGGGAGGGTCGGGTTGGCAAGGCGGGCCAGCTCGATCAGACGGTCGGTGGTCTTGCCCATCGCCGAGACGACGACGACGACAGCGTTTCCAGCCGAATGAGCGTCGCGCGCGCGGACGGCGCATCGGCGGATTTTTTCGATGTCCGCGACACTGGCGCCACCGAACTTTTGAACAATCAGAGACACGCGGCCCTCGATCCAGTCAATCAACACCCATGAACAGATTACGTCACAGCGCGCGTCTTGTCCCGGCTGACCCGGTCGGCCCGGCGGCGCTGCGCTTCGTTGAGCATCCGTTTTCTCAGTCGGATCGAAGTGGGCGCGACCTCCACAAGCTCGTCGGACTCGATGTATTCGAGGGCCGCTTCGAGCGAAAGCATGCGAGGCGCCTTGAGTCCGACGTACGCCTCTTTGGTTGACATGCGGATGTTGGTGAGGTGTTTGGCGCGGACGACATTGGCGACGATGTCGTTGTCGCGGTTGTGTTCGCCGACGATCTGCCCGGTGTAGACCATGTCGCCGGGTTTGACGAACATGACGCCTCGTTCGGCGAGCCCTTCGAGGGCGTAGGCGGTGACCCGGCCGCCCTCGGTGGCGACGATCACGCCGTTGCCTCGGCGAGGGATCGTCCCCCCCATCGGCTCGTAGGCGCTGAACGTGTGGTGCATGATCGCGTTGCCTTGGGTCGCGGTGAGGACCCGGCCTCGCAAGCCGATGAGGCCGCGAGCGGTGATGTGGAAAATCATGTGGGCGGTGTCGGCGCCTCGTGTCTCCATGTGCTGCATCTCGCCTCGTCGTTCGCCGATCTGCTCCATGACCGGGCCGACGCAATCGGTCGGGCAATCAATGACGAGACGTTCGATGGGTTCGTGCACCACGCCATCAATTATCTTTGTGACGACTTCGGGCTTGCCGATGGCCAGTTCATAGCCTTCGCGGCGCATGGTTTCGATGAGGACGCCCAAGTGCAAAAGCCCACGTCCTGAGACAAGAAACTCGTCCATGGTTTCGCCGGGCTCGACGCGCAAAGCAACGTTTTTCTCGAGTTCCCGATCAAGCCGATCGCGGATCTGCCGACTGGTGACGAACTTGCCCTCCTGACCTGAGAACGGTGAATCGTTGATGCGAAAGGTCATCGAAAGCGTCGGCTCGTCGATCGCGACGGGGTCGAGCGCCTGGGGGTTTTGCAGATCGGCCAGTGTGTCGCCGATCTCGACTTTTTCGCTGCAGACGACGGCGCACAGGTCGCCCGCTTCGACCCGGCTCGCCTCGACTCGGCCCAGCCCCTGGAATCGCCACAGGCCGTTGACCACGGCGTCGCGGCGTTTGCCGTCGACGCTGAGCAGCGCGAGGCGCTGTCCTTTTTCGATCGCGCCTTCGTAGACGCGGCCGATGCCGATGCGACCGAGGTAGTCGCTTTAGTCGAGCGTGGTGATGAGCATTTGCAGCGGCGAGGCGGGATCGCCCGCCGGCTCGGGAACGTGCTCGACGATGGATTCAAAGACCAGCCGAAGATCGCCGCCGGGATGTTCCGGCTCGTCGCTCGCCCAGCCGTCGCGGGCCGAGGCGTAGATCACGGGGAACTCGAGATCGTCTTCGTCGGCGCCCAGCTCGATGAACAACCCCAGCGCCTCGTGGACGACCTCGTGAGGCCGGGCGTTGGGGCGGTCGCACTTGTTGACGACGAGGATGAACTTGAGGCCCGCTTCGAGCGCCTTGGTGACAACAAACCGCGTTTGAGGCATGGGGCCTTCAAAGGCGTCGATCAAGAGCATCGCGGCGTCGGCCATGCGAAGGACGCGCTCGACCTCGCCGCCGAAGTCTGCGTGCCCGGGCGTGTCGATGATGTTGATTCGGATGGGATTGCCTGCGCGATCGTGGTAGTCGATGGCGCCGTTTTTCGAGAGGATCGTGATGCCGCGTTCGCGCTCGAGCGGGTTGGAGTCCATAATCAGGTTGTGCTGACCGCCAGCGAGTTTGTCGAGCTCTCCCGTGCGGAACATGCCCGATTGCATGAGCAGGTGATCAACGAGGGTGGATTTGCCGTGATCGACGTGCGCGATGATGGCGATATTACGAATGGATTTCGGGGACATAGCGGCTCTTGTGATGTGGGATGCGGGGTGTCGGCGGATGACGCATCAAGATCATCGGTCCGCCTTGGCTGGTCGAATGAGGCGAGATGATAGCCACCCGCCGCCTTGAGGCGCGAGGCGATGGCAAAATGGCTCATTCTTTCGGCTTTTTCTTTAGTATAAGCGTGGCTTGGCCTCGGAGAAGGCCGTCCTGAAACGTCGTGGCTGACTCGATCGAATCGATGAGCCGAAGCGACTGGGCGAGAGGCGTCGGCGTCGTGGAGATGAGGTGGGCCGCCTCCATCGCCTCGATCAGTTTGGCCGGCTTGGCGGAGTAAAAAGAAAATGGCGTCACGGCGTCCTTGGCGTCGCTCCCGGGCGTCGTCAGAGATGCTGCAGCGTGTCGGTAGGCGGCAACGCTGTTGGAGACGATGCCCCAGCCCCGGCGATCGCTCCGGCCTTGAATAGTCTGGTAGCTCCAGACAAGCGTAAGATCGCCATCGCCCAGTGGGTTGGCCGGGGCGGCGCCTTGGGAGGCGGACCGGGTCAGAGCGATGGACCGCACCGTCTCAGGAAAGGCCCCGGAGAGCGTGTCGAGCGACGGTGTGTCCTGGCTTTGATCTTTGCTGCTGCTCGACGCCAGATTTGACGCGACGCTTGCCAGGGCAATATCGCCGATCCCCGCCAGCAGGTCGATGTTGGACGTCTCGACGCCCACGGTCAATGACAGTTCGTTCGGAGTTTGTTGGGAGACGTTGAGCGCCACCCGGCCGTCCAATGGCAACGGGGCGTCTCGAAGATCGCCGGCGCCGAGCCGATCCAAGAGCGACCCGAGCGGCAGTTCATCCACCGCAAAAGGCTCGACCATCGCCACGAGGCTTCCTTTGGAAAAATGCCGCCACTGGGCCGTTGAAAAGGTCGTCTTGGGTAAAGGCGTGCGCTGGATGGAAGCGGCGAGCTGCACGTCGATCGTCTGGCCGATCAAGTTCGCTGTGGCGCTGAACCAGCTCGTTGGTTGCGTCTGCGATTGGAGAAACACGAACACGCTGCCATCGTCAGGCGCCAGTTGAACAGCGCGACTGAAATCTTCGTTGTCTCGGAGCGAGGCTCGCTTGTGGGCGTCGAACCTCGCGAGAACGCCTGCGAGTAGATCGCTGGAACTACGCGGGCCAAAGAGCAGCGTCGCGGATTTTTTGTGCACGCTGGATGTAATCTCAAACCGGCCGTTTTCGATCAAAGCGACGGGGTGGCCGTGCTTGATTTCTTTGGGTTTGGCGCCCAGTCGGTTCAACAGTTTGAAGGCGGTCTTTGGATCGACCTCGCTGCGGATCGCCCATTGAAACGAGCCGTCGTCGGCCCAGCGCCCGAAATAGACGGCGCGTCTTCCGAGCAGCGCGTCGAAGACCCGGTCTTGCGGCATGCCGAGCAGGTCGGCGAGCGTCTTCCAGGCGCCTGTGGTTGTGGTGAGAGGGAGCGCCGCCGAGACAAGCTCCGAGAGTGTTTGTCCCGACGCTCCAGCGTGCAGCGTCGCGGCGCGATCAACCATGATGATCACGTCGACGTCCGGCGGCGCCGACAGCGCCTGGGATCCCCAATCACCGGCGTCAGCGGTTGACGCAACGAGCGCACAAAGACACAAGATGACAGCGCATCGAATCATGGCGCACACAGAGTAGAGGCAACAGGGTTGAGATTCACCATCCGCCGACAGTGGACGCTTTGTCATCGTTGTCGGAGGGTCGAGCGGACGTGCGAAGAGCGGCGAAGCGGACGACGCCGACGCGCTGCTGGGCGGTCAGTTTTTTGAGTGACTCGCTCTTGACCGCCGAGGCGGAAAGGGTCATCGGACGCACCGTCACGCATCGGGCTCGCCAGTGATCCGTGCGGCTGCGTGCGTGGGCGCCGGTCTTCGAAACCGACTGCGTGTCGATCTGTATTCTGATACATGTTGCCGCCATTGCTTGTGCGGAGGCTTTGGGGAACGATTGACGAACTGCGTTCAGTCGTGTCTGGCTTCCGACGTGGTCCATCGCTGTGAGAAACTCGGCGACGTTGCAGTTGGCGTCGCTGGCGGCGCAATCGGCGACGTCCGCGATCGGCGTCGGCGCCTGGGGGAAGATCGCCGCGTCGGGCGTCAACCGGCGGACCGTCAAGGTGACGGCCAGCGCCAGCAGAATCGCCGCGGCGATCGCCACACGACCGACCGAAACCAGCCGCTGCAACCGAGCGCCGATCCAGCCGCGTCGTCGGCCGACCTCAGCGAGAATCTGAGACGAAAGGTCCGGCGTCTGGATCGGTCGACCGATCGCCTCGACCGCCTCTTCGGATTCGGCGAACCGCATCGCCAGATCGGCGTCGCGCGCCAGCCGACGGGCGAACTGCGCCTCGGTCTCGGGCGCCAACTCGCGATCGAAGTACGCGTCGATCAGCTCGTCGGGCCCACGATCGTCAAACGGGATTTGGGCGTCGTCGCGTTTCACCGAAGGACCTCGTTCACCGCGTCTTGTCTGTTTTTGCAACTGCTGAGCGATCGGCGGAGTCGCTGACGACCACGGTGCAGATGGCTCTTGACTGTTCCCTGTGGCATCTCCAGATGATCGGCGATCAACGCGATGGACCATCCCTGTTGATGGAACAGCAGCACAACCTCTTTCTGGATCGGCGTCAGCGATTCGAGCGACTCTTGCAAGGCGCCATGAATATTCTGCCGAACTTCGTGACCTATCGCGGCGCGGGAGGCGTGGTCCTCGTCGGCCGACTGCCACACGTTCACTATCTCACTGTCGTACCGGGGTTTGTGCTTCTGACAGGCGTTCACATACAGCCGCTTGGCGATCGTGAAAAGCCACGTCGAGAACCGGTATCTCGGGTCGAACCGCTCCAGATGCGTCAGCACGCGGACAAAGGCGTCCTGAACGATGTCCTCAGCAACGTCGGGTCGACCCGACATCCGCAGCATGTAGGCGTACAACGAAGGCTGGTGGGCTTTGATCAGACGGCCCGCCGCCTCGCGATCGCCTTGCACAGCCTGTCGAATTAGTTTCTGTTCTGCGCCACGTGTCATGAGATCCTCGTTCTGTGAATATGATAGCCGATGAGACCGCCTCGGTTGCAGAAAAACAGCCGGAGCAAGGAGACCGATTTCCAACCCTTCCCTTGTTCGTAACCGGTGGCAGACCGGTTTCATTCCATTTATCTATTCACTGATTCACTTTTTTTGAGGACGCCTCTCTGGGTGGGCAATCCGTTGCCCCCTCAAGCGTCCAAGAGACACTATCGGACCACACTTATGGGACGATTTGCCTGTCTCGCGAGGAATTTCTCTCACAAGCAGCGGTATTGCTACCGACTGGAGCTCTCAACGTGTTGGCGGTGGCTGACTTGCACTCCCTTGATCCAGTTCGACACGCCCTTGGATATTCCTGCTGAAGCGTTTGGTCGCACAGCGATCCAAGGCGTTGGTTGATCTTGGGCCGCGATTGTCAAGCGGTAAGGCGCCCCGGCGTGTTCCTTGGCCGCCAACTGGGGCCGATTGCACTGCTGTGAAAGATGCAGCAACACCACATCAGATTTGGGATGCGCCTCGCGCGTCAGTTCTGCGCACTGTTTGTTGCTCAGATGCCCCTTGCCTCCCATGATCCGCGCTTTGAGAAACTCTGGCCGGTTGGACGCCGCCTGAAGACGAGGGCAATAGTTTGATTCGACCGCAAGGAGGTGAACGCCTTTGACGTGCTCCACGAGACGCTGCGTCACCTGTCCGACATCGGTGGCGAATCCGATCGAGGCGCCAGCGTGTTCAAAGCGGAACGCCGCGACTCCGGTTGAGTCGTGAGCAGCGAGCAGGCAGGAAACCCGCGTCTGCCCCCCCACTTCTTGAATCGCTCCATCCAGAGCCTCAAGCTGAGTCGATCTGACTCCCTTTTTCTGGGCCGATCGAACGTGTCGCTCGTGCATGTGAATACGCGTCAGCGCCGAGAGCGCTTTGGTCCAGGTCGGCCGGAAATGGTCGCCGTCAAAGTGCGTCACGAAGACACGGTCTACTGCGTCGAGCGACAGCCCCATCGCCTCGAGCATGTGGCGGGTTCGCCGAGGCGATACTCCAAGGTCGATCAGGCAAAGCCGACGCTTGTCGCCATCGCGAAACAGCAGCGCCGAGCAGTTGCCCCCGGATCCACTGGCCAGGACACGCAGCGCGGCGACCGGTGTAGAGTCGCTCGCGGCGCAGGATGGGACGATTGGCGCCGACATACGGGCACCTTACCAATCACGAGCGATCAGGCGCACACACCCCCACTCCCTACGCCGCTGCGGCTTTCTTCTTTCCGATCACTTTGTTCTTGCCCACTGTTCGCTGTTCGCGTCCTGCTCGTTGGTCGGGATGCTCGACCAACTGCGCCACAAGTTCGCCCGGCGTGGTGGCCCAAAGATCGGCGCCAATCTCGGCGGCCAATCCGTCGGCTCGATTGAACACGCCGCCGCCAACCACCACTTGCAATCGGCCGGAATCTTGCGAACACGCGCCAATCTCGTTGAGCGTGTCAATCAGCCCTCGGATCTGTGGCAGGTCCTGAGGCGCCGACGCAAACAGCAACAGATGCTTCGGCTTCGTCTCCTGAACCGTGGCCAGCACCTCGTCCATCGCGATCCCACCGCCGGCGAATCGGACGGTGAATCCGCGCGCTTCGAGCAAGTCCACAGCCATCTGCGCGGACAGTTCGTCGGCGTCGGTCGGGCCGCAGATCGCGAAGATGGTTCGATCCACCGTCGGCTGACGATCGAGCCGAAGCGTCGTCTGATCGACGAGCACACGAAGCAGCCGCGTCGCCAGATGATGACTCAGCGTCGTGAGCTGGTCGTTGCGATAGAAGCTGTCGATGCGCTCGTAGGTTGGCCAGAAAAGATCGGTGATGATCTGCTCAGCGCTCGACCCTTCGTCCAGCGTGGTGGCGATGATCTGACGAGACTCGGACCGGTCGCCACTGATCAAGGCGTCAAACAGTCGTTCGATCAATATTTCCTGGCTCACTCGTTGGCTCCTCAATGGGGACAAGCCTGTCTCACAGGCGTTCGGTATGGGGTTGGGCGTGGGTCGCCCATCACGTTGACCCCCGCTCTATCGGGAGCCGATCCGCGAATGCGAGAATCTGCCAGAGTCTCTGGAAAACAAGGTCCAATATGAGTCAAAAACGCCGATAACACGACGCCTCTACGATGCCACACCTCGATGGCACACGCAGACGCCGAAGGTCAAAGACTCTTGCGTGACCGAGGCAAACCCTGAATCCCGAACAAGTTGCGACAACTCGTCCCGTCTGAGAAACGTGTCGATCGACCGCGGCAGGTAGCGGTAGGCGCCGCTGGTGTCGCGGCTGATCAGGGTCGCGGAGATCGGCATCACACGCTTGCTGTAAAGAGTGTTCAACCAGGCGATTGTTTTGTTCCGAGGCGTGCTGAACTCGAGGATGACCAGCCGACCGCCCGGGCGTAGTACGCGGCGAAACTCGGCAATCGCTTTGCCCGGGTCTGCGACATTGCGAATGCCAAACGCGATCGACACGATGTCCACCGAGTGGTCGTCCATCGGCAGGTCCATCGCGTCGGCCTCGACGAAGCGGATCGGCGTTGCATCCTTCTTCGTCTTGGTTCGGGCGATTTCGAGCATCTGGGGGCAAAAGTCAACCCCAACCACGCTCGAAGCCTCCGACCGGGCGAAGAGTCGACTCAGATCGCCCGTGCCGCAGGCCACATCCAAAACCGTTTCACCGGCCCGAGGCGCCGCGATTCGAACCGCGGCCCGTCGCCACGCCTGATCGCGCCCCAGCGAATGCAGCCGATTGTTCAGATCGTATCGGTCGGCGATCGACGCGAACATCCGCCTAACCTTCTCCGGCTTGTCATCGTCCGCATGAGGATCGCTCGCCAGCTCCGCCCGGGACCACGCCGGCGTCGACGATTTCTCCCCGCCCCCGACCGACTTGTCTGATTGAACGACCGCCATAAGACCTATCCTACGATCAGATCGTCAGAATGTCCGGCGAAGGACGGCTGAGCCCATCATCAAAGAAACCGGCGGGACGGGCGTCAGAGTTCGACGTCAAAGAAACCGGTGGAACGGGCGTCTGGCCCGTCTGTCCCCAACAAGGGAGGAATCCGATGAACCAGCCATCACGTCTTCATTCGCCCCGCACCCTTCTCGCTCTGGTCATCGCGCTCATCGCCATCCCGGCAAGCCTGACCGGCTGCAC
>Ga0114931_10007391_pt1 | contig 13407 bp, 14 predicted proteins | sample 2SBtaG_FD_89579 | JGI IMG/M metagenome (GOLD analysis project Ga0114931, IMG submission 89579) | Deep subsurface microbial communities from Kolumbo volcano to uncover new lineages of life (NeLLi) - 2SBTROV14_V59a metaG | ecosystem: Environmental > Aquatic > Marine > Volcanic | place: Kolumbo... | reverse complement strand
CCTCAGGTTCGACAAAATTGCTGGGAGCAATTTTGAACAGCGCAGCGGAGCGGAGCTGGCCCCGAAGGGGCGAGGCGCAAGGGGTTTAAAATATTGCGCCGAGTAATCCTAGTCTCCCAGCCACATAAAAACGAAACTCGCCTTCTGGCGGGTTTCGTTATTATAGGTGGTGGGGCTAGGGTTCGAACCTCAGGTAATTTTCTCCACCCCATCGGGCCCACCCAGCAGCAATACATCCGCCGGACGCATGGCAAACAGGCCATTGGTCACTACGCCGACGATGTTGTTCAGTGTCTGTTCCAGTTTGGTGGGTTCCATGATGCTCATGTGGTGCACATCCAGAATGATGTTACCGTTATCGGTGGTGAAGCCCTCGCGCAAGACAGGCTGGCCGCCCAGCTTTACGATTTCCCGGGCGACATAACTGCGGGCCATCGGGATGACTTCAACGGGTAAGGGGAAGGTGCCCAGTACGCCTACAAGTTTGGATTTATCAGCAATGCAGATAAAGGTCTTGCTAGCTGCGGCCACGATTTTTTCGCGTGTCAGTGCGCCACCACCACCCTTGATCAGATGCAGGTACTTATTGGATTCATCAGCGCCATCCACATACAGGGAAAGTTCACCAACAGCGTTCAGGTCGAGGACCTCAATACCATGGCTTTTCAATCGATCAGCCGAGGCCACGGAACTGGCGACAGTGCCGTCCAGTTTGTGCTTTATGTCTGCCAGCCCGTCAATAAAAAAGTTGGCGGTGGAGCCGGTGCCAACACCAACAACCGTGCCTGACTCGACATATTCAAGGGCAGCATCAGCCGCTGCTTTTTTCATTGAATCTTGAGACATCTATATGATCCTTTTAAACATGGGATGTAACCTTACTCGAATGCTGACTCCGGTTGCAAGAAAGGAAACGCTCAACCCGCCAGGGTGAGTCACTCGAGTGACATATGGATAATTCTATAAATTAGGAATAGTGCTTTATACCTGTTATTTTAAACCCATGATGAAAGACTATTATAAAAAGATCCTGGCTGCGCGCGTTTATGACGTTGCCAGGAAAACACCGTTGAATGAGGCGCCGATGCTGTCGGCCCAGCTGGGTAATCACATCATGCTCAAGCGGGAGGACCTTCAGCCTGTGTTCTCATTCAAATTGCGTGGTGCCTATAACAAGATCATCAGTCTTGGAGATGATGCCCGAGCTAAAGGTGTTATTACGGCATCAGCAGGTAACCATGCCCAGGGTGTCGCACTCGCAGCCAGTCGGCTTGGTATCGACGCCTTGATTGTGATGCCGGAGACAACCCCGAGCATCAAGGTCGAATCGGTGAAAAAACTGGGGGCAAGGATTGAGTTGCACGGTGACACCTACAACGAGGCGTACGACTTTGCACAGCAACTGACAGCCAGGCATGGCATGACATTTATTCATCCCTACGATGATCCCGAGGTGATTGCCGGTCAGGGCACAATTGCTATGGAGATACTTGAACAAGTCAGCACACCGCCACATGCGATTTTCGTCCCGGTTGGCGGTGGCGGGTTAATTGCAGGAATTTCTGCTTATATGAAGCACTTGCATCCTGACACGAAAATAATCGGCGTTGAGCCGGAAGATGCTGCATGTATGTATGCAGCACTGGAGGCTGGCAAACCGGTTCTTCTTGATCAGATCGGGTTATTTGCTGATGGCGTGGCCGTGCGTAAGGTTGGCAAGGAACCATTTCGTGTTTCCAGGAAATGTGTGGATGAAGTAATTCTTGTCGATACCGATGAGATCTGTGCAGCTATTATGGATATCTTCGAGGATACTCGCTCGATTCAGGAACCGGCCGGTGCGCTGGCGGTGGCTGGTATCAAGAAATACGTCAAGCGCGACCAGGTTCAGGGACAGGACATTGTTGCCATCAATAGCGGTGCCAACATGAATTTTGACCGGTTACGCCACGTGGCAGAACGCGCGGAATTGGGTGAACGGCGTGAGGCATTGCTTGCCGTCACTATTCCCGAGAAACCGGGCAGCTTCCGCCAGTTTTGTGAAACCATCGGGCGCCGTGGCATTACCGAGTTCAATTATCGCTATTCTGATCAGAAAGAGGCCCATATATTCGTAGGTGTCCAATTGGGACATGATGATCAGGAAAAGGATCAGTTGATCTCGCAGATTAGAGACAAGGCTTATCCGGTGGTCGATATGACGGACAATGAAATGGCCAAGCTGCATGTCCGATACATGGTAGGTGGAAGGAACAAGGATGTGGATCATGAGATCCTTTACCGTTTCGAGTTCCCCGAACGCCCTGGTGCATTACTGACATTTCTCAATCATATGGGGCGTGACTGGAATATCAGCTTGTTCCATTACCGGAATCATGGCGCAGCATTTGGGCGCGTCCTGGTCGGTATCCAATTGCCGCCGGATGATAAATCCCGTTTCCAGGCATTTCTCGATGAGGTTGGCTATACATACTGGAACGAAGAGGAGAACCAGGCTTACGAGCTGTTTCTTAGTTGACCGGGGATGTAGACGGGAAACTAAGCTACGACTTATTTACTGGTCAGGTTCCCCACCCCCTGTTTTTTGATTAAATCAGGGAACAGACGAAAAAAGGCCTGCTTTCGCAGGCCTTCTTTATTTAGCTAACTAGACGGAATTACTACCTTTTCTTCCTTCTAGCCTTCTTCCGCTTTTTCTTTGTAGTCTTTTTCTTGGCTTTCTTCCTTTTTTTCTTGGTGGCCTTTTTCTTCTTGGCCTTCTTCCTTTTTTTCTTAGTGGCCTTTTTCTTCTTGGCCTTCTTCTTTTTCTTAGCCTTTTTCTTCTTGGCTACTTTCTTCCGTTTTTTCTTGGTGGCCTTTTTCTTCTTGGCCTTCTTCCTTTTTTTCTTAGTGGCCTTTTTCTTGGCTACTTTCTTACGTTTCTTCTTGGTAGCCTTCTTCTTCTTGGTTACCTTTTTCTTCTTGGTAACCTTACGACGCTTGGCGACCTTCTTCTTTGCTTTCTTTTTCTTTGCCATGTTTTCCTCCATGGGTAGTACCATTAGTGTACACACAGCTTAGTATAACCAAGTAAATAAGGATTTCTAGTTTTTTTTTATTATTTTTTCATTAGCTTAGATTATTTTCCAAGTTTGAAATGTTGTTCATCACCCCGCGTAAACATTGTTGTTAAGAACAATGTGAATAGTTTGGCATATTCAGGAAGCATGTGTGTACTGATTTGATCAGCGGAATTCATTTTGAATCTGTGTATATTTTACAACATGCCATCGATACATCAGCGGTAACAATGGCCCAGCCAATACGTTTAGTGAGCAGTGCCGTTCCTCATTACTTCGGTTGATAGAGATAGACGAACTCATTTGCGATGTCTGGTATCTGCAGGTTGCAGAGTGATCTGAATACTGTCAAGGGAGTTTTTATTCCAGGGTCAGAATGAAGTCCCATTGGGCTTTGGTCACGGGCGTAATCGATAAACGGTTACCCCGTTGAATCAGTGGCATCGCCTTTAATTTAGCGTGTTTCCTGAGTTCGACCAACGGTATGAGCCGCTTCATGGTGCGCTTGTAGCGCACATCCACCATATACCATCTTGGCTTGTCCGGATCACTTTTCGGATCGTAGTGGGGGTCTTTTGGATCAAAAGCAGTAAAATCCGGATAGCCTTCCTTGATGATGTCTACGATGCCAACAATGCCGGGTTCCTTACAACTGGAATGGTAAAAAAAGGCGAGGTCACCTTTCTTCATCTGGTCACGCATCATGTTACGCACCTGATAATTACGGACACCATCCCAATGTTCAGTATGCTTCGGCATGCCCTTGAGATGGTCAATGCTGAAGGTCTCAGGTTCTGATTTCATTAGCCAGTAATTCATTTTCGTATCGTTTTTGTCATTAAATAAATTATTGCAGGGTTATAAGCGAAAATTATTCACTGGTACCCCATCAAGGTGATCATTCAGGGTTCAGGGCTTAACAGGTGGCTAACAGGAATACGCACCCTTATTGGTAACAAATCCATCCAGAGGAACATCCCATTCGTGAGACGGCAGATTTTTGACATGCTGGAAATCATAACCAATGCCTAACAGTGTTGGTTTGCGCCAGACTCGGCGGTAGCGCAGGAAACTGAAGGTCCGGTCATAAAAGCCCCCCCCCATACCGAGACGATTACCATGGTTGTCGAAGGCAATAGCGGGTGTGAGTACGAGATCCAGTGTCATCGCACGCACATTGACTGTCGACGACATGGCAGGTTCCGGGATGTTCAGCCTGTTCGGTATCAGCGGATCATCGACCGCATAGGGTGAGAACAGTAGCGAGTTGCCATTCAATTTATCCAGCACAGGCAGGTAGCAGGTTTTGTTCATTGACCATGCGTGATTAAGGATCATGCTGGTATCGAGCTCGCCGTCGACCGGCAGGTATAATGCAATATGCTGGCTGCGCAGATAAACGGGGCTGGCACACAGGTATTCTGTGACCAGTTGACTTGCCTGTGCGCGCTTTTTTGCGTCAAGCTGGCGACGCTTGTTGCGGATCTGTTTTCGGAGTGATGCCCGGGAACTCATATCACAGGAATGAAAACCACGTGTTTAGAAATGGGGGTATCCTCCACATGTGCCGTAGCGAACCATCGTCCTCGAACCAGAGGTTCAAGTGGGAGCAGTTGTGATGTATCAGGCTTTCCGCTTGGTGCGGACATGCACAACAACATCAACATGTGGGCTCCCTGGGTATGGAATTAGGCTCAAGAATTACACCAGGTTCGCCACAAACACTGCAGAGGATACCCAAACCTGATATCGGCAGTGTTATATAAAATTATAGTTCCAGTTGGTTGGTGCTGCTAAGCGCAGCATCAATCTTGCTTTGTATAGATGCAATACGTGTACCAATGTCGGTAGTAATGTTCTCATTACTGGACTTCTGGCCCAGGAATTCATTGGTAATATTCAGTGCTGCGATGACGGCGATCCGGTCCAGTCCCACAACCCGGCCACTGTCACGGATTTCTCTCATTTTCTTGTTCAGGTAGCTTGCTGATTCCACAAGCGCATCGCGCTCGCTTGCCTTGCAGGCTATTTGATAATCCTTGTCCAGAATGGTGACGGTGACCGGCTGCGCGCCACTGTTCATGCGTCCTGCCCCATGGTTTTAAGACGTAGTATCATGGCTTCAACGCGCGAGCGTGCCATTTCGGTTTTTTCTATCAGTTTGGCACGTTCAGACACCAGCGATTCCTGGTTGTTACGCAGGGAATGGTTTTCATCCTTCAGACGGTCACATGTCTTGATAAGCTCATCAACGCGAGTTTCAAGATTTTGTATATCCAGCTCGTCGGAATTTTTGCGTTGTTTTTGTGCCATGCTGTCAATATAGAGCGGTATTCATAGTCGGTCAACGGTATAAGAGAGTAAATTCGACTTGACATCAGCTATGCCGTGGTGAAATAAGGTCAGGAAGTTTAACGTCCACAACAGGATATACTCACATGCCGGATTTTAATGAGGTCAGTATTGTGCTTGAACGCGCAGGGGCGCCGATGTCCATCGCTGAAATTCACGGGGCCTTATGTGGGATATTATGTACAGGGTCTCCGGATGCCAGGGAAGAATGGCTAAAGGAGGCTTTGACTAATAAAGAGACGGGTGACGTCCTTGCCGACGAATGCGGTGACGTTCTCGACGCTGTCTATACCGAAACCCTGAACCAGCTGGATGACGTGAGCATGGGCTTTCAGCCTTTACTGCCTGATGACAAGGATACAATGAAAAACCGGATTGCTGCGCTTAGCGCCTGGACCCAGGGTTTTATGCTCGGCCTGAGCATTGGTGGTCTTAAGGAGTTAAAACATATGCCGGAAACCAGCCATGAGATTATTAGCGATCTGCTCAAGATTTCGCGGGCGGAGAATTATGATCTTGAGGGAACGGAAGAAGACGAAAAAGCTTATTTTGAAATTGTCGAGTATGTTCGTGTTGGTGTGCAGATGATCCGGACCGAACTCACTGAGCGTAAACTCCATTGAGGGCACTTCTCTGAATTGCTCCAGCACTTTCTAATCACAGGATTGACTTGTTTGTGACGACTTGTTACTGATCATTCCATGGTAGATACAACCAGAAAAATGAAGGAATTTTCCAAACGCCGCCGCCAATTGATGCGGATGATGGGCAAGGACTGTATTGCCATTCTGCCTGCGGCGCCTGTGCGCTTTCGTAACCGGGATGTGGAATACCGCTATCGTCCGGATAGCGATTTTTATTATTTGACCGGTTTTCCGGAGATGGACGCTGTTGCCGTTCTTGTGCCGGGCCGCAAACACGGCGAATATATTTTGTTTTGTCGTGAGCATGACCCTAAAAAGGAAATCTGGACCGGAGTGTGGGCTGGCCAGGAGGGCGCCTGCGAAATCTATGGTGCCGATGATTCTTTTCCGATCAGTGATATCGATGACATTCTGCCCGGGTTGCTTGAAAACAAGGAACGTGTCTTTTATACCATGGGCTTGAACGCGGATTTTGATCAACGTGTCATGGGCTGGGTCAAAAGTCTGCGTAAACATGCACGTTCAGGTGTACACGCGCCCGGTGAATTTGTCGCACTCGATCATCTTCTCCATGACATGCGTTTGTACAAAAGCCCTGCCGAAATCAGCTCAATGCGCCGCGCCGCAAAGATTTCCTGTGAGGCACACCGTCACGTGATGAAAGTCTGCCATCCCGGCATGAGTGAAAATGAGATCGAGGCAGAATTGATACACAGTTTTACGCGTGCGGGCAGTATGGCGCCTGCCTACACCCCTATTGTCGGTGGTGGTGCCAACAGTTGTATTCTTCATTACGTCGACAACAATGCGCAGCTCAATAATGGTGATATGTTGCTTATTGACGCAGGGGCGGAAGTTGATTACTACGCGTCAGATGTTACCCGTACCTTCCCGGTGAATGGTCGATTCAATAAAGCACAACGTATCATCTATGAGCTTGTGCTGGCGGCGCAGTTAGCGGCTATTGAAATGGTCAAGCCCGGCAATCACTGGAACGACCCTCATGAAGCTGCAGTACGTACGATTACCAAAGGGTTGATTAAACTGGGTCTGCTCAAGGGTACGCCCGGTAAATTGATCAAGGAAGAGGCCTATAAGCGGTTCTTCATGCATCGTACCGGTCACTGGATCGGGATGGATGTGCACGATGTGGGTGATTACAAAGTTGGTGACGAATGGCGTGTGCTTGAGCCCGGCATGGTCATGACTGTTGAGCCTGGTATCTACATCCCTGCGGGTTCAAAAGGTGTTGCTAAAAAATGGTGGAACATCGGAGTGCGTATTGAGGACGATGTATTGGTTACCAGGAAGGGATGCGACGTATTGACCGATGCTTTGCCACGTGAAGTCGATGACATTGAAAGGGTCATGAATAATTAACACACTACCTCGCAACATTGATGAAATTGAAAGGATCATGAACAACTGATAATTATGGATGCTGATTATGACATTCTGATTGTGGGTGGCGGTCTGGTCGGTGCCAGTCTGGCCTGTGCACTGGGTGAACAACCGTTGCGCATTGGTGTTATCGAAGCAGTGCCTTTTGGTTCAGTCGATCAACCGAGCTATGATGACCGCAGTCTTGCGCTTTCCTTTGGTTCACGCCGTATTATCGAAAGTATCGGTTTATGGCAAGACGTCGCTGACCTTGGCGCAACCCCCATCAAGCGCATTCATGTCTCCGATCGCGGTCATGGCGGCTTTACACGGCTGGATTGCCGCGACATGCGAGTAGACGCGCTGGGTTATGTCGTTGTCAGTCGTGTCTATGGCAAGGTGTTATCTCAACGCCTGGACACGCTGGATAATGTGGATATGTTATGTCCGGCCCGGGTTGATAACCTTGTCTTTGAAGATGATTGTGTCAGGGTCAACGTGCGTGAGCAGGATATAACCAGAACGTTGAGCGCAAAATTACTCATTGGTGCTGACGGTGTTCAGTCAACAGTGCGCGAGCTTGCCGGCATCACTACTCAACAAAGTCTGTATGGGCAGACAGCGATTATCAGTAATATCACCACCGAACAGTTTCATGATTTCACCGCCTACGAACGTTTCACCACCACCGGCCCCATTGCTGTTTTACCAGCCAGTACTCGTCACGATGACGGCAGCGAGCGTGAAAATAGATGTGCAGTAGTATGGACGGTTAACAATGATCAGGCAGAAACAATAAAAACATTGGGTGATGAAGCGTTTCTGACGCAATTACAGGCGCGTTTCGGAAATAGACTCAAAGTACTGTCAAAAATCGGTAAACGTTCCGCATATCCGCTCTCACTCACTCAGGCGCAGGTACACACACGTTCATGTCTTGCATTGATCGGAAATGCCGCCCATACATTACATCCAATCGCCGGTCAGGGATTTAATCTGGGACTTCGTGATGTCGCCACACTGGCGCAGGTCATTGTGGATGCAACCCGCACACAAACCGATCCGGGATCGGTCAAGGTGCTCAATGAGTATGCTGCCTGGCGTCGCCATGATCACAAACGTGTGATCCGGTTTACCGATTCCTTGGTCCATGTTTTTTCCAACGCGTTCCCGCCACTGGTGGCGGCGCGTAACGTGGGTTTGTTGGCCGCGGATATTTTTCCATTTGCCAAACGCATACTCACTCGTCAGGCGATGGGACTGTCAGGACGCCTGCCACGGCTTGCCAGAGGGCTTCCGCTGTGAGTCCTGCTGTGAACACTGATTACGACATTGTGATCATTGGTGGTGGCATGGTCGGTGCGACACTGGCCTGTGCGCTGGGGCAGGCAGGTATTGGTCGCATTGCCGTGGTTGAAGCGCATGCGCCCGACACGGGCACGGATATTAATGACGGACATATTGATATCAGGGTAAGTGCCGTTACCCAGGCTTCGGCACGCCTTTTCCAACGCCTGCACATTTGGGACGCGATACCGCCATCACGAATCAGCCCATTTCGTGAAATGCATGTCTGGGATGCAACGGGTCGGGGTGAAATCCATTTCGATAGCGCCGATATCGGCGAGCCCAGCCTTGGCTATATCATTGAGAACAGCATTATCCAGTCAGCACTTTTTAATCGTTTACAGTCATTCGACACCATCGACTGGATCTGCCCCGCGTCTCTCAGTGACCTGCAAATAACGGATGATAAGGTTAACGTGCATCTCGATAATGGGCGCGAATTGAGTACAAAACTCATTGTCGGTGCCGACGGCCACCATTCGGCAGTGCGTGATAAAGCAGGGATCAAGACACATGGCTGGGAGTATCAATAGACAGCGGTCGTTGCCACGATTACACCTTCCGGCCCGCATAGTGAAACCGCCTGGCAACGATTTTTGCCCGACGGACCGCTCGCCTTTTTGCCACTCGCCGATGGTCAGTGCAGCATAGTCTGGTCAACAACCCCGGATAATGCCAAACGTTTACTGGCCATGAATGAAGCTGATTTTCTCAATGAACTGCAACAAACGTTTGGCGACAAGCTGGGCAAGATGCAAGGCACAGGTCCACGCGCTGCGTTTCCCTTGCGGCTTTGTCATGCAGACAAATATGTTATTGACCGGTTAGCACTCATTGGCGATGCCGCCCACACCGTGCATCCACTGGCCGGGCAGGGGGTCAATCTGGGGTTCATGGATGCCGCTGCTCTGGCGGGCGTTATCTCTGAAGCACATGAACGGGGCAAGGATGTTGGCGGCTTGCCTGTTTTGCGTCGGTATGAACGTGGGCGCAAGGGCGATAACCTGGGCATGATGATGGTTATGGATGGTTTCAAACGGTTGTTCGGCAGCCGTTTGCCACCAGTGCGCTGGTTACGCAACACCGGCCTTTCTCTGACCAATTCGGCCTGGCCCATTAAAAATCTGATCATGCGCCAGGCCATGGGGTTAGCCCGCAGTTCTCACCAGGATGACGAGCCGGAAAAGCGAGCTTCTTCTGGTTACTGACACAGCACTGACAGATTGGTCTGCTCCTGCCAAAATACTAAATAAGTAAGTACTTACTATCAATCAATAGCTTTTTTAATAAAAGGTTATATTTCCCCTTCTCCTGAGCCCGTTAATTAACCCTATAGTGCTATTGCGAATCTTAATGATAATGATTATCATTACTAATTGAGTCGGAAGGACCCCGATTAACATCGTATATATATAAAGAGGGAATACCGTCATCCAGGCGATACCCTTAAACAGCAAAGGAGTTATATCAATGTTTGTAAACAGAACCCTGACCCATTGGTTGGTCATAGCTGGTCTGGCCGTGGCCAGCATCGTATCCCTGGCACCCGTGCAAGCAGCCGACAGTCTGGTCGTTTATTCAGGCCGCAGTGATAAATTCATCAAACCGGTCATTGAAGCCTTTACCCGGGATGCCGGGATTAAAGTCGTTTTACACTCAGCCAAGTCAACCGCACTGCTCAACAAGTTAAAAGTGGAAGGCAAGCAAACAGCAGCCGACCTTTATATCAGCAATGATGCCGGCAATTTGCAGACGGGCAGTAACCTGGGTTTGTTTCGCGCACTCCCTGATGAACTGGTCAAGGACATCGAGCCAGGGTACCGGGCGCCGGACAATACCTGGGTGGGGCTATCTGCTCGCGTGCGTGTACTGGTGGTCAGCACCAAACCAAAAGTCGACACCAGTTTTGTCAAATCAGTCTTTGACCTGGCTAATCCAAAACTAAAAGGTCGTCTGGGGATCACCGACAGTACCAATGGCAGTTATATCGCTGGCGTTACTGTTTACCAACGAACTGCGGATAAAGAAAAGGTCAAAGCCTGGTTAAAGGGCATGAAAGCGAATGTAGATGGCAAAGTCTACGCCAAGCACAGCAAGATAGTTAAGGCGGTGGCCTCGGGTAAAAAAGATATTGGTCTGGTTAACCATTACTACATCTATCGTCATCTGGACAAACACCCTGATGCGCCGATTCGTATTGTGATCCCGGACCAGGGTGAGAACGGAATGGGCGTCGCCCAGAATGTTGCGGGTATCGCCATTTCAAAACACACAAGCAAATCTGTATTGGCAGAAAAACTGGTGGCTTATCTGGCTTCAAACAAAGGCCAGAAAATGTTTGCCGATGCCAACAGGGAATATCCTGTACTCAAAGATGTGCCCGCGGCCAAAGAAGTGCCTGTCGCAGGCAGTTACAAGATTGCCGATGTGCCCATGCATGAACTGGCCACTTATAGATCAGAGACACTAGACTTGCTTGATGACATTGGTATGCCCTGAACAACCTGCTGATTGTGTTGCGGGCATACTCTAAACTGCTTGTATGACGATGGTTACCAACACCGCGACACAAGGACAGCCAAACAGTATTGCTAATGTGCTGACAAAATTTGTATCGCCCGTGACACCCGCCTTACTGGTGGTGTTGCTGGCAGCGATACCCTTGTACTTTGTAGTCACCAGCAGTTTGCAATTGTCACCGTCGCAGTGGGCTGGTTTATGGAGCACCCGCCTGCCGGGGCTTTTCTGGAACACCTTGTCACTGGCCTTTCTGGTTGCTGTTGGCAGTTTTGTGCTCGGAGTTTCGTCTGCCTGGTTAATTGTGCGCCGCAAGTTTGTGGGGCGGACGTTGGCCACCTGGCTTATGGTGTTGCCATTGTCGATTCCGACGTACGTCTTTGCCCACATCTACACTTCAATGCTTGATGATGACGGTTGGTTGGGTGCGTTATGGCTTTCAGTGTTCGGTGGCAGTGTTCCCGTTCCTAATCTTTACAATATCGGCGGTGTAACATTGATACTTTCGCTGGCCGGGTTTTCCTATGTGTTCCTGCTTGTTCGTGCGTCGTTGTCGAGAAGCAGTCTGGGTCTTGAAGAGGCGGCCCGTATTCAGGGTTATTCATCCATACGGGTTTTCTGGCATGTCACTTTACCCATGTTGCGACCCGCGCTTGCTGCGGGTTTAGCGTTGGTGGTGTTGCATGTATTGTCTGATTTCGGCGCAGTCAGCATGCTGCAGTTTAAAACATTCACCCTGAGTATTTATTTACAGATGAGTGGTCGTTTTGATTTCCAGGGAGCGGCCGGCCTTAGTCTGGTGCTGGTTTTATTAAGTCTCACGTTTTTGGTGATAGAACGTTTTTCCAGGCGGCGACAACGTTATTACGATGTCGGGCCACAAGTGCGACCGGTGTTACCTCGTAAGGCGAGCCCGCTGGAATTGCTTTTCATCTGGTTATGGTTAGGTGTGATTGCCTTGTTTGCTTTTGTGTTGCCACTGGCCTGGATACTGACATGGTCCTGGCAGTCATGGGTTCAGCAATTAATTGGCCCGGAATTCCGGGAATATGTTTTTAATTCAGTTGCTGTGGCAACAACCGCAGCCAGTGTTGGCATCGTACTCGCATTTCCAGTGGCCTTTTATCATGCACGCAAACATTCGTGGCTCAGCCAGAGCATGTTGCATGTTTCCAGTCTCGGTTTTGTTTTGCCGGGCCCGGTTATCGCACTCGGCATCCTTACTTTTATTCTTGCCTGGTTGCCATTGCTGTATGGCAGTTTTTTTGCCCTGATTCTGGCGCTGGTATTCCGCTTTTTGCCCCTGGCGGTCCAGTCACAGGAGGCCTCTTTGCAACAATTAACCCCGTCCATTGAACAGGCAGGCCGTATTCTCGGCGCCGGGCCGTTTGAGAATATCCGACGTATTATCCTGCCGATGATACGTGGCGGTCTGGCCACTGCCTGGGTATTGGTCTTTATAGATGTTATCAAGGAGTTACCTGCCACACTGCTATTACGGCCGACCGGGTTTGACACCTTGCCTGTGCGCATCTGGATTGAAGCCAGTGAGGAAATGCTTGAGCTGGCGGCCCCCGCCGCGTTGATGCTGATCGTTACCACGCTTCCTGCCATCTGGATCATGATGCGCAGCGAAGTATTTGGAAGAAAATAAGGTTTTAAACCCTTTCCCGCCCGGTTGTTCATACATATTTTCAGCGCTTGGATTTATTGCCTGCTGCAGTTATAGTGCGGCCTGCAACGATACCTCCTGTGGGAGAGACCCCGATATTTATTAGCGGGGCGCCGAAGGCGCAACACGCCCGGAAACGCTCAGGCAAATGGACCGCAGGAGATTGTTGTCTCTGGAGAGACCTCACTTTAGATGTGGGGCACCGAAGGGGTTAAGCTCTCAGGTGTCAGGACAGAGGGGCAGGTATCAACATTGGTTGATCCGCTTACTATTGTTATGGCGAAAAGAGTAATGTCCTTGAATACAATTCTTGTTACAAGTCATCCTGTAATATTCAAAATCAGCAGTGTTACTGCTGTCAGTTATATGAGGTTCATTTAATGGCAAAGAAAACGCCTCTTTATGACAAACATGTTGTCATGGGCGGAAAGCTTGT
>Ga0114931_10007390_pt1 | contig 13407 bp, 10 predicted proteins | sample 2SBtaG_FD_89579 | JGI IMG/M metagenome (GOLD analysis project Ga0114931, IMG submission 89579) | Deep subsurface microbial communities from Kolumbo volcano to uncover new lineages of life (NeLLi) - 2SBTROV14_V59a metaG | ecosystem: Environmental > Aquatic > Marine > Volcanic | place: Kolumbo... | reverse complement strand
TGCTTAAGCAAAGCTTTTAAAAACTGACGCGATATATCCGTATCTTTTGCTGAAACAGCATAATATGCGCCTGATGGTGTAGGATGGATAAATAATCCTTTGATCAAAGATAAATCGCCCACGCCTTAATTCTCCTCAAGGCCTGGATCCAAAGAATACAGCAAAGCCTGCACCAATAAGGAAACATCTTTTTTCACTCTGGCATCGACAGAAAAAATAGGGGGATTAATATTTAACCCCCTCAGTTGAATATGATAATCGTCAATGCTGGGTTTGTAACTCAGATCCATTTGAGTGATACCAATAGCAACATTCGTTTCCCCGATAAAATTTTTAAATGATTCAAGGAAAAACTTCATATCCTGGAACGGATCAGCACGGGTATTATCCAATAGTAAAATCAGTCCTATCCCGCCCTCGGTTAAAATGTCCCACATAAAATCAAATCGTTCCTGCCCCGGCGTTCCATATAAATGTATTTTCTCGCCGCCTGCAAGATTCATTAAGCCATAATCCATGGCAACCGTTGTCGTCGGTTTCCTTGTTTTAGCCATATCACTGGCTGAAGCATCTGTTTTAACAGGACATATATCACTTATGGAAGCGATTGCCGTTGTTTTCCCTGCTCCGACCGGGCCGGTAAAAATTATTTTGAACTGACTCATAGCGTTGTCGTTAAGTATGGTAAGTACGTAATTTATTGAGAATCCGATTCAATAATCCTTTTCGTTTACTTGGCTGAGTTTCAGCCGGTTGTACGACTAAGTCAGCTTTCCGTTCGGCTTGAACAACCAAATCGAGTGCATAGGCAGCGCTAATAAATATAAACACATACTGATGCTTAATATTGAGTGTTTCTGCTATATTGGTGAAAGTTCTGGGGCCTTCTATTAATAGTGCGGCAATTCGTAAGGCATGGGGTGTAATCATTAACCGGGTAAAATTTGGCCATCTTTTAAGAATGACCGGATGATTAAAATCGAGCTTATAGGGATATCTTCCTTTAGAAGTCCAGCAGGTTAATTTCCATAGAAAGGCATCCATATCCTGAAAAAATTGCAAATCCGAACCCAAAGCATCATCCTTGACATCAATGGGTGAGAGCGTCATTTTTTTTCTTTCCTCTAAAGAACCGCTATTAACAATAATACCTGCAAATGCTCTTAGTTGCTTATCATTCGCATCCAGCCATATTTCGTTACTTTGAGGTAATAGAAAGAGCGGCTTCCAACCAGAATTTAGTCTGAGTGCGCGCGCCTGTTTTCTACAGACTTTATAAACTGACTGTACATAGCCTTGAAAATAATCTTTAGCGTTATAACTGGCCAGAGGCAGTTGCTCCGGATCATTAAAATCAATATCCGCAAGTAGACCAATAAAAACAGAAAAACGTTTTTCATCAAGCTCCATCGCGGTTTGATGTTTACTGGTTTTTTTTTGCTCAAGTAACTGATCATCCGTTATTTTTTTGCGATCAGACGTTTCTGTATCAGCTAACGATTCATCTACTTCCTTTACTGATCCGCTGTTATCCTCAAGCGGTTCTCCTGGATGTTCAAAAGTTTGCTGTTGTGGGTTAGATAATTGTTTTTTGGCCCTGTGTAATGCCGCCAGCATGACCTCGGTCTGAATGGGTTTTTTTACATAAATAATATTTTCAAGATCCAATTCCTGCAAGGATAAGACAATAATGGGCCTTATTGGATCCCGTTCCAGACATTGATCAAGAAGCTCCTTTGAATTGGCCAAATCTGCATCAACAATATCAATTTCAGCATGTAACGCTTCAACAACAACCGCGGTGCCTTTACAGGGCCCTTGAAAGAACATAACCATGGTTTTGTAGGTTCGCCCATCCATTCCATGAAGAGCAACATTGAGTGGCGATTTAGACTTACCCTTCATCATCTAATTTATTGAAAAACAAGCGGGTATCATCCCAAGCCTGCTGCATTGGGTGGTTCTGTAACTGCAATTTTGCATACATTGTATTAAACGCTGATTTATCACGAGTTGAACGATAAAGTTCCAGTAATGTAGCATGAATTTCTTTATTTTCAGGTTGCTCTAAAAGGCTGTCTGTCAATACTTGTTTAGCCAGTTCAAGTTGACTGTACTCAATATAATCGTATGCGATAGTCAAGACATCCTGAACGCTTTCATTGTTTATTTGACTTTTCTTCACCAGATTATTTGTTCCAATCATACCCTCGACCAAAATGCAAAATCGATTGAAGGGAGGCGTCTTGTTTTTTGTAAAATATAGTTTTAGTTGCTGATTATGTTCACTCGACAAATGCGATTTACAACCGCTATACATACGCCGTTTTATTGCTGTTCCTTTGTTCTGCAATATAAAAAAGAAATCATATAAAGCTGCAAATAACTGATCTGATAAATTTAATCGGTAGCAAAAATAAATACGCTTCAGGTGCAGGATCAACTTTTTAGGTGAGCGGGTAATTAAACGCTGTAGGATTTCCAAAAATTGATCATGCGATGGCAGGTCTGTTAAAGAGAACAACTCAGCCTGTTCTACGGTGCAAAGTAGATTACAATAGGGTGATGCATACCTATCTTTGGAATCTGTTGTATCAACTATGAGTGGTGTGTAAACTGGCATTTCTGTTCTCGTAAGAATTCATATCAGCATAGTCTGTTTTGTAATTTTTTCAAATCCGATGGATCATTAACTGTGATCCAATTGACATCTTTAAATGCCGCCGGAAGTCTGAAAAAGGCTTTAGTTTTAGTCTATTGTTATATTGAATCATTCTTATATATTATGTCATTCGCCACTGGCAAAATTATTACGGAAATCATGTTCCATAAAATCTGGATCAGACGCTTCATTCACTTAAAATTTGTCCGTCTTTAGTATTTCGAAAAATACTGATATAAAGCAGCTTAAGTATTTACTTCCTGGTAACCCAAACAGAACTTAAGTTAAGCGCTTTTTTTACCCGTGAGGCATAAGATCCCGCTTCATACTTGCTTTTAAAGCCAATCACCCTTAAACGATACCATTGTTCACTATGCACCTTGACCGGAAGAACCTCCACAGGTATGCCTTGTTTTTTAAATTCGTTCGCTTTCTTTTTAGCAAACCATTCTTGTTTGAATGAAACTAAGTTAACAGTCCATTCTATGGTCCTTGTTTTTAGAGCGGCTTTTTTAGAACGGCGGTTTTTATTTTTTTCCAGAATTGAAACTTTATGGGAAAGTGCTGCAATTTTTGCATTAGTTTCAGACAATTGACCCGATAACTCTGTAAGTTCTGAACGCTCTGTATTGACGTCGCTTTTTTTAATCTCAGCCGCAATCTTTAATGTCAATTGCTCATCCATTTCATTCAATGCTTGCTTCAGCGTGTTAATTGCTTTGCTATTAATTACAACTTCCCGGTTCAGCCCATTCACATTGAGATCAGTTAATGTTTCATCTTGATCCGTAACGGATTCCGATAGATTATCAATATCTGTTTGCATACCAAAACTGAGCACTGCAAGCGTCTCGGCAAAAATTAACGCAAAAAAAGCCGTTGCAATAGCAACATAACTGAATGTCTTTATTTTATTATAATCAGCAAGCTGTTTTTTAATTTTTCTTAATTCTTTTGTATTTTTTTCAGTATCATCTGTATTACTGTTTCCAGCCTGTTTTAAATCCTGAATTTCCGCCTGAAGCTGGCTAATCTGAGCGTTGACAGCGCTATCGGGCAATACTTCCTCAGACTGGCCGGACTCATCAACTGTATGGGTTATCAGTTCAAGCTCGCTATCTATTTCATCTGAATTCAATGCAGCTTCCTGACTTATGCCGGTAATGGCCCCTTCTTGTTCCGCCAGGTTGGTTAATGTTTTTGTTGGGTCAGAAAGCGCATCACTATCTTCAGTGGAAATATCAAAATCATCGCTAAATATAGCCCCCTCACTGATATCAGAGGTGTTTTCTTTTAAGGCTTCATTTAAAGGTGTAATTGGCGGTTTTTGAGTCACCTCCTGCAAGTTTTCTGCCTGCGCTTCGGCAACAGTTCCGGAAGATTCAAAGATTTCACCAAACTCATCGATTTCCTCAAAAACATCGTTAATTAACGGGTCCTGTTCAGATTCTACAGTAGTGACTGAAACTGGCTCCATGGCTGGCGTCTTGTCATTTTCTTCATTTGTAACAGTATCAATTAAATCAGCAAATTCATCAATAGCCTCGTCTGTGACATCCAATTCGCGCTCATTTGTTGTAACTTTGGCGTTTAAATTGATGTCCGCTTGTTCCAAACTGGCAAATTCATCGTCTTCAGTATCTAAACTTTCTTTCATTAAAAGACGGTCAATGGCATCTTCATCATCCAGAATTTCATCATTATCAGATACCGGGTCGCTATCAGTTTCTTGTAGCATAGCATCCAAATCCTCATCGAAGCTGCCCAATTGATGATCCGGTCTTTTATCGTTATCAGTTGAATCAGCCATATTTCTCTCTAAAAATTTATAGATAGCATTTCGTAAAAACTATTAATTAATTTGGAATGCTGTTGTCATCTTAGTCTGGCAAGGATGCTGAATCGTTACCAACAAAGCTTATTTGACCGCAATTAACATAAACCTGAAACTATATTCCTGATAGCTCATTCAGCAGTTGAATTTTATATTTCTTACTTTAGTAGTTATCAACGAACTTACAAATATTTTAAATTTGAAATGCCGGATAATAAACAGGCTTGTTGAAATTGATGATACACTGCTAATAAGCCATCATCATAAAGCCGGTATTACAAGCATCCCCTTTAATTTAAAAACCACGTATGATCAAGTACCCTACCCGCTACAACATTAAGTCCTGATATGTATAATATAGGCTTCGCGCACAAGAATACCCACTTTCAGCATGCGCCTTATTGCGCTAAGCAACACAAAAATTAAACATACCAAAATAGTGCGTATTTACCGGTAAATAATGTATGCAATTAATAATTACAATAATAGGCAGTCAACAAACCAATTACTTATCCAGGCTATTATCCAAGCTCAGCGAATGTTCATGCCATGTAGTTGAATTGCGTAGCCAGCGTATTAAGGATTCAGTCGTCGCTTACCTGCTCGTTGAAGGACACTGGAATCAAATAGCAAAGTTTGAAGCATTAATTGATCAGTTACAAAAAAAACTGGATTTAAAAATTGAAACACAACGCCCGGATAAAATTGAACATACCACACCGTTTATCTCTTATTCCATAGAAACAATCTCCACGGAGCATGATGATACTATTCAATGCATTTCCACTTTCTTAATCGAACACGGCATTATCATAGAAGAAATTACAGCAAGCTGTTTCCTTGGCGCATATCTAACGAACGCCGTTTTCACGACCCGATTTATTATTTTAGTGCCCATTGAATTGCGCATTTTTTCATTACGGGAGGATTTCTTTGACTTTTGTGATCAAATGAATATTGATGCCATTCTAGAACCCATAAAACGATAGGCTTTATTGATGACTGAATTGAATATTGGCTCTCTTGTACCTGATTTTGAGGCCCCGGCAACCGGTGATAAAACCTTTAAATTATCCACTTTGCGGGGAAAAAACATTGTACTTTATTTCTATCCTAAAGATAACACCCCCGGTTGCATCAAGGAAGGTCAGGACTTCAGAGATAATTACTCACAATTTGAAGAATTGAATACCCTAATTGTTGGTGTTTCCCGTGATTCAATCAAAGTACATGAAAATTTTAAAAGCAAACAATTATTTCCGTTTGATTTGTTATCGGATACAGAAGAGCAGCTTTGTCAGCTTTTTGATGTTATCAAAATGAAAAACATGTATGGCAGGAAAGTACGTGGTATCGAGCGCAGTACTTTTTTAATTGATACTGACGGACGCTTGGTTCAAAAATGGCGCAAAGTTAAAGTCAATACGCATATCGAGGAGGTTTTACACGCGATACGGGAGCTTGGCCTATAAATATGCACATCAATACGCCTGAAAAAAAACTTTTTGTTCTGGACACTAATGTTTTGATGCATGATCCAACGGCGTTATTCCGGTTTCAGGAACATAATATATTTATTCCAATGACCGTTCTGGAAGAATTGGATCATGCTAAAAAGGGCGTATCCGAACTTGCCCGGAATGTCAGAGGTCAGCCGGTTTCTTGACGAATTAATTCAAGGTGCCAGTCAACAGGCAATAGATGATGGAATTCCTATCTCACGCATAGAAAATAATGACCAAACTGAATCATCGCCCGCAGGGCGGCTTTATTTTCAGAAAAAAAGCATGATGATTTCGCTTCCCGAGAACATGCCGGGTCACCTTGCCGACAACTCAATTTTAGGTATCGTTTTAGCACTTGTTAAGGAAGTACCCGGAACACAGGTGGTTCTGGTGTCAAAAGATATTAATATGCGCATCAAGGCTGCGGCCCTTGCACTTAGTGCTGAAGACTACCATAACGATCAGACACTGGATGACATTGATTTACTTTACAGCGGAGCAACCGCTTTGCCAGCGGATTTTTGGGAAATTCACGGTGATAAAATGGAATCCTGGCGAGAAAAAAACAGTACGTTTTACAGACTAAAAGGGCCCCTGGTTACGGACTGGCATGTTAATCAATACTTGTTTATACAAGAAGACTCCAATTTTGAAGCCATTGTTAGAGCGTGTGATAGCGATACAGCGATACTGGAACTCGCACTGGATTTTCAATCAACGCATAATAATATCTGGGGTATTTCAGCCAGAAACCGGGAACAGAATTTCGCTTTGAACGTGCTGCTTGATCCGCAAATAGATTTTGTTACTCTGCTGGGTACGGCAGGCACAGGGAAAACCTTGCTGGCACTGGCTGCAGGACTCACATTAACCCTGGAGCATAAGAGCTATCAGGAAATTATTATGACCCGGGAAACCGTTCCGGTCGGTGAAGATATTGGTTTTTTACCCGGTACAGAGGAAGAAAAAATGGCGCCGTGGATGGGTGCATTAATCGATAACCTTGAATTGCTTGGTAGCCGCTCAGGCCATAATGAATGGGAACAGGACGCCAGCAATAATTTGTTGATGAACCGTGTCAAAATAAGATCTTTAAATTTTATGCGCGGCCGCACTTTCCTGAATCGCTACTTGATTATCGATGAAGCGCAGAACCTTACCCCAAAGCAGATGAAAACATTAATTACGCGCGCGGGTCCTGGCACAAAAATTATTTGTATTGGCAATCTGGCACAGATTGACACCCCTTATCTGGCCCCGACGACTTCCGGTTTGACCTATGTCGTGGATCGTTTTAAGTCCTGGCCGCATGCTGCACATATAACGCTGCGCAGAGGTGAACGTTCACGTTTAGCCGATTACGCAACGGAAATTCTATAATTCAACCACAGGGCATGGAGCAATAGCTAACACCCTTTCTATAAAATGAAGGCGAACTGCTCACCCATCGGTTTAAACAAGGCGTAGGGAATTGATTTATCGGGACGCGTGAATACGTCCCTGTCAGCTTTGACTGCAACGTCCTGTTGCAGACAACCTGATAAATCAATCCCCTACACCCCACCTCGAAAACAGGGGGCAAGTAGTTACATGAAAGCAATACAGGCTCCGGCGAAGCAAGCCCATCGAGCGCTGTTGATGCGCTGTATATTTTTGTATTTGTTAATCCGTGACTTGCAAGGTTATTTGGCTAAAAAACCGTTTCAATGGTTCTGTCATCAATTCGGGGCCATGCCGTCAATACAGCTTTAACCACCGTGGCCAGCGGAATTGCAAAAAACACCCCCCAAAAACCCCATAAGCCACCAAAAAATAAAATAGCTACAATGATCGCAATCGGATGTAAATTAACGGCTTCCGAAAATAAAAGCGGCACCAATACGACGCCATCAATGGTCTGGATAATAGCATAGGCCACTGCCAGATAAAGGAATTCTTCAGTACTGATACCCCATTGTAAATAAGCCACGCCTAATACAGGAAAGGTAACCAGAGTCGCACCAATGTAGGGAATAATAACCTGCAAGCCCATAAACACGGCCAGCAACATGGCATAATTCATCCCCATGGTGGAAAAAGTAATATAACTGACCAGCCATAAAATCAAAATTTCAACAAACTTGCCGCGCACATAATTTCCTAATTGAATATCCACCTCATGCCAGACGCGAATTGTTAAATGCCTGTCTTTGGGTAAAAATTGTGCCAGCCAATCCAATAGACTTTTTTTATCCTTCAGAAAGAAAAAGACTAACATCGGCACCAGAATCAAATAAACCATAACAGAAACCAGTCCGACAACTGAAGCTGCCGAAACCGATAAAACATCCTGGCTATATTTCAACATTTCATCCTGTATGGAAATAAACAAGCTGCGGATTTTATTTTCGGAAATAAATTGTGGATATAATTCCGGCAGACGCATGATATGTGTCTGAGTACTTTTGATCATTTCTGGAATATGTTGTATCAATTGGGCCGTTTGTTGATAGACAATGGGCAACAGAAAAAACAGTAAAAATATCAGGCCGGTTAAAAAAGCAAAGAACACTAAAAAAACAGCCGGTAAACGCGGTATTTTATGCTGTTCAGCTTTAACGACGATACCTTCTAATAAATAGGCTATAACAATGGACGCAAAAACCGGCATTAATAAATTTGCCAGAAAATAAATCAACAGAAAACTGACAATAAGTATGATGGCCAGTGTTACCGCTTGAGAGTTGGGCAAAAACCGTCTTATACTGTCCTTGATAAAGTTCATATTGGAGAAATCCGATTGCATTGACATTTATTCTTATTTATTTTAAGTTTAATTTTAACGTAGAAAATCTCAGTCCAACACAAAAATTGGCGGACATTTTCAATGCCGGTTGGCCCTATCAAAATAGAATCTATTCAGCCCCTTTTTTAAAAAGGGGCAGATTGTTGATTTAGCAGGCATCTGCAACCGAAATAATGCAACAGAGCTTCTAGGAGGCTATCCGAGTACTTATATATAAATCAGCGACCTACACTACATAGTAGATCTATTTCAGTTAATACCACTCTATAACTGATTAGTTTTTCAAATTGTCTTGCCTTTTATACCGAAATATAGATACGGGGCGATCGTGTTCTGATAAATCAAAAACCTGCACCCTAACCGACAAAGACGATGAACAGTTACTAAGGAGTCGCCCGCAAATATTTGGAACATCGCACATCCCATCTTCAGGCCATTTTTTCCTATCTTCAATCGCAAAATCCTCAATATGCCCTGCTCTGCCAGCAGTTTTCTCAATCAGAACGCCTAAACCTGACCTAAATATCAGCGCGATAGCGCCCAACTTGTTTGCGGACGACGCCTCATCATTTTTAGAAAAAACCGCACAACGTTTTCCACCGCGATAACGTTAACGACATGTTTGATGGTTTTTGTCTGTAAATTATCAATCGAACAAAAACCCGTTCCCTTTACTGTTTAAATCAGCCCTTCATTCTACATCATTGTGAAAATTTGCTGCCAAAATCTACGCAAGGTTAACAAAATAGCCTGAAATAATTTATTGAAAAATCAATAAACTATCTGCCAGTCAACAGTTTGCACACAACTTATTAACAGAGTTAAACACACGATATAGTGTTTTACTCTAGAAAAAAACACTATATAGTGTATACTTGCCCCTGAAAGCACAATTTCAGAATTACCGCCAGCTTCAGGGCAATAGATTGCAAGAGGCGTTCAATTCAATACCTTGTGGCGATAACCACGGGCAGCAGTTTTGCCATTGCCCGACACAAAAAAACCGCCCTTTTCGTTTACCGGAGGAACTATGGAAACAGAAACCGTCACCAATCAAGTTGCTGAACAAAGCAAGCCTATCCTGGAATCCGGGCCTTCACCGGATATTCAGGTCGTAGCGCCAGGCGAAGTACACGTCATCAGAAGAAATGGCAAAGTGACCGCTTTCGATGCTGATAAAATTTCTATAGCCATCACCAAAACATTTCTGGCGGTGGAAGGTGGCAATGCCGCTGCAAGCAGCCGTATTCATGATACCGTTCGGCAATTGACTGAACAAATCCGCAAAGCCCTGACCCGCCGTTTACCGAGTGGCGGAACCGTTCATATTGAAGATATTCAGGATCAGGTTGAATTAGCATTAATGCGCGGCGGTCATCATAAAGTTACCCGGGCTTATGTGTTGTACCGGGAAGAACATGCGCGGTTACGTGCTGAAGCCGAACAGCAGAAAACTGTTGCCGGGCAGGATGCCGTGCTGCAGCTCACTGCGGCCGATGGCCGTCTTAAAGCACTCAATCAACACCGTTTAAAAAAAATAATTAATGAAGCCTGCAATGGCCTGGAAAACGTTGATCAGGCATTCATTTATGATGAAACGCTGCGTAATCTATTCGATGGCGTTCCAGAAAAAGATGTATCGGCAACCCTGGTAATGAGCGCCCGGACTCAGATTGAGAAGGAACCGGCTTATGCCTATGTTGCGGCCCGTTTACTGCTGGACAGAATGCGTCACGAAGCCTTGACATTTATTGGTCATGGTAAGGTTGAAGCCACCCAGGAAGAAATGAGTCCTTATTATGCTGAATATTTTACAGCTTATATCCATCGTGGCGTTGAATTGGAAAGACTGGATGAGACCTTGGCCCTCTATGATCTGGAAAGACTCGGCAAAGCTTTGCAAGCGGACAGGGATCTGCAATTTAATTATCTTGGCCTGCAAACCCTTTATGATCGTTATTTTATTCATCACCAGGGAACCCGCTTTGAATTACCGCAAGCCTTTTTTATGCGCGTTGCAATGGGCCTGGCTATTAATGAAATAGACCGGGAAGCCCGGGCCATCGAGTTTTATCATCTATTGTCGAGTTTTGATTTTATGAGCTCCACCCCGACCCTGTTTAATTCCGGAACCCTGCGACCACAACTCTCATCGTGTTATTTAACGACGGTACCGGATGATCTGGATGGTATTTTCAGCGCTATTAAAGATGATGCCATGCTGTCTAAATTTGCCGGCGGTTTGGGTAATGACTGGACGCGGGTCCGTGCAATGGGCTCGCACATCAAGGGCACTAACGGAAATTCACAAGGTGTCGTGCCTTTTCTTAAAGTTGCCAATGACACCGCTGTCGCCGTCAACCAGGGAGGCAAGCGCAAAGGCGCCATGTGTGCCTATATCGAGACCTGGCATCTGGATATTGAAGAATTCCTGGAATTACGGAAAAACACCGGTGATGACCGGCGCCGTACCCATGATATGAACACGGCAAACTGGATTCCTGATTTATTCATGAAGCGGGTTGCTGAAGAAGCCGATTGGACCTTATTTTCTCCTGAGGAAGTGCTGGAACTGCATGATCTTTATGGCACGGCATTTGAAGAAACCTACCTGGCCTATGAAGCCAAGGCAGACCGCGGGGAAGTAAAAAATTTCAAACGCCTGCCAGCTACCGCATTATGGCGCAAAATGCTTTCAATGCTGTTTGAAACGGGACACCCCTGGATTACCTTTAAAGATCCCTGCAATCTGCGTTCCCCACAACAACATGTCGGCGTCGTGCATAGTTCAAATTTATGCACTGAGATCACCCTGAATACCTCTGATAATGAGATTGCCGTTTGTAATCTGGGTTCGATTAATCTTGCCGCGCATATTTCTGATGCGGGTCTGGACATGCACAAACTGGAGAAAACCATTAGCACAGCCATGCGCATGCTGTACAATGTCATTGATTACAATTTCTACAGTGTTCCGCAGGCACGTCGCGCTAATTTGCGGCATCGTCCGGTCGGGCTGGGCATCATGGGCTTTCAGGACTGTCTTTATCAAATGCGCATCGCCTATGCTTCAGAAGCTGCTGTTGACTTTGCTGATCATTCCATGGAGGCCGTCAGTTACTATACCCTTAAAGCTTCCACGGATCTGGCGGAAGAACGCGGCAGTTATTCCACCTTTGAAGGATCACTGTGGCAGCAGGGTATTCTACCCATCGACTCCATAGAAAAACTACAGCAAAGCCGCGGTAAATATCTGCAGATGGACAGCTCACAAACCTTTGATTGGGACAATCTTAGAGAACGCATTAAAAGTATTGGTCTCCGCAATTCCAATACCATGGCCATTGCGCCGACCGCAACTATTTCTAATATTTGTGGGGTTTCACAATCGATTGAACCGGTTTACCAGAACCTGTTTGTTAAATCCAATCTGTCCGGAGAGTTCACGGTAGTCAATCCATATCTGGTTAACGACTTAAAAGCAATGGGTTTATGGGATGAGGTCATGATTAATGACTTAAAATATTATGATGGCAGTGTACAGGCAATTGACCGCATTCCAGATGAGCTTAAGCAACTTTATGCAACCGCTTTTGAACTGGATGCCCGCTGGTTAATCGAGGCGGCTTCAAGACGCCAGAAGTGGATTGATCAGGGACAATCGTTAAACCTGTATCTATCTGAACCTAATGGAAAAAAACTGGATACGCTTTATAAGCTGGCATGGTTGCGCGGTCTGAAAACTACTTATTATCTACGTAGTATCGGCGCCACACATGTTGAGAAAAGCACCTTGGCTGACGGTAAACTGAATGCCGTAAAATCAGCTGATCCGGATGCAGAAACTGTCAAAGTTTGTGCTATCCTGGATCCGGAATGCGAAGCTTGTCAATAACCGTATTGCTCTCGACAATACCAACGACCAGGAGATAAAAATGCAAAATTGGGATGATCCACTCACCCATCTTGATGTGCAGAAAGATTCCCTGCCGGATGCCGCAAAAGTGCGTCCAGGCATGGGCTTGCAAGAGAATACAACCCTGATGAAAACAGCGGGTGAAGCCCCCGTTGTTAACCCGGATCCTGAAATGGCCGCAAATCCTCAGCAAGACATGGCGGCACGGGATACTGAAGCACACGAAATTGCTGCAGGACTGGAAAGTATAGCAATGGGCGCCAGGCGCATCCAGGTCGATGATAAACGCATCATTAATTGCCGGGCGGATTTAAATCAGTTAGTACCCTTCAAATATGACTGGGCCTGGCAAAAATATCTGGACGGCTGTGCAAATCACTGGATGCCGCAGGAAATCAATATGACCGCCGATGTCGCACTTTGGAAAAGCAGTGACGGCCTGACTGAAGATGAAAGAACCATCATAAAACGCAACCTGGGTTTTTTCTCTACCGCCGATTCGCTGGTTGCCAATAATCTGGTGCTGGCTGTCTATCGGCACATTACCAATCCAGAGTGCCGCCAGTACCTGCTCCGGCAGGCCTTTGAAGAAGCCGTACATACGCATGCTTATCAATATGTTATTGAATCATTAGCAATGGATGAAGGCGAAATTTTCAATATGTACCGGGAAGTACCGGCAGTGGCCAGGAAAGCAGAATGGGC
>Ga0114931_10007389_pt1 | contig 13409 bp, 11 predicted proteins | sample 2SBtaG_FD_89579 | JGI IMG/M metagenome (GOLD analysis project Ga0114931, IMG submission 89579) | Deep subsurface microbial communities from Kolumbo volcano to uncover new lineages of life (NeLLi) - 2SBTROV14_V59a metaG | ecosystem: Environmental > Aquatic > Marine > Volcanic | place: Kolumbo... | reverse complement strand
CGGGCGAAAGCCCTCATTTCCCTAGCTCCTAAATCCTGGCCCCTACCCCCTGATCCTACGCCTTGGGTCGAGTTGTCATTGGTAAATTCTCATCTGCCGATCGCCTAATAGTTGATGCACGGAAGCCGGCTCTGCCTATCATCACTCATCTACCCTCACTTATCAATCTCCATTCTGCGCACTACAACCCCCAGATGAGCAGGGCGGCATAGTTTAGCTCATTCGGGTCAACCCCGTTGGGCGTACTGTCGTAGCGATCGATAATCGAAAATTTGAGGCTCACATTCTTGGGACGATCCAGATCGATTTCCCAACCGAGGTTGGTCACGACGCGATACTTTTCGAAGTCTTTCCACTCGGGATAGTAGTCGACCTTGGCGGTCAGTCGTTGGCTGTGCGTGAGTTGATGCTCGTAGTCGAGCCCGAACAACGCTTCCTGAGCCCAACGATCATCAGGCCCGCCAAACTCTTTGGAAGCACCCGCACCAAAGCGAGTCAGCAGGTCGATGGTTTTGGTATCGATCCACTGATAACCAAGACCCGAGTTGACAGAAACGCGCAGGTCAAAAGCCTGGAATTCGTCGTAGAGCTCTTGATTGAGGAAAAACAGAGTCCATGGCGATTCGCCCAACAGACGATCGACACGCACATCTAACAACGCGTTGTTTTGGGTTTCTACGTGATTGGCTGAGTTCTTGTTGTAGACCAAGCTGGTATCCAACTTCCAAAACTTGGTTTCTCGCTTGAGGTGTCCGCCGACGCGCGTACTCAGAGCCTGATTGATTCCCTCGACACCGTTGAGTCCCAGCTCAAATCCGATGTCCCAGGGAGCCGGGCCGAACCAATAGTTTGGCTCGTACCATTCCAACACTGGCACGGGCGGGGTCTCGATCGTCTCAGGGTCAGCAGTTTCTGTCAGCAAGCTGTTTGAGGTAGGCGCTTGAAATAGTTGGGGAGAAGGTAGAGGTGTAATCGCAGCTCCTGGGGGCGGCAATACTGCAGGTTCGCTCTGGGCATGGGTGGCCGAATTTCCGACGAGTAGGAAACATCCCAAGACGGCAATCGAAACGCTACGGCAACCAAGCAGTTCAGACATGGATCATCGGCTCCTAAGACATAGCTGTCGATCGTGCAAAAATTTCGGGGAGTTCGCTTGTGAGCCGCTTCCCCCGATCGGGTGGAGGGTATACCTAGGCTAGAAAATGCTTGCAATAGGGAAGCCCGCAGACGTAGAGCCTTTTACTTTTTCAACCTGGAGAGAATAAAGGTTTTCGTAACACGCCGGTCAGCGAGGGATGAACCGCCAATCCAGCGCATCCCTCGCTGACGCGTCGGGTTCCGATGGGTAAGTTTTCATCTGCCGCTCGCCTAAGCGCATAAATCAGGGGTTGAGCCTCGTCAAAAGACCCAACCCCTGGTGTTAATCTAGCTAAAGAAACTCAGCGAGTTCTCAGTTGCAGCCACAGTTGCTAGCGGCGCACCCACCACAGCTTCCACAGCAACCCTTGGAAACAGGCGTCTGCACTTCCTGAGCAACCATCTTGCAGACCTTGACTTCAACCTGCTTTTGAACCTGTACAGGTACGCAAACCGTATAAGTCTGGGTCTTTTCCTCAGGCTCACACTCGTAGCGAGTGACCATGCAGGTGCGAGTTCGCTCTTCAGGCTTGCAGACGGTGTACTGCACTTCCTTCGATTTTTCCTCGCAAACGAGCTTGCAAACTTTGTACTCACGGGTGCGATTCTCCGTGCGGCACTTGCGAACGCAGACGGTGCGAGTCCGTTCTTCGGGAACCATCTTGCAAACTTTGTAAGTGCAAGTACGAGTTTCAGGACGGCACTTTCTGATGCAAATCGTACGGGTTCGCTCTTGGGGAACCATCTTGCAAACTTTCACAGTTCTCTCACGAGTTTCTGTGCGGCACTTGCGGACACAGACGGTGCGAGTGCGATCTTCCTGACGAGAGAGACAAACTTGGTAGGTGTAAGGAACTTCTTCGCTCACACACTTGTAGGTCGTGCAAGGCACTTCCCGCTGCTCGCAAGTTGGGACCCAAACTCGTTTGCAGCATGTGCGGACGCAACCGCCACAGTTGCCGCAACCCGAGCCACACGAAGGCACTTCGACGGTCTGGGTTTCCCAGTGACCACCTCGGACGGAAATCGTCTTTGTCGTGGTTTCTGCTACGCGCTTCGTCACCGTACGTGTACCTTGACGCTCTTCCGTATAGGGCACATTCACTGTGTAAGTTTGCTCGATATTTTCGGTATAAGGAACTCGAACCGTATAGCTGACCGTCTTGTCCTCGTAGGTCGGGACTTGAACTGTGTAGGTCTGCTCAATGTTTTCTGTGTAAGGAACCTGAACCGTGTATTCTCGCGTCTTTTCCTCGAAAGTCGGAACCTGAACTGTAAAAGTTTGGTCGACGTTCTCGGTGTAAGGAACTTGAACGGTGTACTCAGCCGTTTTGGTTTCCCAGACTGGTTTTTGAACTGTGTAGTTCACCGTCTTTGTCAGGGTTTCGGGAACCATCACGGTGTAGGTCTGAGTCTTCTCTTCTTGCACAGCCACTCGCTTGTTTACTGTGTAAGTACGAGTACGCTCTTCTCGCTTGTACTCAGTCGCGTTCACGGTACGCATCTCAGTGACATACGTTGGCACCATCACTGTACGAGTCACCATCTCGGTGCCACAACCACAATCGGCACAACCGCCACAAACGGGAGCCGCATCGCAGCAACTGCTGCAACTGCTTTGACAACACTTCTTTCGAAACAAACCTGCGGACGCATCATCCGAGGCTGCTACTACCAGCAAGCCAAGCGCTGGCAGTAGGCACATCACACGACGTAACATAGGGAGCCCTCCAAAACTAATAGGCACTAAAACAAACGATTTTTTTGAGACGCAAAACACTTACGCTCGAGAAATATACCCAACTAAAATACGAGGAATAGGTACTTCAGAGATTCTAGCCTGACTTTCCGGCTATGCAAAGGTATGCGCACCTATTCCGTGGAAAACTATGGAGATGGATCTGCGGTGGCCCGCTGATATCTACGAGGTTAGGCAACGAGCCGCACGGGTGACCTGACGTCCAGAAATGCTAAACGTTGGGTCGCCTTTTGTGAGACCGAGCAATCCCTTAAGCCTAGTTCGCAGAAAGGCGGGTGGAAGTCTTCTTCAGCAAAATTTTACTGAACAGACAAACAGAACACCCCTGCCGGCCCAAAATGCGGTGGAAAACCGCAGTTCCGGCGAAAAGACGTTCTTGCATATCCCCAACAGAGGCTGATTCGACGTCGAGGGGTTAGGCAAAGCACAAATGACCAAATACCCAATGACAAAACAAAATGCTGGCCACAGCTGCTATTTAATGCAGATATTCTTCATTCGAACCTCATAATTCATTCGTCATTGGGTATTTTGCAATTCGTCATTTGCCTTACTTCCCGACGATGCCCAGCAGGTCGAGCTCAAACACCAAAACACTGCCTGCTTGGATCGGCGGTCCTGGCGGTCGGTTGCCATAGGCCAAATTGGCAGGGATAAAGAGTTGCCATTTGTCGCCGACGTGCATCATCTGCAGCGCTTCTGTCCATCCGGCGATCACCCGATTGACGGGGAATTCGGCAGGCATCTTGCGGGCATAAGAACTATCGAACTCGGTGCCATTGATCAGTGTGCCTCGGTAGTGGCAGCTCACAACATCGGTGGGACCCGGCACAGCGCCGTCGCCGGCCTTGAGCACCTTGTATTGCAGGCCGGTCTTGGTGACTTTCACGCCTTCTTGCTGGAGGTTTTTCGCCAGAAACTCTTCGCCTTCCTTTTTGTTGTTCATACCTGCTGACCGTTGTCGGGCTCTCGCTTTCGTTTGCATTTGTTGCTGAAGTTGTTGTAACGCTGCCGCCAGGACTTCTTTATCATACTGGGGCTTGGCCCCTTTGAGCGAGTGACGGAGCCCAGCGAGCAGACTTTCAAGATGCAGTGGAATGTTATTGCTGCGGAAATTGTTCCCGATATCCATTCCAATCGCATAACTATAGTGCAGAACCACGTCGGATTCGCCTGCCTGCTTGTTCTGGGAATTGCCATCGGGCAGGGATTCTTGGGCATAAGCTGCAACGGCAGCGGCAAAGAAGAAAGCGACGCTTGCGAACACCATTTGTTTTTTCATTTTGAACTCCTCAGGGCTTTTTGAATATCGGGGCTTATGAGTATCGGGGTTTTTGGGTATCGGGAGGCATGCATGCCAGCGGGTTCTTCTGACCGCGTGGCGGCCCGGCTAGCGGGCCAACTTGCCAGAACGAGTGAGTTGGGGGGCTTGAGCCCCCATGGGGGCCTCGATTATATCAGGTCGAGGCCTGTGCGGATTCCCCAAATTTGGGCAGCAGCCAACAGCCTCCATTGTCCTGCTTACTCAGGGCCTCTAAACTGCTGAATCCGTCCAGTAACTCTCCGCAGAGCATGGGCCTCCGTAGAAGGCCTTTTCCGCTAAACCCGCGACTTCCGATGAATTCTTACAACCTTACGCATCTCAAGCAACTCGAAGCCGAGAGTATCCACATTATCCGCGAGGTGGCTGCCGAATTTGACAACCCGGTCATGCTCTATTCGGTAGGCAAAGACTCGTCGGTCATGGTGCGGTTGGCCGAAAAGGCGTTTTACCCGGCCAAACCGCCGTTTCCGATGATGCACGTCGACACGACCTGGAAGTTTCGCGAGATGATCGCGTTCCGCGACAATCTGATCCGCGAAGAACTTGGTTGGGATTTGATCGTCTATATCAACGAAGAGGGAGTCAAGCTGGGCCTCGACCCACTCACCCAGGGTGGCAAGCACACCACGGTCATGAAAACCGAGGGGCTCAAACAGGCTCTCGACAAGTATGGCTTCGATGCGGCTTTTGGGGGAGCACGCCGCGACGAAGAAAAGTCGCGCGCCAAGGAACGCGTTTTTTCGTTTCGCGACAAAAACCACACCTGGGATCCTAAAAACCAGCGCCCTGAGTTGTGGAATATCTATAACACGAAAGTAAACCAGGGCGAAAGTATTCGAGTATTCCCGATCTCGAATTGGACCGAGCTCGACGTTTGGCAATACATCCACCTCGAAAAAATCCCGATTGTCCCCCTGTACTTCTCCGCCAAGCGGCCTGTCGTACGTCGCAAAATGAAGGGTTCCGAAACACTGGTCATGGTCGACGACGATCGGTTGCAGCTTGAGCCGGGAGAAGAACCCGAGATGAAAACGGTGCGATTCCGCACGCTTGGCTGCTACCCCCTTACTGGGGCAGTGGAATCGTCCGCGACCACGCTGCCAGAAATAATCCAAGAAATGCTACTTACAACTACCTCCGAACGCCAAGGCCGCAGCGTCGACGACGACGACGAAGGCGGCATGGAAGACAAAAAACGAGAAGGATACTTTTGAAATCAAGCCTCACGCAGAGACGCGGAGACGCAGAGAAAAAACTCCCTCTGCGTCTCCGCGTCTCTGCGTGATTCCTTCAACCTTTGCCATAGCAAAATAAGATCGAATCTCTCATGAGTCACCAATCTGAACTAATCGCCTCCGACATCGACTCGTATCTGAAAGAGCACGAGCAGAAAGAATTGCTCCGCTTTCTTACTTGTGGCAGCGTCGATGATGGCAAAAGCACGCTTATCGGCAAACTATTGGTCGAAGCCAAGATGGTCTACGAAGATCAGCTTGCCGCGGTCGAGTCGGAATCGGCAACGCTTGGATCGACTGGCGGGACGTTCGATCCGGCGCTCCTGATGGACGGACTCAAGGCCGAACGCGAGCAGGGCATTACGATCGACGTCGCTTACCGTTATTTCTCGACGGCAAAACGTAAATTCATTATTGCCGATACCCCCGGTCACGAGCAGTACACCCGCAACATGGCGACCGGGGCAAGTACGTGCGATCTGGCGATCATACTGATCGACGCACGCCGCGGAGTGCTCACGCAGACCAAGCGCCACAGTTTTATTGTGTCGCTACTGGGCATAAAGCACATCATCGTGGCCGTCAACAAAATGGATCTCGTGGATTTCTCGGCAGAGACTTACGAAAAAATCCGCGAAGAGTTTATTGCATTCTCCGGACCGCTGGGAATGACGGATCTACATTTCATCCCCATGAGTGCTCTGCTGGGATTGAACTTGGTGAAGAAAGCCGGAGATGAAATGCCGTGGTACGACGGCAGCACACTGATGCACATGCTGGAGAATACGCATATTGCGTCGGATCGTAATTTGATCGACTTTCGCTACCCTGTGCAGTTCGTCAACCGGCCGCACCTCGATTTTCGAGGCTTCTGTGGCACGATCGCCTCGGGGCGGATTCACCAGGGCGATGAGATCATGGTTTTGCCTTCGCGCAAGAAGAGTCGCGTGAAATCGATCGTCACCTACGACGGCGAACTGGAAGAAGCATTTTCGCCCCTAGCCGTTACTCTCACCCTGGAAGACGAAATCGACGTTAGTCGGGGCGACATGCTAGTTCGACCCGAAAATGTTCCTCAGCTCGCCGACTCATTTGATGCCACCCTGGTGTGGATGGCCGAAGAATCGATGGTGCCCGGCAAGCAGTATTTTATTAAACAAACAACAAAACTTGTTTCAGGAACCATCGCGACGCTACGTTATAAAATCGATGTCAATACGCTGCACCGCAATCAAGCGCCGACGCTGGCACTGAATGAAATCGGCCGCTGCCAAATGAAACTCAATCAGCCGATTGCGTTTGACGGCTATCGCAACAACCACGGGACGGGATCGTTCATCGTGATCGATCGCATTACCAATGCCACTGTCGCCGCTGGCATGATCCTGCAGCGTACCGCGGGCGACAAGAGCGACCACTGGGACGAGCTGGCAGACGAGCATCTGCAGTCGGAGCCGAGCAATGTGACGGCCGAGGAACGCCAAGCCCGCTTTGGCCAGCAACCTGCCACGATTCTTCTCACCGGCCTCGCCGGTGCTGGCAAGACGACGCTTGCCTATGCACTGGAACGCAAACTGTTTGACCTGGGCCGCACTTGCTGTGTACTCGATGGTCAAAACATGCGGCGGGGCATCAGCCGTGATCTTGGTTTTACGGCCGACGATCGTAGCGAAAACTTGCGTCGTAGCGCAGAAGTCGCCAAGCTGATGAACGATGCGGGAATGATCTGTATCGCGGCCTTCCTTTCGCCCAGCGACGAGGTCAGAAAGAAAGCCGCCGAAGTGGTAGGGCAAGAGCGGTTCCTCGTAGTGCATTTGAGCGCCCCGATCGATGTTTGCCGGCAGCGAGACCAAGAAGGCCTGTACGGTGCAGCCGACGAAGGTGAAATCGCAAACTTTCCTGGCGTGAGTGCTCCCTATGAAGAGCCCTCCGATGCCGACCTCGTGCTCGCAACCCATGAGCTTGATATCGACGTTTGCGTTGAACGCATTATGGGTTTGTTGACTGAACGCGGGGCCGTTTCTTGAATCAACGGCTATTTTCAGCTATTGCGCTGACGGTGCCTTTTCAGCCTCTCGTACAGCAATCACATATTCTTGCGCCCGATCCAAGTAGGCTGGGGTTCGCAAGCCAACCTTTTGGGCCTCTTTCATTGCCTCATCGGGCGGAAGCTTGCCATCAAGAACACGGTAAGCATACCAAATCGCACCGACACGGTTGGCCGAGCCGCAGTGTAGAACCATCGGGCCCTGCTTTTCATCGCGCAAGATTTTCAACACCTTATCAAAAACTTCCGGCTTGAGTTGTTGGGGCCCGGCAAAGGGGACGTGAACAAACTTCATGCCGCTTAGCTCGACGGTGCTCGCTTCGTCCCAGGGAAGTTCTTTTTTGTGGCGCAGGCTAATCACCGTTTTGATGCCCTGGCCATTGAACACGCGCAAATCCTCAGCCGATGGCTGCCCGGCCAAATAGATGTCCCCGAAGGCATGAACCGGCTGTGTGCTGCCTAACTTTTTCTCCTTCAGTCTTACTTTTTCGCGCGATCGATCTTCGCCTGCCGAAGACCCGCATGTTGTGAACGCTGTCACCGCGACGGCAAACAAGATGAACATCGCCAGTCGACTTCGTAGGTTTCTCATATCGATTCCCTCTCTGCTCCACGGAGCAATCGGTTTCGCCAGCCAAAAAAATAGCGGCTGCCAAGGATCGCCCGAGCGCGGTATATTGTCAGGCTGCGGGTGAGCAAAGGCAAGGCCCCTGCCAACATCTCTGTTGTGTGCCCCCACTGGGGTCTAATTGCTTACCAGAGACGCTACTGCAAGAGGGAATACCCATTGGATAAAATAGGCCTCGCATTTTGCTCGAAACTCACAGCTGACGAGGTGCAAGGCACCTATATTGGCCGGTTACGCAAAGCTCTCCAAAATTCCAAGGCGGGTTTTTACAGCAATTATCTCCACCAAGTTGACCCCGACGATACCCAGCCGACCGAGCATCTCCTGGTGTTTGAAGTCCACGATTTCAAGCAAGGGCTGCGCCTCTTGCGGACCGAGCTAGAGAAGATTGGGCTGCCAGGAATAGTGCAATTTCAAAACCTCAATCCATCATCGCCCGGGTATTAGGCAAATTCTGCAAGCGTTATTGGCTCGGTGCCAACGCCCTACCCTTGCAGCCAGCTGTCCAGATTCTCGGCCACAAACTCATCGTCCCAAAGTTGTGGATAAGCGCGAAGCACGCGGTCGAGTTCCGCCACTTGCCCTGGTCCAAGGACTTCGTTTTCGTCGAGACACGGGGCACCGGCAAGCAAGCCTTGGCGGCGTAGCACCTCATGGATGCCGGGGATGCAGCCCCGAAAATTGTTCGCCACGTCGAACATTGCCGCATTCGCGTCGGTCAACTGATTGGCAGTGGACAGAAGTTCTTGCGAAATACCGCCGCCCTTGGCGACTTGATTTTTGCACTGGTTAAGCAGTTCGACCGCCCGTGCTGTCCCCACGGCCCATTGACCAAGCAGTCCTCCCGAAAATCGACAGGTCACCAGTCGTTCGCCCACCTGAAACGTAAACGGTGAAACGAGATCGTGCACGATATTGTCGTCGTTGCCCGTATAAAGTGCAATGTCATCGCGACCACTCTCGGCGACGGCCCTCATTACGTGCAAGGTTAAGTAGCGATCGAAGGCGGCAACTTTGATTGCTCTGACATTTTCAATTTCGCAGAACCCACGCCAAAACTCGATCGGCAACTCAATGCCTCCGCCGGCCGGGTGTAAATAAAAGCCAAACAGATCGATCACTTCGCCAATCGCTCGGCAATGCTGCAGTAACTCGGCAATCGAGGCCCCTTGGAGGGCACCCAGGTTGACCAGTCCCAGCTGGAAATCTAAATCGCGAACCAGCTGTGCCTCGCGCACCGCTTGCGCTGTCTCGCCACAAATGCCGGCCACGCGGATTAGCGGTTCGTCACGTTTTTCATCCTCTCGGTTCATCTCTTCGGCCGCTAAGGCGAGCACCGGCTTGAGTAGGCCGCAATCTGGGTCGTGGATTTGAAATTGAGTCGTATGCACCCCGACAGCCAAACCGCCGGCCCCGGCAGCAAGGTAGTAACGGCTGAGCGCGCGTTGCCGTCGTTCGTCCAGTTTTCGATTGGCAGTCAGCGCCAGTGGGTGTGCCGGAATGACCGTACCGTTTTGGAGGGAAAAGTTTTGCATAGCGATTAATTTCAACCCTTAAAACTTTCCATCTCGAACTTCAAAATGCGTCGGCTTATCCCAAGTTTCACCACCGCTGGAGATCCAATCTGCGGTCCAGACGAGCATCTCGTCGAGGGTCACTTCGGTTGGCCCGAACAATTCGAATGCGCGACGAGCGTCGCTAAGAAGTGCAGTCCCAGTTTCTTGATTACTAAAAGTGACCTTCTTGTTCAACAGCTCGCCAAGCCGAAGGCAGACGCCGCGGCAGGAAACTCGCTCGCCACCTGTGGCATTGATATAAAACGGTGGGCTGCTTGCATGTTCCAAACTAGCGAGCGCCATCCCAGAGGCCTCCGCCTGCCAGATGACATTAAAGTAGCCCGTCGCCAACGAGATGGGTTGCTCGTTGATTACTTGCAATGCCAAGTCAACTAACAAGCCGTAACGCAGCTCGGTTGCGTAGTTGAGTCGAAAGATCGCAACTTGCGTTTTTGACTCACAGCTAAAATATTCGAAAATTCTTTCTCGTCCCAGACAGCTCATGGCGTATTCGCCCGTGGGGCAGAGCGTGTCGGTTTCGACCGAACCGTCGCCTTGCTCGATCGGGACTAAGCCATAAACATTGCCGGTTGAAAAACAAACGATGCGACTCTTGGCAAACTGCCGGCAAACAATCCCCGGCAAATACGCATTAGTAGCCCAAGTTCGCGATTCGCCCCCGTCGGTGCCAAATTTTATTCCGACCATAAAGATAACGTTTTCACATTTAGGTAACGAAGCAAGAAAAGATTCGTTCATCAAGTCGCCTGAAATAGTTTCAACGCCTGCAGCTTCGAGAGAAGACTTTACCGACAGATCGCTAAAACGACTGACCGCGATTACTCGACGGCTCACTCCCGCTTCATTGCTCGCACGACGGGCCATCGTCGCTAGTGAGGGACCCATCTTCCCGCCGGCACCCAAAATAATGATGTCCCCAGTGATTCGGCTTAAGGAAGCGATTGTTTTATCCGGGGGACGGCTCAGGAGATCTTCCAAGGCGCCCACTGAAAGAGGTTCAGACATAGACAGAAGTGGCTTTCATAGAAAGATAGCTGAGCACCTTACTTTGCTTACCTGCTGGGCCTGTGTTACCATCGTACGGAAATCATACGGCGACTTCCAGAGCGAGGAGCACCATCGGCTAGAGGAGAATGGTTCTACGGTTTGGGGGGCTCGCACTGTGTGCGCGTGATGTAGCGAGCAAGACTCTATGTATGAACTAACCGAATGAGGTCCGATGTCTTCGTCTTTAGCCGATCCATCCGGCGAACCTAAGAGCCCGCGTGGTTTTTCTCGTGCGTTAGGCCCCGCGATCATTGTCGCATGTGTCGTGCTTGGCCCCGGTAGTATTCTGACAAGCTCCAAAGTCGGCTGCCAATTTGGCTACGAGTTGATCTGGGTTTTGGTTGGGGCCGGAATTTTGATGGTGGGTGCGGTCGCCACGTCGGCTCGGGTGGGCGTCTCTCTCGAAGCGACTCCATGCACTGAACTCGCCAATCGTCTTGGACGTCCTGTCGCGGCACTGGCAGGAATCGCAGTATTTCTGATCGCGTCCTGCTTTCAGTTCAGCAACAACCTGGGCGTACTTGCTTCGATCGAACCGTTGCTTGAACCAGGATCGGGAGGAACGGGAAGCAACCTGCAGAACTACTTACTTGTCGGGCTCAACGTGGGGCTGATTGCCTGCCTGTTTGGTTTCAAAAAGCTCTACCAACCTATCGAAAAGTTGATGATGTTGTTGGTCGGCTTAATGCTGATCGGCTTCGCAGCCAATCTGCTCATGGCGCGCCCCTCGATCCTGAGTTTTTTGGGCGGGCTCTTGCAGAGTCTCCCTAAAGACACTTCTGGCAATTTTTTGCCGATCGTCGAAGAAATCGCTTCCCCCGCTGCAGCCTCGGCCGTCACTCGAAGAGTTGTCGACCCTTGGATTGCCGTGCAAGGGCTTATCGCGACCACGTTTTCCATTGCTGGGGCGTTTTATCAGGCCTATTTAGTCAAAGAAAAAGGTTGGACGAGTGAGAATCTTCGGCAAGGGCTCACCGATTCGGTAGCAGGCATTTCTGTGCTTGTCGGTATCACGCTGATGATCTTGGTCACGTCGGCCTCGGTGTTGTCGGGCAACATTGCTCCGACCGATTTGAGAAGTGTCGCAGATGTTGCACAGCAGCTAGAGCCCCTCTTTGGCAGCACCGCGAAAATTTTATTCTGCGTCGGTATCTTCGCAGGGGCCATTAGTTCGTTCCTTGTCAATTCTATCGTCGGCGGCACACTGCTGGCCGATGGGCTGGGGCTTGATGCAAGGATGGACTCGCGGTGGACCAAGCTTTTTACTGTGGCTGTTCTGATGATCGGCATGGTCGTTGCTCTGACCACCAGTTCCGAAGGACGTGTGCCGCTGATAATTTTTGCTCAGGCTTGCACCGTTCTGGGCGGACCGGTGTTGGCCTTTTCGCTGCTATATCTTGCACTGCAACGCTCGACCACTGGCACCACTCAAACCCCCGTTTGGATGATTGGTATCACTTCGCTTGGTTCGTTGGTGGTCGTTGCTTTGGCCATCAGAACTGCTTGGACGATCTTTCTCAAGATTCAAATCTTGGGCGGCTGAATGCCTAACCGGTAGAATGGTCACTCTCTAGGTTTGCGTAAACTAGTTTCCTGCCTAATGGAGTTCTTACGATGAAAACTCACCTTGCGTTGCTCGCCTAAACCAAAAATCCACGACGAAAACCGGTGCGAATGGCTCTGTAGAAAACCTCGGCAAACATAAGAATCATGATGTTGTGCGTGAGCGCTAACAGCCGTAGGTCGCGGCACTGACTCCAGTATTTGTGCCCTCGCACACAAGAACCTTGTCGCCTTTTGATCATCGACATGACCGTCTCCACTTGTACTCGATTGCGGTACGCCTCGCGATCAAACCGAGTTTGCATGAGCCGGCGATAATGACCGGCGGCCGGTTTGTCTGTGGGTCGGCCATGCTTGGGAGGGATTAACGTGCGAATGCCGTGCTCCTCGCGAGCGAATTTGTGATTGGGCTCGGAGTCGTAACCTGCGTCGGCAGTCATCAGAGAGAGCCGGACTCGTTGTAACGCGTCGGCAACTAGCGGCCGAAACTCATCTACATCAGGTCGTGGACCGCGACCGGCATGAAAAGCCAGAATAAAATGGTGGCTCGTATCGCAAACCAGGCCCAGTTTGGGATAGCGGTGATAAACGACTGTTTTCCAGGGACTTCCAACCTTTTTTCGGCGGTGAACGAAGTAAGCACTCGCCGTCCCACATTGCAAGCCCGTGGAATCGATTGCCGCAGACGGTACGCGTTGGCGTCTTCCCATTTGTTGCCGAACCGTGGCATCCAACAGGCGTCGAGCCGACTTGGCGAGGAGCAATCTCCGGGCGGCTTTTTGAACCGTTGTGAAGTGTGGGATTCGTTTCAATGCCATGGCTTCAACCAGCGCAGGATGGTCGGCCAAATGAGCAGCAACCCCTCGATAGTCGGTTTTGAGAAAGTTCTTCAGCACCAAGCAGGCGAAGAGTTGATGCTGGGTGAAGACCTTGGGGCTGTACTTGTTCGCATAGGCCGGTAACGAACGTTGCGCCGTAGCCAACGCCGCCAACACGACCTTTCGTGGAGATTTGCTAGTTGTTGCCATACACTCCCTACGAAGGCAGGCACACTATCGTTTAGCTAGCAATCAGTGGTTTTCTACAGAGCCG
>Ga0114931_10007388_pt1 | contig 13411 bp, 14 predicted proteins | sample 2SBtaG_FD_89579 | JGI IMG/M metagenome (GOLD analysis project Ga0114931, IMG submission 89579) | Deep subsurface microbial communities from Kolumbo volcano to uncover new lineages of life (NeLLi) - 2SBTROV14_V59a metaG | ecosystem: Environmental > Aquatic > Marine > Volcanic | place: Kolumbo... | reverse complement strand
CTCAACAGCGACCACGAGCGGGGCAAGTTCGTCGAGATTGATCTGGCAAACCCTCCGACGCCGGAAGAGTGCCTGCGACAGGCCCGTGCGCTCGCTCCAGAGCCTGGATGATCAAAAAGATATCCGAAGACCATCCGGACTGTGACCAAACGGTTGCAACAACGATCCCCGTTTTGCGGTATAACAGAAAGGTCGATGGCAGACCCGATGGGTGCTTTTCGGGTCTTTGGTTCAACGAACTTTGGAATGGAGGTCAACATGCGCAGGGTCATTGCAGCATTGATTACAGGTCTGGCCGCACTTTCGCCGCAGGCCTGGTCCCAGGCTCGCCCGGATATTCATGTCCAGGTCCATTCATCCGATGGGGATCCGATTCCCGATGCGACGACTTTCATATGGACCGCTCGGCCGCGAACCGGCCCGACGATGTATTGTCCGTCCTGCTATGCGGACTGTGGCAAGCGTGAAGATACCGGTACGGACGGGGATCTTGTCATCGCAGAAGTTGACCCGGGTCTTCTTTTCAACCTCTTGACGGTTGCGGATGGATATCAGCCTTCGGAATCGGGACTCATCGACCCGCTTTCGGGCACCGTTGAGGTGACCCTTGAAAAACACATGCCTCTCCCGGATGGACCGGGTCATCGCATTGAGGCGCGTGTTGTTGGTGCCGATGGGGAGCCGATCGTGCATGCGGTGGTGACGCCGATCATGTTTCTTTTTCCACCTGATCCCAATACGCGTGTCTATGGGTCCAGTGCGGCCGAAGGTGCCGATCCGCTGGCGATCACCGATGAGAACGGGATGTTTACCATCGGTGTGACGGGTCAGGTTGTAAGCGCAGCGACGATTCGCGTCGAAGCCAGAGGGTTGGCTCCAAAAGTTGCGCTCAAAGTCCCGGCGGACGAACCGACCGAGACGATCGTCTTGACGGAAGGAGCGACCATCAGCGGGCAACTCGTCGATACTCAAGGGCGACCCATTGCCGGGCGAAGAATTGGAACAAGTCAGGTCAATCGCTACATGGGAAGCGGATACGCCGGTGAGTTCTGGATTGACACCGATGAAAACGGCTGGTTTTCGTTCTCGAATCTGCCCCCTGAGAATGACCTTGTCATCTGGGCAACCTGGAAAAGCGTGTCCGACATTGGTGCTGTTGAGCCGGTGCGTATCAAGTCAGGCGCCGATGGGACCACGATCGATGACATCGAGTTGGTTGTTCACCCGGGGCATATGTTGCGTGGGCGTGTAGTCCTTGAAGACGGGGCTGAACTACCCGAAGGACAATGCTTGTTGCTCGTTGGAAACTACACCATATTTGACGCGGTCCCGGAGATCATTCTTCCCACCGATGGTTCTTTCGAGATTCTGAATCTCCCAACGGATGGGTATTCGATCAATGCACGGGTACCGGGCTATAGCGTCTCGCCTCGGAATCCGAACGCTGTGAGCTTTGACGGACGCATTGATGGGCGAATCGAAAGTGATGTTGATGACTTTATCATTCTCCTGCAGAAGGGGCCGTTCCAACGCGCCTCGCCCATACCGCCCATTCAAAGACCTTTGAAGAGCATCGATCTACCCGATGGAGCTGCCCCAGCGCATGAAGGTGCGTCTTGACTCTTGGTCAGAAAACGACCACTTCTGCAAGGGCCGGGCGATCGCTGCCAACATTGAAGCCAATCTGCCCGCGCTGTGGGTATGACCAGACCGGCACCGTTGATACCTGGACGGATAATTGCCCGCTCGAAAGCCTCTGCCCCGAGTGCGGGTACACCTTTGCCTGGTCGGATGTCTGGTATCCCGATCGCCAGAGGCTGCCCGGGTTCTTCGAGCATGAGAAAGGGTTGTGGCCGAGTTTCGTGGCCGCGTGGCGGACCATGGCGTGGATCATTCTGCCGTTCGTGTTCTGGAGCCGCGTGCAGATGCACTACGAGGTCCGCGTTCGGCGGGTCCTGCTCTGGCTTGTAGTTGTATTTGCGTCAATGTGGGTTGCGGTTTTCCTCTTGCGTGCGACAGCCTTCTTTCTCGACGGAGCCAACGGGGTCGGTGTCGGGTCCACGCTCAATTCCGTTTTGATTGATCTCTCAAATGGGTTCGTCTTTCCCTTGTTCGATTTGGATAAGACGGTCTTGACAATCGGTGCCAACGGCATGCCCGTCTTGAGGCCCGGGCTCTCGGTGATTTTCTTGCCGGCGTATTGGAGTCCGGTGTTTCTGGGCATTTTCGGGCAGGCGTTGGCGGTACCGATATTGCTGCTGATGCTCCCGGTGACTCGCCGGCGATGCAAAATTCGCAAGGTCCATGTCTTCAGGGCGGCGGTCTACGGGCAGAGTTGGGTGTTCTTCCATCTCCTGCTGTTGTTGGTGTCGGCTGCACTGGGGGTCATCGACGCGGACTGGTACTTGGCGCTGGGCATGACCGGTCCGATCACCAACTTCATGTATGAATACAGACTTGTCTACGCCCTGATATTGGCGAGTTGGATCGCGACCTGGTGGTGGTGTGCCCTGGCGATTGGATTCCGCATGCCCGAGGCCACCCGGCATTGGCTGGTGCTCATGGTGGCTGCAGTCCTGATACTACTCATCGGGCTCGTCTCGGATTGGCGCGTCGGATATGCCCTTCTTTCGTGGTTCTGATCAATCACTCCGCCGCAGCATCGCCAGCAGGTACAGAATCCGCAGGTACAGCCACACGAGTGTCACCATGAGCGCAAACGCCCCGTACCACTCCATATACCGAGGCTGACCCGACTTGATGCCCTGCTCGATAAGGTTGAAGTCGAGCAGCAGAGTCACCGCAGCAAGCACGACCACAAACCCGGCGATGGCGATCCCCAGCGGGCCCATCTGGTACAGGTACGGAATCCCCACGCCAAAGAACTGAAGCAGCATCGTCCCCAGCGAGGCGAAGAGATATCCGATCAAGATGGTGACGACGACTTTGGTGAACATGGGCGTCACCCGAATGACCCGCGTTGAATACGCCAGCAACATGGCCCCCGCGATGCCGAAGGTCAGCAAGACCGCCTGGAGGACGATCGAGTTACCGATATTGGCAACAACCCCCCCGCCATCGGCAGCCGCGGCCTGAGCCCCCGCCCAGTTCTCGTAGAACAGCGAAATCCCGCCGAGGAAAACGCCTTCGAGAAGGGCGTACACGAGCCCAAGTTTCGGGGCAGTGGTCGGCTTGAAGATGATGACCAGGGAGAGGATGAATCCGAGAATCGCGCCGCCAAACGACACGCTCATGATCAGGTGGCTCGGGACGAACATCACAGTCGCCAGGGCGGCCGACGCGCACGCCCCGAGCATGATCGCGGTGGCGTTGACGGTTCCCTGAAGGGTCATCGTCTTTGGCTGATCTTGTGTGCCTGAGAGTTCGCTGTAGGCGACTGGTTTCTGGAACGCCGACATTGCCGGATTTCCGGATCGCATCAAGTTCCCGGTTCGCATGGTGATCTTGCTCCGTTTATGGTCAGTTGTTGTCAAGCGAGCATCGGCTCACCCGCCTTCGCTGGCTTGCTCCCAAGTATAGTTGGGAGACTCCTTGGTAATCTTGATGTCGTGCGGGTGATTTTCGGTTCTGGTGGCTGCCGAAACCTGGATAAACCGGGATTCGCGGCGAAAATCCTCGATGGTGGCGCACCCGCAGTACCCCATCGCCGAGCGAAGCCCGCCGACGAGTTGATACACGAAATCGGCCAGCGACCCGCGATAGGAGACCAGCCCCTCGACGCCTTCGGGCACAAATTTCATCTGTGGCCTGCCATCCGCCCCGACCTTGTCCGCCTGCCGATACCGGTCCGCCGAACCCTTGGACATGGCTCCCTCGGAACCCATCCCCCGGTACGACTTGAACCGGCGACCGCCCGAAAACACCAGTTCCCCCGGGCTCTCGGCCAGACCGGCGAACAGTGACCCCATCATCACCGTGCTTGCACCGGCTGCGATCGCCTTGGCGATGTCACCCGAAAGCCGAATCCCGCCATCGGCAATGACGGGCACCGGGTTCCCACTCCGCTCGCTCCCGGCGACTGCATCCATGATCGCGGTGATCTGAGGCACACCAACGCCGTTGACCACCCGCGTTGTGCAGATCGACCCGGGCCCGATTCCGACCTTGAGCGCATCCGCCCCCGCTTCGATCAAGTCGATGGCGGCCTCGGCGGTAGCGATGTTGCCGGCGATGATATCAATCTCATGTTTCGCTTTGACCGCGCGGACCGCATTGAGCACATTGCCCGAGTGCCCATGCGCAGTGTCAATGACCAGCACATCGACCCCGGCTTCGATCAGGGCCTCCACCCGCTCGGGTTGCCCCGGTCCGACCGCTGCTCCACACATGAGCCGACCGCGATCGTCGGTCGAAGCGGCCGGGAATCGTGACTGCCGTTCAAGGTCCCGCATGGTGATCAACCCAACGAGGTGTCCGACACCGTCAACGAGCAGCAATTTCTCGACTTTGTTGGCGTTGAGGATCACCTGGGCCTCGTCGAGGGTGGTGCCCGGGGGCGCGGTGATGAGCCCGGAACTGGTCATGACCTCGCCGACCTTGGTCGAAGCCTCGACCCCGAACTTGAGGTCGCGCCGGGTGAGAATACCGACCACCTTGCCCTGCCCGCGGACATTGGTCGAGCCGTCCTCAGTGACGGGGAATCCGGAGACGAGGTGCTCTCGCATCAGTTCCTTGGCCCGTCCGATGGTGTCATCCGGGCCCAGGGTGATCGGGTCGGTGATCACGCCATTGGCCGAGCGTTTGACCTTGGCGACCTCGCGGGCCTGGGCTTCGATGGGCATGTTCTTGTGGATGATCCCGATCCCGCCCTCCTGCGCCAGAGCAATGGCGAGCGCACTTTCGGTGACCGTGTCCATCGGGGCCGAGACCAGAGGCGTACGGATGCGGATGTTGCGCGTCAACGGCGAACTCGTGTCGGCATCACCTGGCAGGATGTTGCTCAGCCTCGGGAGCAGCAGGACATCGTCGAAGGTGATCCCGGCGGAAACGATCTTGCCCGAGCCCGCGACCGAGCCGGTATTCGGATTGAGAGGGGTACCCATGAAAGAGCGTTGGCGTCATGCCCGGCAGGGTCAAGCCCGGTTCGAGGCATGGGGTCGGATTGACCGCTCCGATTCTGACGAGCCGCGAATGGAAGGGAGCGGTTTTCGTTCGCCAAAGGTGGATTCAACGCGCTTCTGGTCGTGGCTCGTTGATCCGACAAACCTAGTCTCCCGCATGGATTCTTCGGACCTTGTGTACGCCTTCGACCCAAATGCCGACAACCCGGCATCGGCCGATGATACCGAGTGGCTCCTCGCCGACGGGCTCGGGGGGTACGCCATGGGGTCGGCTTCGGGCATGCTCACCCGAAGGTATCACGGGCTGCTCGTCGCGGCCCGCAGGCCCCCGGTCGAGCGGGTGGTGTTGGTGAGCCAGGTGGTCGAGACGCTGCGGGTGGAGGGGCAGGAGTTCTGGCCCACCCCGATGCGGTTTGCCGGTGCGCCCGACTCGGCCGATGTCACACTCACCCGGTTTGAGCGCGGGCCCGGGTGGGTTCGGTGGCTCATGGAAGTTGCTGGCGTCTCGATCGAAAAGCGGCTCGAACGCGGGTATGGGTGTGCCCAAGCCCGCGTTTCGTACACCGTCCGGTCGGATCGGGCGGGGGTGCTCGTGCTTCGGCCTCTCGTTGCCCTGCGCGACTTCCACAGCCTGCGCACCGGTTCGACCGAGCCGGTGAAGGTCGATCCGACCGATACCACAGCAGGTGGCCCGGCTCGCCGAGCCGGGTTGTTCATTGCCCGGGCCGGTGAGATCAAGGTCAAACTCGATGGGCAGGGGTGCACACGCATCGACGAGCGCGAAGACTGGACCGGATTCATGTACCAGCGTGAGCGCGAACGCGGGCAGGACTGCATCGAGGACCTGGTTGCACCGTGTCGATTCGAGTTGGCGTTCGGTCAAGGGGGGGGCAAAGCATCTTTGACCTTTTCAACAGAAGAAACAGGTGCGACCGGTGCCACGACTCGCGGTCTGCCGCGCAGTCGTGCGTCCGGTGTTGGTCCGCACGACTGCGCCGAGGACGGCGAGTCGTGGCACCAGTGTGAGTTTCAGAATCGGGGCGAATCCGCCCGGCGGGCGATGGTTCGCCTGACCGAGGCTGCGGATCAGTTCGTGGTTCGACGCGGGTCCGGGTCTGGCGCAGGCGTTTCGATCATCGCCGGGTATCCTTGGTTTTCTGACTGGGGGCGGGACACGATGATCTCGCTCCCGGGATTGCTGCTTGAAACCGGGCGATTCGATGAGGCGCTTGCGACGCTGCGTGTCTTTGGGGCGGCGCTGCGCAACGGGTTGATTCCCAACCGCTTTGACGACTACGAGGGGGGGGCGCATTACAACACCGTCGATGCGTCGCTTTGGTATCTCCACGCCGCGGCTGCCTGGCGTGAGGCGACCGGTGACCATGCCGGGTACATGGAACACCTCAAAGACCCATGCCTGAAGATCATCAAAGCCTACCGCACCGGGACGGACTACGACATTCACATGGACACTGACGGGCTCATCGCAGCGGGCAACCCCGAGACCCAGCTGACCTGGATGGACGCTCAGCGCGAGGGCGTGACCTTTACCCCCCGGTTCGGCAAATGCGTCGAGATCAACGCCCTGTGGCATCACGGGCTTGTGCGCACAGCGGATGCAGTTGCAAGCGATAATCCAAAGGGGGCCAAGGACCTGCGTTCGCTGGCCGGCCGGGTCCGCACGAGTTTCGCCGAACAGTTCACCAATCCAAAGGGGGGGCTGTACGATCGACTCGAGCCGGAGTGTTCCTTGTGGCAGCCTGTTGATGAAATCCGCCCGAATCAGGTCTTTGCTGCCAGCCTCAGTGCCAGTCCCGCCGATGGGCGCACACGGCGGAGCGTTCTCGAAGTGATCGAAAACCACTTGCTCACGCCTTACGGACTCCGCACGCTGGCGCCCAGCGACCCGGGATATATCGGAGCGTATCGCGGGACGCTATTCGAGCGTGACCGGGCGTACCACAACGGGACGGTTTGGCCCTGGCTACTGGGTGCGTATGTGGAGGGAGTGCTGCGGGCGGCGGACGATCTCGACACAGCCAAGCAAGCGATGCGGACGCTGCTCGAGCCATTGACCGCCAGGCTCGATGCGTGGTGTCTCGGGCAGGTCTGCGAAGTGTGCGATGGCGATTGGCCTCACCAACCGGACGGGTGCCCGGCGCAGGCATGGTCGGTGGCCGAGTTGTTGCGGTCGTGGATGCTCGTGGGTTGAGCCTCATCCGCAATCGCGACAATGTTTACTCACGACTTCGTGAATGCTCGCTTCGATGTTTGAACCCGGTCCGGTCTTGAGCAGTTTCTGGGCATCTTCCGGGGTGATTGATCCCTCGGCGACATAGGCAGCGATCTCTCGGCGGGACTCCTCGAAGTGTCGCCGCTGGGAAGTGGTTCTGATCAGCCGCGAAATGATGGCCAATGCAGCGATGGCCAAACCACCGGTCACGGCAATGATCGGGAGTAGCTCTTCGGGGCTCGGGTTCATTGGTGTGCTCCTGCGCTAGGCATCTTTCATACTCTTTGATTCCGCTGTGAGAAGCCGCTCACCTTCCTCGGCGGTGATCGATCCCTCAGCGATATAGGCGGCAATCTCGCGGCGAGACTCTTCGAAGTGCCGCCTTTTGGAACTGCTCTTCAAAAGTCCACCGACGATGGCCAGTGCGGCAATCACAAAACCACCAACAATGGAAACGATTGGTATCAACTCAACGGGACTCGTGTGCATCAATGGGCTCCTGTGCCGATCTTCTTTCGTACTTGTCGATTCTGCGCTGAAGTAACAGTGCGTATGAACAGGGGTGTGAATTCCTTAAGACCGTTGTCGGGCGTTGATGATGCGTTCGCCTTGCTCGGGGGTCATGGTGCCCTCGGCGATGTAGGCTGCAATGTCGCGGCGGGTGCGCTCGCGGGCGAGCCCGGTGACGATGTTGGTGACGGCTTTGAAGAACGAACAGAGCACAATGCCACCCGTGATGAGCACCATGAGCAATGTTTCCTTGTTGTGTATCAGTTCCTGAATGATATTCTGAGTGTCCATTTCCTTATCCTCCGGCTGTCAACCTTGTTGGGATTCCGCCACGCCGGATTTCCGCCGCAGGCCGAAGATTTGTCCCTCGTGGCCGACCGTGACACTATTGTCCCAGAATGTCGGCCCGGGATCAAGACCTTGTTCGGGGAATGCTTGAAGCCTATCGGCGCGGGCTTTTCCCCATGGGAGACCCCGATTCCGGTGATATCGGATGGTATGACCCCGATCCGCGTGGCGTGATTCCGCTCGAACCGGGTGGGTTTCGGGTGTCTCGCTCGCTTCGGGCCAAGGTCAGGCAGGGGCGATTTCGGGTGACCAGTGACCGGGCGTTCGAGCGGGTCATCCGGGCGTGTGCCGAGCCTCGGGGCGAGGACGGGGTGTGGATCAGTGAGCCGATCATCGAGGCGTACTGCACGCTTCGTGCGCACGGATATGCCCATTCGGTCGAGGCGTGGGTGGACGGTGCGGATGGTGAGCCAGTGCTCGTCGGCGGGTTGTATGGCGTGGCGGTCGGGGCAGCCTTCGCGGGCGAGAGCATGTTTTCGAGGCCCGACCTCGGCGGGACGGATGCAAGCAAGGTGTGTCTGGTGCATCTTGTGGGGCACCTGCGCCGGGCCGGGTTTGGGCTGCTCGATACCCAGTTCACGAACCCGCATCTCGAGCAGTTCGGGTGCATCGAGATTCCGCGGGACGAGTATCGTTGGCAGTTGATCGGGGCCACGGATTGTGAGGTGGCATGGGAGCCTTTCGAGGCGCGGGGGTCGATTGAGGCTCCGGTGGCGTGAGTTGGTGTGTGGTAGATCAAAAGCGGAGGAGGATCTATTGCGGGCGCCATGCCTGCTGCCCTGAGCAAGCATGATTCGTGCGAACCAATTGAAAGCGTCGCGTTGACTTGCAGGGGCAGGTCAGCGCTCCGAAGGGGTCGGTCGGTTCTCCGAGCCGACAATCTTCAGACCTTCGGTCTGGGATGCAGTTCCCCGTATCCAGAGTATTCCGCTCCGCTTTTATTGAACACGCTCTAGCGCTGGATGCAGGCGTCGGCCTGGGTGTCGTGGAGTTGAGCGTGCAGCCGGCGCACTTCCTGTTCGAGTCGCTCTGTGACTGTCCCCTCAGCCTCCGGGTCGAAGAGGTCTTCGTGGGCGATGGGTTGGCCATAGATGATTTTGACGCCCCGGTTAAACAGTTTCGGGCGTTTGCTCGACCGTGGCCACGCCTCGAACGCACCGTCGATGGCAGCCGGGAGAACCGGGCATTTTGCCTTCTTGGCAATCATCTCGGCCCCGCGTTTGAACGGGGCAATCTCCCCGTCCTCGCACCGCGACCCCTCCGGAAAGATCACCACCGAGTGACCCTGCTTGAGGATACTCAGGACCGCCCGCATCGCGGCGATGTCTCCGCCTTGTTCATTGAGCGGATACACATTGAACAATCGAAGGAAGTACCCGAGCACGGGATTCTTGAACAGCCCCGACCGACCGAGGTACGCCGAGTGTCGCTTCATGCCACACCCGATCGCCGGCGGGTCGATGTAGGATTGATGGTTGGCGACGATGAGCACCGGCCCGGTCAGCGGCACATGGTCGCGACCGATCCACTTCATACGAAAGAGGATTCGGAACAGGAGTTTGAACAGGGCGCGGAAGAAGGTGTAGGCAAACGATCGCCACGGGGTTGCATTGGGAGGCTTGGTCGATTCGCCCATATGCACTTAGCCGTCTCGAAGGGCGCTGACGCGCTCACGCACGATTTTTTCCATCGCCTCGACGACCGCGGGGATCTCGAGGTGGGACGAGTCGATGATGACCGCATCCTCGGGACAGATCAAAGGCCCGTCCGTGCGCTGGGCGTCCATGGTGTCGCGTCCGAGAATGTTGGCCAATATTTGCCGGTCATCGACATCTTGCCCCTGGGCGCGATACTGCTCCGCCCGGCGGTGGGCACGAATCTCGGGCGAGGCATCCAGATAGAACTCGACCTCGGCATCGGGGAAGACGATCGAGCCCTGGTCTCGGCCTTCGGTGACGAGCCTCGGATGCTGGTTTGCGATGATGCGCTGCTTGCGAACCATGTGTGTTCGGACGGGACCGATGGCTGCGATTTGAGAGACCATGGCCGTCACATCCGTATCGCGGATGCGCTTGTCCATCGGCTTGAGCCAAGCGAGCATGGCCGGTGGATCGGTCGCCCAGTCAAAGTGTAAATCTGCAGATTCTACAACTTTGAGCAGGTTATCCACATCATTCGGGTCGATTTTGTGGTCAATGCAGATGGCGGTCGCTGCCCGGTACATCGCCCCGGTATCAAGAAAATCGAGCCCGAGGCGTTTGGCGAGGAACTTGGCGACGGTTGATTTGCCGGTTCCGGCGGGGCCATCGATGGTGACGATGATCGGTTGATCTGCCGGCACTTGCCACTCCGGTCGGGTTCGGGCCAGTTGGGCGTGTGCGGTCGTCATTGCCCGGTCCTCAGGTCTTCATGCTCAGTTTAGCACACGAGCACACACGCTGCACGAAAAAAAATTGACAGCGATCACTTGTCCAGCGCGTCCTCGATGGCCACCTCGAGCGCGTCGCGGCTTGAGATCAGACCCATCACCGGATCGCCCTCACCCAGGTAGTTGAGCCCCAGTGTGATGTCGAACCCGACCGAAACCACCGCCTCGACCATCGGCCCAAGGTCCCAGGACACATGCGTCGGGACCGGAACATCGAGCAGGTCCTCGATACTCATAGGCTTGTCGTCCGATGCCTCCTCCTCGGGCTCACCAAACTCCTTGGTCGATGCAATCACCACCGCTGCGTATGGCGTGATGCGGCGGAGATAGGTCACCGGGTCTTCAGACTCGGCAGCAGCGGCAAAATCGGGCAAGGTCCCTATCCTGAACCCGCCCACACGCTTGATCAGGTCCGTCACGCGGTCAGGAGACTCGGTCAGGCCCTGAGCTGGGGAAATTAACAGGTTGATCTCGAGCCGCTCGGCCACCTCGACGACCTCCCGCAATCGGGCACAGGCCAGGTCGAATCTCTCATCGGTATCGGGGGCGAGTATGGCAATCGAGGCGGAGTTGCACCCGAGCACATGGGCAGCCCGGAGCACGCGAACTGCCCGTTCCACTCCGGTCGCAGCCTTACCCGGCTTGGGGTCGGCCAACGGGAGCGGGTCGGGCTCGGAGAGAAGCAGGCACGAACAGGCAGCCTTATCCGAGCGGTCCCGCAGGCTTTCAAGATCCGCCCGGGTGGAACCTTTGAGCAGGTCCGTGGACAGATTGAGCCCATGAAGCCCGAGCGTATCCCGAGCAAACGCGGGAACATCAAGGATGTGCATCCCGCCTCGCTTGGTGTGGATGAGCGGCTTGATCGAACTGGCGCAGAGTGTCAGGAGCATGTGGTCGAGACTCTATTCCGCCCGTCTGGCATGGCCAATGCTCCAAGGTTGGAAAAGGGGGCAAAAAGAAGACGGTCGGGCACAAAGGCACCGACCGTCCGGAGGGGAGAAAGCCCGTGTTATGACAACGAAAATCAAGATACCAGAAAACCCCCCTCCGGGTCAAGTCGAGACTTTCCGGTTTTACGACTTGTGGACCGATAGCATCGGGGGCACAATCCCAACCCTTTTTGAGCAAGGAGAATCCAGACCATGACCACGCCGACCGATCGCGTGTATTCCAAGACCCACGAATGGCACAAACTGGATGGCGAAATCGTCACTGTCGGGCTCACCCGGCACGCGGTCGACGCCCTGACCGATGTGACTTTTGTCGAAGCCAAACCGACCGGAACCGCTGTTGCAGCTGGTGATTCGGTCGCGGAAGTCGAATCCGTCAAAACCACCAGCGATGTGTATTCGGTGGTTGACGGGGAAATTATCGAGGTCAACGAAGCCCTCGAAGACAACCCCGGGCTTCTCAATGAAAACCCCTATGACAACTGGCTGGTGAAGATCCGGGCGACCAATACCGACGGGCTCGAATCCTGTGTGGACGCCCGGACTTACGAGCGCGAATATGCCGAGTGATCGCTCGGGAGATCGAAAGGTGCCCCGGGCATGATTCGATGTCGGGATGTCTGCAAGTCCTATCGGCTCGGGAATCGTTCCATCGAAGCCCTGCGCGGGGTCTCGTTCTCGATTGACGAGCCCGGGTTCTATGGGATCATGGGTCAATCGGGCAGTGGCAAGAGCACGCTGTTGCATCTGCTCGGGGCCCTTGATCGTCCATCGAGCGGGTCGATCGAGATTGACGGGCATCACATCGAGGGCCTGTCCGAGCATGCCGCCACCCGGTTTCGGCTTCGGGGTATCGGTATTGTCTTTCAGCAGTTCAATCTCATTGCGACGCTCTCGGCCCGGGAGAATATCGAACTGCCCGCGCTGCTCGCCGGCGAAGATCGCGACTGGGTCAACAGGCGCAGCGCGGAACTGCTCGATCGGCTCGGGATGACCGACCGTGGCAACCATCGACCCGATGCGATGAGCGGGGGCGAGCAGCAGCGTGTGGCCATCGCTCGGGCGCTCGTCTTCAGCCCCCCCTTGATTCTCGCGGACGAGCCGACAGGGAATCTTGACTCGGCGTCGAGTGAAAGACTTTGGGGACTGCTCGAAGAGGTGGCGACCGAGCATGAGACCACGGTCATCATGGTGACGCACGAACCGGCGGCTGCAGCCCATTGCAGGCGGGTCATCGTCATTCGAGACGGAACGGTACTCGGTCAACTGGAAGCGGAGGGGCTTGATGCGGGCGGTGTCGCGACTGGCTATCAGGAACTTATCGGCGCGGCCCTGGCGTAGCGTCCTGCTCGTCGGGGCGGTCGCCCTGTCCGCAGCCCTGATTTCAGCGGTGGCGTGCGCTATCGCCTCGGCCAATCGGGCTGTGGAAGTTCAACTCGGACAGCAGGTCGGGCAGGCGGATGTTAAGGTCAGTGCCGCCGCATCAGGGGGGGATTTTCCCATCTCCTACGCCCGGACGATTGCGTCGTGGCCCGAGGTTGAGGCCTCGAAAACACAACTCGAATCCACCATCGCGCTCTCGATCCAAAAGGATGGGCTGATCGTTCGAGGTGACCACGGCGTGCGCACAACGCGGACCCTTCGGGCGAGCACACTCACCCATGGCGTCGATCTGGCGCAAGCCCGGGCAAACCTGAACCTGCAGATGGGTCGGCTTCCCGAGCACTCGGGCGAGATCGCCATTGATGCCCTGACCGCGGAGCGGCTCAGTTGGGACGGGGCCGGGCGAGGCGTGTTCTCGTCAGATAAACCGGCTCTGACCGGGAGCGCGAAGTATCTCGATCAGTCACCCGTCGAGATT
>Ga0114931_10007387_pt1 | contig 13411 bp, 12 predicted proteins | sample 2SBtaG_FD_89579 | JGI IMG/M metagenome (GOLD analysis project Ga0114931, IMG submission 89579) | Deep subsurface microbial communities from Kolumbo volcano to uncover new lineages of life (NeLLi) - 2SBTROV14_V59a metaG | ecosystem: Environmental > Aquatic > Marine > Volcanic | place: Kolumbo... | reverse complement strand
TCGCGCATATCCCGCGTGACGATCAGATCATCGGCCTGCTCATAAGCCACTTCCGGCAATCGCAACGCTTCCGGAATGATGCCTACTACTCGCCCGCCGTGCTCGTGCACGGATCGCGCCAAAGCGCCCATCAAACCGACGTCCCCGCCGCCGTAAATGAGCGTATCGCCGCGGTTGGCAAGCGTTTCGCCGACCTTGCGGGCTGCTTCAAAATAAACCTCGCTCACGCGGTTGCTGGACGCGCAAAAAACGCAGATGGATTTGGGCATGGCTTTGGCTCCGTCACAGTTTTTGTACGAAATATAAGCTTGGATTTCTGTTAGCCAAGAACTATTTTTAGCTGTAATTTGTAAAAAGGTATGTGTAAAATATGAAAAAACGCGTGTACCTTGAAACGACAATTCCGAGTTTCTATTTTGAAAAGCGAACTGAACCAGAAATGGTTGCGCGGCGGGAATGGACAATTGAATGGTGGGATCATCACAGCCAAAATGATGAATTAGTAACAAGCCTTCACAATCTTGATGAAAACAAGCAGTCAATTATTGAGCAATTGATAAAAGAAATGGCTTTTACGGATTGAGATCGCTACATTTTTGATTCAAAAAGTTGAATCAATTGGCTGGCAACGGTATGACCGAACATCACATTTCCGTGCGTCGAACGGCGCGTTTTTACACACTGGGCACTCCCGGCACACATATTAAAGAAATCTGGTTTGTTTGCCACGGCTACGGTCAGTTAGCAAAATATTTTATTCGTCATTTTGATATTCTCGATGACGGTTCGCGTTTGATTGTTGCACCGGAAGGTTTATCGCGTGCCTATCTCGAAAATATGTCCGGGCGGGTCGGGGCAAGCTGGATGACCAAAGAGGATCGCGAAAACGAAATTGCGGACTACATCGCCTATTTGAACCAGGTTTATGATGAGATTTTACAACAAGTTGGTGCAACGCCAAAAATTACGTTGCTGGGATTTTCACAGGGAACCGCCACCATTTGCCGCTGGTTCGACAATGGGCATATCCGCGCGGATAAATTGATTCTATGGGCGGGCTTGCTGCCCCCGGATTTCGATTTAGCTTCTCATCGCCAAACGTTTCAACAAACGGATTTGTTGGTGGTGCTCGGCACTAAGGATGAATACGCAACGCCAAAAAACACAGCTCCCCAACGCCAGGCTTTGGCGCAACATCGCATTCCCTACCAATTCCACAGTTTTAATGGCGGGCATCACCTCGATTCAGAAATTTTGGAAAAAATAGCCGGTGAGTGAAAGCGCATTAAAAAACAAAGCGCACGAAGAAACTTCGCGCGCTCTGTTATACCGCAATCCATGCGCAGCATACCATGTATCCCTACAAGCGTTGACCCATAATAACCATGAACAACGACTTGTTATGTGATAAAATTAACAGGTACGCAGAATTAATATTTTTAAAAAGGCTGATTTTCCAGTGAAACCTATTTGAGTTTCTCTGTTGCTAATTCCTGAAAAAATAAACGGTTAAGCTTTATGCCAACAGTGGGTATTATATCCGGCCAGGCGAAGAAAAATTGCGGTATCTTGTAGCCTGCCATGTGTCCCCTCAAATATTTCCGCAGTTGTTCGCGATTCAAAACACGATCGTTTTTCATTTGTATAAATGCCGCCGGGCGCATCCCAAATTCATCATTTTGAACCGGCACGATAATTGACTGCACGACATCCGGTGTTGATTCAGTATCCGCTCGATTTCTTCGGGCCGAATATTTTCCCCGCCGGAAATAAACAGGTTGTCCTTTCTGCCTAAAATATGCAAATATCCATCCGCATCCATCCGGCCGAGATCGCCGGTGGCAAACCAGCCGGCGGCATCGCGTGTTTGCCGCAATTTTCCCGCTTGCCAATAGCCAGCAAAAAGCGTTTCTCCCCGAACTAAAATTTCTCCGCCCGGCGCGATTTTTAATTCTCGGAATGACAGCAACTTGCCGGATGAATACAGTTTTTGCGGCGGCGCATCCGGCGGCGTGGTCGTGATTTGCGACGCCATTTCCGTAGCGCCGTAACTGGTGTAAACCGGCAGTTTTAGCTTGACAGCAGTATCAATTAACTCTTGCGGAATGGTGCTGCCGCCTAAAAGAATTGCCGTGAGTTTCGACAACGCGCGTTTGCCGTCCGGCGCGTTGAGCAAGCGGTAAAATTGCGTCGCAACCAGCGAAACATGGGTCACGCCGAGCCGGTCAATTGTTTCGGCAATGGCTGCGCCTTCATCCGGCAAAACCACTGTGCCGCCGCTTAAAAATGCCCGAAACAGGATCGCCAGCCCGCCGACATGATACGTTGGTAACGCCAGCAACCAGCGATCGCCCGGGCCAAACAGAATATTTTTATTCGATCCCACTGCCGAAAAATAATGATTGCCAAAGGTGTGCAGCACAGCCGCCGGTTCGCCGGTGCTGCCGGAGGTAAAAATGAGGGTCGCGAGTTGATCAAAAGAGATCGTTTTTCTACTGATATTCACTTTGTCCTTTTTGGAAAAATCATTCTCTTGCTCAAATAATTTTTCCAGGGAAATGGTTGAAACGTTGGAGAATTGCAGATGTTCAAAGGATTTTCCCAAAATCAGATGACTGCATTGGCAGTTTTGCAGCAACGATTGAAGCTGCTGTTTCGGAAAACGGATGTTCAGCGGAACAGAAATCGCCCCGATTTGCCAAAGCGTCCAAAAAAGCACGAGACTCCCCGGCGTGTTCTCCGCGAGAATTGCGACACGCTGGTTTTCGCGAATGCCGCCGGCTGATAAATGAGCTGATAAGCGGTAAATTTGCTGCTCAAAAAGATGATAAGCAGTTGAATTAGCTGAATTTAAAATATATGAAAACTCAGCGAATTGCTTTACATTTTCTGACAGTGAAAATCTGTTTTCTATCGTTTTGTTCATTTGCATTATTGATCAAAAATTGTTCAAATCCCTGGTATTATTGTTTTTTTGCAAATTTAGGATAACAATCTAATCATTTCACCCAAAATTTTTTGATTCTTGATCCATTTTCAATATATTGCATCCTTAATCGGGCATCGCAAACATTCGAGACTAAACAAAAGCGGAAAGGATATGGCAAATGAACGAAGGCGGCGGTTTTTTTGATGCAGTACTTCGCGTGACAACCAACCTGGACACCATCATGTGGGGAAAGCCGATGATTGTGCTGCTTGTTGGCACCGGAATTGTATTAACCTGGATGACACGCGGCGTGCAATTTTCCAACTTTTTTAAATCACTCAAGCTTATATTTGCAAAAGAATCACGCTCTGATGAGGGCGAAGGTGATATTTCTCCTTTTGCCGCGCTGATGACGGCGTTGGCAGCCACGGTGGGCAACGGCAACATTGCCGGTGTCGCGACCGCAATTGCCATCGGCGGCCCCGGTGCACCCATGTGGATGTGGATCGCCGGGCTTTTTGGAATGGCCACAAAATACGCCGAGGGCTTTTTAGGCGTTCATTACCGCGAAGTCGCTCCCAATGGCACCATGGCCGGCGGCCCCATGTATTACGTCAAAAACGGTTTAAAAAATAAAAAATTGGGGCATTTTTTAGGCACCGCTTTCGCCGCATTTGGCGTGATCGCCTGTTTGATCGGCACCGGCAACATGGCGCAGTCAAATTCCATGACCGCCTCGCTGGCCAACACCCTCAACCAGTGGTTTCATCCCGGCGCAACAGCCGCAACGCAAGCGCCGGCGTTTTATTATTACGTGATCGGTTTAACCATCGCCGTTTTGGTGGGGCTTGTGATCATCGGCGGGATCAAAAAAATTGGCGCTGTCTCAGAAAAATTAGTACCGGCGATGATTATTTTTTACATCGTATTCGCTTTGTGGATTATTATTGCAAATTTTGAACAGATCCCCGCTGCGTTTGCACTGATATTTAAATCAGCCATCGGCATCAAACCATTAGCCGGCGCGGCGGTCGGAACCGTTGTTGCCAGCGGCGTGAGTCGCGGTTTGCTCTCCAACGAGGCGGGACTGGGAACGGCGGCAATCGCCCAAAGCGCCTCCAGTTCCAACGAACCCGTAAACAACGGATTGATTGCCATGACCGGCGTTTTTATCGACACCATTCTGGTCAACACAATGACGACCCTAACCATTGTTTTAACAGGCGCTTACATGAACACCCAAGCCTGGCTGGGTTTGGAAGCAAAGGGGACGATCACCAGCATTCTGGTTACCCAATCTGCATTTGATTCGGTCATTCCCGGCGGATTTGGCGGCGCCATCATTGCCATTTCTTCCTTTTTATTTGGCTATACCACCTTGTTAGGCTGGTCATATTATGGTGAAAAGTGCATTGAATTCATTGGCGGCGGCAAAGTGGTGATGCCCTATCGTTATGTCTTTATTATTTTCATGTTTATTGGGGCAATTATCACGCCGTTGGCCGGCAAAAGCTTGCATTACATCAACATCATCTGGAATCTCGGCAACATCGGCAACGCGCTGATGGCCGTGCCGAACCTGATCGGTTTGTTATTCATGGCGGGATTAGTGGCACGAATTACGCGGGAACGGCTTTCCATGTGAAACCCCTACGGGGCAGCCCTTTCAGGGTTTGGGTTTGGATTTTGTTTATTTCCCCATACCCAGGGTTCTGCTCGAACCCTGGGCTGTGATGTGAAACCGCGTTGCGGTAAAAAGATACGCCAACGGCGTTACACACCACAGCCCGGCGTCAGCGTCCCTGACGCGCCACGCCGGGGGTGGGAGGCAGAAAACGTTATGCACCCTGTAAGGGTGCGACATCTGCTGTGGTGGAATATCGGTCGGCGTGTAAAACCGCGTTGCGGTAAAAAAATACGCCAACGGCGTTATACATCCCAGCCTCGGGTTTGTCGAAGACATACCCGGGGAAATGGGATTTTGTCGAATACATAATTGGGTAAACATTTTCCATGCACCCCCCCAAACCCTGAAAGGGTTTCACAATTTTAATTCACCATAAAAAAATTGCGAAAAGGAGCGCGCTATGGCACAATCCCTGGTCCAGATTTATCTGCACACCGTTTTTTCAACCAAAAACCGTCACCCATTCCTCAAAAATAAAGAAACCCGGGAGCGCCTTCATGCCTATCTCGCCGGAATTTGCCGGAACCTGGATTGCCCCGCGTTAATAATCGGCGGCATCGAGGATCATGTGCATCTGCTCACCCGCCATTCCAAAAACATTTCCGTCGCGGATTTTTTGCGGGAACTCAAACGGGATTCTTCCAAATGGATCAAAACCTCGGGGACGGATTTCAAACGATTCTCCTGGCAAAATGGCTACGGCTCGTTTTCCGTAAGTCCGTCGCATGTGCCCGCGGTGGAGAAATATATTGAGGGGCAGGAGGGACACCATCGCCGGGAAACCTACCAGGATGAATACCGGCGGCTTTGTCGAAAATATGGCGTTGAAATTGATGAACGGTATGTTTGGGATTGATATGCATGAGTATGTAAAATCCAACCAGGGCTTAATCGATAAATTTGTTTTTCAGGGTTCTCATCGAACCCCGGTTTATGGTGAAAAACCGAGGTGGGGATAGACTTGGATTTTGAAAAAATTATAAACACCTGGCATTGTCCGGTGTTTTTCTTAGGCTTCTGTCGAAAAAAATGAATAATTCTGGTTTTTTTCTTGACATGATCGATGAGGTGTTTTAACTTGAACCACTTTCCAGGCGATTTAGCTTTGGAAAGGGTAAATTTTCTATACTTTTAATATTTTTAAGGAGTAGCAGTAATGGCAGATCGAGTAACAGGAGTTGTCAAATGGTTCAACGCCACCAAAGGTTATGGTTTTATTTCCAGTAACGAAGGACAAGATGTCTTCGTCCACTATAGCTCAATCCGTGATGACGGCGGCTTTCGCACTTTAGAAGAAGGCCAGGAAGTCGAATTCACATTGGGTGAAGGTAAGAAAGGTCCGCAAGCGCAAGATGTAGCAGTTGTCTAACGCTGAATTGAATCTTCGAAAATAATCCATTTGAATGCGGTGTGCGATAAGCGCACCGCATTTTTTATTGCCCAAAAACGAAAAACTTTTTGTTACTACTCAGGCACATAGGCAGTAGGAGATTAGATTGTCGTAAGATGTATAAAGTTAGGTTTGTGACGCAAAGGAGAAAGGTTGTTGGCCGCATTCAAACTCATTGAATATTTTGAATAGAAATATGCGAAACCCTACAGCCTAAACCCCTGAGTAGTAATAATTTTTTTATTTAATCGTTGCAATCGTTAGGGTTGCGTTATTATCATACAGCTGTATGTATCAAATAAAATAAAAGTAAAACACTCATTTTGTTAAGGAAAGTCATGATCCGCGCAAATGTAATCCAACAACATACCGGTGATAAAATCCGCATTTCTGTTGATTCGCTGGTTTTTGAAGCGCCGTTTTATGACGTTCAACAAATTTGGTTGTGGCACAGATGGAAAATAAAAGATGTATAGGGAGTCTTTTTGACCTTTTCTAAAAGCCGCGATCAAATATTTTGGTCGCGGCTTTTTTGTTTTAGGGAAGAATGAATTCGACGTAGAAAAATTGGAACGCGGATAACACGGATGAAACGGATCTACGCGGATGAAGCATTTAGGTCATTTGTTTAACACATTGTTTTGAAGGAAATAATGCATTTGATGAATTTTATAAAATATCTGTGTAAATCCGTACAATCTGCGTCATCAGTGTTCCATCTTTTAGTGAGGTAAAATTATGATTCAAAATTTACGGAGACTTTTCGGGGTGCTGGATCGCTGGAAATGGCGCTATGTTTCAGCGGGACTGCTGTTAGTTGCCGGCATTGGCGCACGGAGCCTGGAACCGCGTGTGCTTCAGTTTGCGGTAGATCATGTCATTGCCCATTTTGGTGGAGATGGCAAGAGCGACATATTTGGCGGCGACCGGATTTCGCAGTATTTCCGGGCCGTCCTGCCGGATATCACCGGAGACAATCTCGGCTGGGTTTTAGCGGCATTGGGCGGCATATTTTTAGGCATCGCGGCGCTGCGCAGCGGTCTTTCGCTGGCATCGAGCCTGCTGACCGCGGACAGCACTGAAAAAGCGATAAAGCATTTGCGAGATCGGCTGTTTGCCCACGTGCAAAGGCTGCCGATGAGCTATTTTACCACCATGCCCAAGGGCGATTTGCTCCAGCGCAGCACCGGCGACATTCATACGGTGCGGGGTTTTATTCACAATCACATCGTGGATGTTATGCGAACCCTGGCGCTGTTCGGCTTCTCGTTTGCGATGATGTTGTCCATCAATGTTCGATTTGCGCTGATTGCCGTGGCATTCGGCCCGTTTTTAGCGTTGACCAGCTTTGTATTTTTCAAACGTGAAAGGAAGATCTGGAAAACCCGGCAGGATGAAGCGGACAAACTTGACACCGTGGTGCAGGAAAATCTGAACGGCATTCGCACGGTGAAGGCATTCACAAATGAGGCGTTTGAGATCGATAAATTCGCGGCGCGGAATCGCGACAAACTGTCCGTTGATTTGCGCCATTTGAAGCTGCACACCCTTTTCTGGCCGGCGTCGGATTTTTTGGTGAACCTGCAAATCACCCTGACGGTTTTAGCCGGCGGGTATTTCGCCATCAACGGCGTGATTACCATCGGTGAGCTGTTGAGTTTCTACGCGTATTCGACGATGATTTCCTGGCCGATGCGCCAGTTTGGGCGAATTTTATCAAAGATTGGCGTGGCGATGGTGTCCATCAGTCGTATTTACGAAGTGCTTGACGCCGGGCAGGAGACGCGGGAAGGATTTGCCAGCGCGCTACAATTGAAAGGCGAAATTGAGTTTCGCAATGTGTGCTTCCGCTATGATAAATCTTCGCGGAAAAATGTGCTGAACAACGTCTCGTTCCAGATTCGTCCCGGCGAAAAAGTAGCCATTGTCGGACCGACCGGCGCGGGAAAATCCACAATTATCAGCTTGTTGGTGGGTTTGTACGAGGTCGATTCCGGTCAGGTGCTCATTGACGGACGCGATGTCCAAAAGTTCTCGCCGCGGTATTTACGCGGAAAGATCGGGTTTGTGCTGCAAACGCCCTTTCTGTTTTCCACAACGGTGAAGGCAAATATTGCCTACGCCCAACCCGGCGCAGAGATGAACAATATCGTGGAAACCGCAAAAATCGCCCAGGCGGATCAACTGGAAACTGCGCTGCCAAAAGGCTTCGATACGCTGGTGGGTGAAAAAGGCGTGACGCTTTCCGGCGGTCAAAAGCAGCGTGTGGCATTGGCGCGCACCCTGCTGACCGAGCCCGATATTCTGGTGCTGGACGACGTCACCTCGGCAGTGGATACGCACACGGAAGCAGCCATTTTTGAGGCGCTTCAGGAGCCGCTGCAACGCAAAACCACCATCATAATTTCGCACCGGGTGGCTTCCATCCAGCAGGCGGATCGCATTCTGGTGGTGGATAACGGGCGGATTGTGCAGGAAGGCAGTAAAGAAGAACTCGCAAAACGGGAAGGTTATTTTCGGGATATTCACCTGATCCAAACCGCGCTGGAAGAAGAAATTCAGGGAAATGTTTTAGAATGAAGTGTTGGAAGTGCTAAAGTGTTGGAAATGCTAAAGTGTCGAGAACCGTTTTCTAAAATATGCGCAGGAACCGGCGTTTGGAAAATATGCAAATAAATGTAGGGGCGAACGGCCGTTGGCCCCTACGTTGAAAGGATGTGATATTCATGCAGGAAAAGCTCCTGGAGAAAAAATTTGAAGGCAAGGGCGGGCTGTGGCCGTTTTTAAAACAGATTTTCAGCTACAGTTTTCGCTACAAAAGCTGGTTTGCGGCATTGACGGCAGCGGCAATTTTAATGGCGATTACAGACGCGCTGTACCCGCTGATTTGGTCGCATTTTATCGATGACGGCATCACGCCGCTGGTGGAAAAGTATGCCCAACGCACTGCCGATGATGCGCCGGAGACGCTCGGCGTGCTCTATCGGTTCGGGCTTATTTACGTGGCATTCCTGGTGATCCAGTATTTTTGCACGCAAGCGTTTATCTGGTATGCCGGAAAAATCCGCAACACCGTGATTCACGATCTGCGCAAGGAGATGTTCGAGAAACTCCAGCGGCTCTCATTCTCGTTTTACGACCGCTCTGCCATCGGCTGGCTGATTTCCCGGATCACTTCTGATACCGACCGCGTCACGGACGTGGTTTCCTGGGGCATGCTGGATGCGGTGTGGGGCGTGATGATGATTTTCGCCTGTTTCGGGGTGATGGCAATTTATAGCTGGAAACTGATGCTGATTGTGCTGGCCAGCATCCCGATTTTGCTGTTGCTCTCGGTGGGATTGCGTCGTCGCATTTTGCAATATTCGCGGGAATCCCGGCGGGTCAGCAGTGAGATGATCGCATATTTTAACGAACACGTGCACGGGATTGAGGTGAACAAAGTGAGTGCGCAGGAAGCTGCGGCTTCGACCGGCTTCAGCGCGATGAGCAAAACCATGCAGCGCGCTTCATACCGGGCGCATTATTATTCGGCGCTGCTGTCGCCGTTGGTGATAACAACAGGCTCCGCGGCAGCCGGATTGATCATCTTTTTCGGCGGCAATATGGTGTTGGAAGGCACTGGCGTCACCATTGGCATTTTGGCGGCATTCTTTATGTACGCCACGCTGATTTACGATCCGATTCACGACATCACCAAATTCTATGCTTCGGCGCAAAGCGCAATTTCCGCCGGGGAACGGATTTTTTCATTGATCAGCGAGCCGGTGGAGATTGTCGATCCCCCGGGTGCGCCGGATTTTGGGGCGATTCGCGGCGAGATCGCTTTTTCGCATGTAGATTTTCATTACGTGCCGGAACAGCCGGTTTTGCGTGATTTTAACCTGAAGATTCGCGCCGGGGAATCGATTGCATTGGTGGGCCCGACCGGCGAAGGGAAATCGACCATTGCCAGCCTGGTGTGCCGGTTTTATCAACCGGTTGGCGGGCGCATTCTCATCGATGGCGTTGATTATCGCGAGAGCACGCTGCAAAGCTTTCGCAAGCAGTTGGGCGTGATTTTACAAACGCCGCACCTGTTTTCCGGTACGATGATCGAAAACATCCGCTATGGCGATTTTGATGCGACCGAAGCGCGCGTGGCGGAAACCCTGCGGCAAATCGGTGCGGAAGAATTGATCCCGCGGCTGCACGAGCCGGTCGGCGAAAGCGGCGGAAGCCTTTCCACCGGGGAAAAACAGTTGATTTCATTCGCGCGGGTTATTTTGAAAAACCCCAAAATCCTGATTATGGACGAGGCGACGTCTTCGGTGGATACGATTGCCGAAGCGAAAATCCAGCGCGGCATCGAGCGGTTGATTCACGGGCGCACTTCGCTGATCATCGCGCACCGACTGTCCACCATCCGCAATTGCGATCGCATTTTGGTGATTCGCCAGGGGCAAATCATTGAAGAAGGCAGTCACAAAAAACTACTTGCGCAAAAAGGATTTTATTTTCAACTCTACACCAGACAATCACGGGAACGGGTGGTTTCCTGAGGAGAGACGGCGGAGAAGCCGGGAGGTTTCTCCGCTTTTTTTGTGAATCTTCCTGCCAGATTCTTGCTTTTTCATGGATAGGTTTGTATAATTAAACGATGGAGCAGTTTGAATTAGTTTCTAAAATAAAGGATATTTAAATTATTGCAAAAGGCCATAGCATAAGGGTCTTGCCATTTTTGATCAAAAAACATGGCGGAAAGCCTTCATCATGGCGAAAGAAAAAAGGATTCGCAGTAATTAAACAGTTCGAAATTTTGTATAAGGCTGAGTTACATTGGTTTGAAGCACATGGTATTGGGAAAGTCAATATGAAAATCAAAAATAAGTGGAAAAAATGAGCATTCAGGAATTACAAAAGAAAAACCTCGTTTTATGCATTGACGCCGGGGAGTATGAGGGCGTCAGTCTCTTTGCATTAAAAATATACGAGTTCATCCCGGAACCCGAATCTGAGGCCGATGGGTTAATCCGCGTTGTCGATGAAGAAGGTGAACCGTATTATTATGATGCGAAGGGTTTTTTGAAAGTCAGAACAGCATTAAATGGTCTTACCATTCCATTCTCATTTGCTAATGAAAATCAAAATTGAAGAAATTTGATTTTCATTATTACCGAACGTTATTCCAGAAATTTTTTGAGGCCTGGAATGCCTGTTTTAGAAAATAAAGTGATGTCTCATGTAACCGCAACAGTCGTTCACTTTACTGAAAATATACTCTATGTTACGCTTAGCGATGGCCGAGAAATAAGCGTGCCGATAGATCGCATTAAATGGCTAAATTGGTTAGCCAATGCAACACCCGAATAACGCGCTCGCTGGAGGATTGAGCCCGGCGGCTTTGCGATTTATTGGGAGGATTTGGATGACGGCATTGAAGTTCGACATTTATTGGAGATGCATCCGTTAAGCTAATGCATCTCGACCGGCGCCTTTCGCCATTCTCTGTTTAATTCGGAATGCGTGAGAACAGGTTTGATTTCATGTTCACCGGGCTGAAGCCGCGGTGTTAATGATAAATGTGATTGACCGGCAAAGAATCCCTGCCATATTATCAACGATTTCCCGATGCCATCTTTTTTGCTTCCGGCAAACGCCGCAGCTTGAACATGCTCCAAATTCCAAAAACCGGGCCCAGCGCCAGCACCATAAAAACATATTCCCACCCGATAAATTTTTCCAAAAACGGCACGATGCGAATCGTAAAAAGCGTCAGCAGAAAGCCCATGCTGGTTTGCAAAGTCAGGGCAGTGCCGACGTAGCGGGAATCCGTCAATTCGCTGACGGCAGCGCTGAATTGGGCGCTATCCGCCACCACGGCAAATCCCCAAATTAAACACAAAATGGTGAGCAGGGCCGGTGAGTGAAAAAAGAGACCGGAGATCAGCGAGCAAATCCCGGAGATGATCAGGCTCCAAATAGCAATGCGGGTTCGTCCCAGCCGGTCTGCCAGCACGCCCGCGAAAAGGCTGCCCACGCCGCCAATGCCGATCACGGCAAACCCGGCAATGCGCGCCGCTTGCAGGCTCCAGCCGGCTTGTTTGTAGCTCGCGATTAAAAAAAGCGGCGTCCATGCCCACATGGCGTAGAGTTCCCACATGTGCCCCAGGTATCCAAAGTTGGCCAATCGCGTGGGGGCGTGCGCCAAAGCCTGTCCGGCAAATCGCCAGTTGAATGTCGCGGATTTGCTCAAATACGGCCCGCTTTTCACAAAAAGCAAAGTGATGACTGAACCAACGGCAGCCATTAGCGATGCAACAAATAAAACGGTGCGCCAGGGCGGCATGCCGTTTGCTCCCAAAATCGGCACGGCGTTCAGCAAATGCGGCAATGCCGAGCCGATCGTTAATGCGCCAACAAGTAAGCCGATGCCCAAACCGCGATCTTTTTTGCACCAACTGGCAATCATTTTCATGCCGGGTGGGTAAACGCCGGCCAGAAAAAATCCCGTAAAAAATCGCAGGACGATGGTTTCGTCCACGCCAACGTTGAGCAGCGGAATAGCCGCATTCAGCAACGCCCCGGCAAGCGTGCTGAAAGCCACCAAATAGCGGCTGGGAATGCGGTCGGCGATATTCAAAATGGCGCTGAACAACGCGCCGGCCACAAACCCGATTTGCACACTCATGGTCATCCAGGATTTTTGGGCGTCGCTCAATCCCCATTCGAGCGTCAGTTGCGGAATCACGGCGGATGCGGAAAACCACAGACCCATTGCCAGCAATTCGGCAAAAGCCAGCAGAATCACATTGCGCCATTTTCCGGAAAGTGAATCTTTAATAGATGGGAAAGAATAATCAGTATTGTGCATTCGTAGGCCTGTTTTGGCAACAAAAATGTGACTGGCGAAGGCGATTTAGTTTGCGTCACGCTTCTTCGTAATTATTTAATAGTGAACAAATGAGAAAACTATGAATCATATTACAGTATCGTAAAAAATCTCCTTTTAATCAATGAAAAAACAAGCAGATAGCAAAATATTTTTTCAAGATTTTAATCTTAAATAAAGCGTCTTAATTTCAATAAAAACATATTGTTGCGTTTTTGTTGAATTCTTCTTTTTTCGTTATTGCAATTTGTGGGAAAGCCGCATAAATTTAGCCGCAACGAACACGGAAAATCGCCGCGCAAAATACAAGGAGCGTCTCTTTTGTCATACGTACACTTGCACAATCACACCGAATTTAGCCTTTTGGATGGCGCCAACAGCGTGCAAAAACTGGTTGCCAAAGCCGTGGAGTATAACATGCCGGCGTTGGCGATCACCGATCACGGAAATATGTTCGGCGCTTTGGAATTTTACAAAACGTGTAAAAGCGCCGGCATCAAGCCGATCATCGGGATGGAAGCGTACATGGCGCCG
>Ga0114931_10007386_pt1 | contig 13411 bp, 13 predicted proteins | sample 2SBtaG_FD_89579 | JGI IMG/M metagenome (GOLD analysis project Ga0114931, IMG submission 89579) | Deep subsurface microbial communities from Kolumbo volcano to uncover new lineages of life (NeLLi) - 2SBTROV14_V59a metaG | ecosystem: Environmental > Aquatic > Marine > Volcanic | place: Kolumbo... | reverse complement strand
TGCCGTAACCTGCGTGCCCGGTCGGCCACCTTGCCGATCGTTTTTCTGTCGGCGCGAGACAGCGATCTCGATACCATCTCGGGACTGCGTCTCGGTGCCGACGACTATCTGACCAAGGACATCAGTCTGATCAATCTCTGTGCACGGGTGGCAGCCTTCTTTCGCCGTATCGATGCTTTGCAGCAACCTCGTCTGCCGGAATCCAAGGTCGAGCGCGGCGAGCTCACGCTCGACATGCACCGTTACAGCGTGTTCTGGCGCGATCAGATGCTCGATCTGAGCCTGACCGAGTTCTGGATCGTCCACACCCTTGCGTTGCATCCCGGTCATGTGAAGAGCCGTGAGCAGTTGATGAAGGATGCCCGCATCGTTGTCGACGATGCCACGATCACTTCGCACATCAAACGCATTCGAAAAAAATTCATCGAGATCGATGAGCGTTTCCTCGCCATCGACAGTGTTTACGGCATGGGTTATCGCTGGCAAGAATCGTGAGCGAGGGACGCGGCTTCAGATTCACAATCCGCGTCAAGTTGCTGTTGGCGTCTTTGAGTCTACTGATGGTGCCATGGTTGGGTTATCACTATATCCAGGCCTTGGAAGGCTATCTGCGCCAGTCCCAAGAGCAGAAACTGCTCGACCGTGTCGCCTTGATCGCCTCGCTCATGCACGGCCAACCCGAACTCTTTCCTAAACGTCTCCAGGTTCCGCCCGGGCCGGCCACCGGCATTGATTCACACCTCTATGTAAGGCCTCTGAATTCGCCGATCCAACTGGACGGTTATGCGGACGACTGGCGTGCTTACAACGATCGTCGCCAGATGCTCGGAAATGCCGATCACGGAGACGACCTGTCGGCCATATACCGCTTAGGTGTCCTGAACGACTACCTATATGTCATCTTCGAAATTAGGGACGACCATATCGTCTATCGCCAACCTGACAGCCTGAGTCTTGGCAAGAGCGATCATCTGCGCATCGGCATTCAAGACCGTAGCGGTGCGTTCAAACGTTATCGAATCGCCACGCTGGCGCCGGGTTGGGTCAACGCCTATTTGATGCCGGATGACGTCAAGAGAACGCTGCCGTTGCGTCCTGAGCTTCGCATCAAGGGCGACTGGGAGGAGGTGGCGGAGGGATACAATATCGAGATCCGTATTCCGGTCGATATGATCGGCGGCCGATTGGCGTTCGCCGTCGCGGATGTCGACGATTCGCACACACGCAATGTGGCGCTTGTGGTCGGTAATGGAGACACGGAACGGTTGGAAGGGCTTGGCAGCATCGTGATCCCCTCGACTCAGATGGAGACCCTCTTACAGCGCCTGCAAAAACCACTGAGCCGCATCTGGGTGATCGATCCCGACTATCGCGTGATCGGTATGGCGGGGCGTTTGACCCAGGAAGCCGATGCTGAGGATAACGATATTCCCGAGGTGGACAGCCCGACGCAGGATAGAAATATCGTGCGCGCTTTTTATCGATTGATTCTGGGGCAGCCCGGCGAAGGTTTCGACGATCGTTTGTCATCCGCGTCCCGCTTCGACGATCCCGCTGTCATAACGGCTTTGACGGGCAGGGCTCGGGTCACGTGGCGGCGTACCGGGATCGATAAGACCCGTATTCTCACCGCCGCCAATCCCGTTTATGTCGATAACAAAGTGGTCGGCGCCGTGGCCCTCGAAGAGACCAGTAACTCCATCCTCATTTTGCAAAATCGCGCCATCGAGGCGCTCGTCAATATGAGCGTTCTGGCATTCTTCCTGACCATCGGGGTGCTGCTGTTGTTCGCCACTCGCTTGTCGTTTCGCGTGCGTCGTCTGCGCGACGAGATCGATGCCAGTATCGGACATGACGGTCGCGTTCAGGGGCAGATCGAATTCTCAAAAGCGGGAGACGAGCTGGGCGACCTGGGGCGCAGTTTTCACGGCATGCACGAGCGTCTGGCGCAATACAATCGCTATTTGGAAACCATGGCTTCAAAGCTTGCCCACGAACTGCGCACGCCGATCACCATCGTGCGTTCCTCGCTCGACAATCTGGAAAAAGAACGCTTCGATGAAGATACGCGCACCTATCTGAATCGCGCCCACGACGGCGTCGAACGGCTAAGCGGTATTCTCGGTCGCATGAGCGAGGCCACGCACCTCGAGCAAACCATCCAACAGGAAGAGAAACGCGTGTTCCATCCGTACCCAGTGGTGTCGGCTTGTATCGAAGGATATCGTCTTGCCCATCCCGAGCGCACATTTGAATTGTTCGGCGATGCGGTCGCCGAAAACGCCGGGATCGTCGGTTCAGCCGAATTGCTGGCCCAACTGCTCGACAAGTTGGTCGGCAATGCTCTGGATTTCGCGAAACCGGAGACGGCGATCACCGTCAAGCTGGAGCGTCTCAATGACAAGCTCGTTCTTAGTGTCGCCAACGAGGGGCCGACGCTGCCTCAGGAGATGCGCGAAAACCTGTTCGACTCCATGGTCTCGATTCGCGAGGGTAAGAGCGAACAGCCCCATCTAGGCCTAGGTTTATATATCGTTCGCCTGATCTCCGATTATCATCACGCCCAGGTCGAAGTGGATAATCTTTCCGGTCGTAAGGGTGTCCTCTTTAAGGTCATTTTTCCCTTGCCATAATTCGCCTTTTTTGATTTTCAATTTGCCATCCTGTTTCCCCGATGGCGCCACACTTCTTTTGTTAAATGGGTTCGTGGACAACACGAAATCACGTCCCATAACGAAAGGAGCAAGACATGAAAACCATAGCAGGTATGAAGGTCGGCGGATTGGTGGTGCTTGCACTACCATTGTTTATGGCAGTGGGTTGCGCCGGTAACAAACAGACTTTGGCCAAAATCGATTCAGTAAGAACTGATCTGGATCAAGCCGATGTCGCCCAAATCGATACGACAAAAAACGATGTAGTGAAAACCGACGCGGTGCAACAGGATGATACCGTGCAAACTGCGATCGCGACGATGGATGGCTACATCGCTGAATTGGATCAATCGCAAGCGCTTCAGGACGACATGGTCGATGCTGTGGCCATGGATGCCGAAACCGCCGTGACGGAACAGTTTGTCGACGTATCGGAAACATCTCGAGATGAAGATGTTGCGCGCAAGGAGGCTGTGATCGTCCCCGCTGCGCAAGCGGTTTTTGCGCCGGAGGAAAAAGATGTCGTTCCTATTTCGGCGAAAGGCGGCCTGCTGGCGGAGGAGACAGATATCGTGCCTGCGGAGAAACAGAATACCGTTTCGATACCGCGTCAGCTGGTCTTCTATTTCGACACCAACAGCGACAAACCCGCCATGGCCGACGACGATATATTGTTACAGCACGCCCGGTACCTGGAGCAGCATCCGAACATGGTGTTGCGAATCCGTGGTCATGCCGACAGTCGCGGCGCCAAGGATTACAACCAGCATTTAAGCGAACAGCGTGCGCTCAACATCGCCTATATCCTATTGGCGGCGGGTGTTTCCGGCGAGCAGTTGCTTATTGACGGCATGGGCGACGACATACCGATGGCGGATCCGACGCATTGGCAGGCGAATCGCCGCGTCGAGTTCACCTATATGGATTCCATGGTGGCGCAAAACAACTAGTCGGCATGCCATGCAGTTTCGGGGTCTTGCCGCTACGGGCTGTTTACTCCCTCCCGGCTTGTAGTGGTGTAGGCCCCTTTTTTATGGGGGGGGCGATTGTGTCTACGTTGAGCCGGGAAACGGTTCAGCGAGTCAGGAAGATGGTGACGGAAATCAGTATTGCCCCAACCAAAATCGCCGCAATCGTCTGCAACTGACCGCGCCGCATCTGCTTCCGCATCTCGGTCAACTCGTCGGACTGCCACTTTATGCGCAGGGTGCCGTTTTGGGCCTGATGCAAGGTGTCGTAGAGCATGGATGGCAGTAGCGGTAGCTGACCGGCCACCTGCGGGGCGGTTTGTTTCAGCGTGCGCAGGAAGGCCCGATAGCCGACGTGGCGGTGCATCCAGTGTTCCAGGAAGGGTTTGGCGGTCTGCCAGAGGTCGAGGTCCGGGTAGAGCTGACGGCCGAGGCCCTCAATGTTGAGCAGGGTCTTCTGCAACAGCACGAGCTGGGGCTGGATTTCCATGTTGAAACGGCGTGCCGTCTGGAACAAGTGCAGTAACAGCCTGCCGAAGGAGATCTCCTTGAGCGGCCGCTCGAATATCGGTTCGCAGACACTGCGGATTGCCGATTCGAATTCATCGACCCGGGTATCTTTCGGCACCCAGCCGGATTGCACATGGAGTTCGGCGACGCGCTGATAGTCGCGGTTGAAGAAGGCCAGAAAATTCTCGGCCAGATAACGTTGATCCTCGGGATTCAGCGTGCCCATGATGCCGAAGTCGACGGCGATGTACTGCCCTTCCTCGGACACGAAGATATTGCCCGGATGCATGTCGGCATGGAAGAAGTTGTGCGAGAAGACCTGCGTAAAGAAGATCTCGACGCCCATTTCGGAAAGTCGCTTGAGGTCGATGCCGGCCGCCCTGAGCGCATCGACATCACCGACCGGGATGCCGTGAATGCGCTCCATGACCATGACCTGCTTGCGCGTATGCGGCCAGTAGACCTCGGGAATATAGAGCATTGGCGAGTCGGTGAAGTTTCGACGCAGTTGCGAGGCGTTGGCGGCCTCGCGCATGAGGTCGAGTTCGTCGAACAACGTCTTCTCGAATTCAGCGACGACCGCGCGCGGACGGAGCCGGTGTCCTTCCTGCCAATAGCGCTCGGCGAGGTCGGCGATGATGTAGAGCAGGCCGACATCGCGCTGGATGATCTTGCGGATCCTCGGGCGTACGATTTTGACAACGACCTTGCGGCCGTCCTTCAGGGTTGCGGTATGGACCTGCGCAATCGATGCCGATGCCAGCGGTGTCTCGTCGAATTCCGTGAAGACCTCGCTTAGCGGGCAGCCGTAGGCCTGTTCGGCGATCTTTCGCGCCTGTTGGCCTGGGAAGGGCGGGACCCGGTCCTGGAGCTTGGCCAGTTCGTCGGCGATGTCGTCGGGCAGCAGGTCGCGGCGCGTGGACAGGATCTGGCCGAACTTGATGAAGATCGGTCCCAGCTCTTCCAGAGTCTGACGCAGACGGACCGCGCGCGGCAGGCGATCACGGCGCCACCAGTTCCAGGGCAGCAGGTACATGAGTACCCGGAATGGCCGAAACAGGTGTGTTGCGAAGACGATTTCGTCAAGTCCGTTGCGGACCAGGACCTGATTGATGTGCAGCAGGCGGAGGATCTGGCCGGGGCGGATCATCGGGGTGCCGTCATTTCGTGGAAGCGGCGCTTCAGCCGGTCGATACGGGCCTCGATGCGGTCGCTGTCGGCGCGTAGGCGGTCTACCCCGGACATGAAGTCGTCGAGTTCGATCGGATGCGGTGTCAGACGGGATTCCTCGACCAGATATTCGCGGAGGTCGGTCTTGAGCGTCGTTTGCGTCGCTCGGTACCAGTCGCCCATGCGGCGGAGTTTGCCCATGATTTCATGCGCCAGGACGTCGCCGAGGACGTGCGAGAGTTCCTCTTCCCAATCGATATCGAGGCGGGCCAGGATGCCTTGGATGCCGGCGGCCAGATCGGCGTCGCCGTCCACGCGTAGCGGCGTGTCACGGCGTTCCTTTCGGGTGGATGCGGCCACGAAGTCCATGCCGGTTCCGCTCAGTGTCGTGTCGATGTGGTCGGGCGCGACATGGGTCAGATTGAATCCGGCCGAGCTCGGACGAAGATAAAAGGTGCGATTGAGATCCGTGACCTCCAGGGCGACGGTCTTGCCGGACAGGCGGGATATTTCGTGGCGCGCGACCGGGTCGAGGGCGAGGATGCGATTCAGGATCGACTCGACGGCGGTCAGCAGGAACTCGAGCCACATGCTTAGAAGCCTTTGATTGATGCTGGGTGGGTCATGGCTTGCTCAGAGGTTCCTTAGTACTTGCAGGCCTGGTGCAGGGCGACGATGCCGCCGGACAGATTGAGGTAGTCGCAGCGATCGAACCCGGCGTCCAGCATCATATCTTTCAGGGTGTCCTGGTCGGGGTGCATGCGGATCGACTCGGCGAGATAACGATAGCTGTCGGCGTCGCCGGCGATCAGTTTGCCCATGGTCGGCAGCAGTTTGAATGAATACTTATCGTAGATGCTGGACAGCAGCGGCGATACGGGTTTCGAAAACTCCAGGACATAGAGGCGCGCGCCGGGCTTGAGGACACGGCGGATACTCGCCAGCGCCCCTCCTTATGGGTCACGTTGCGCAGACCGAAGGCCATGGTCGCGCAGTCGAAGCTGTTGTCGGCGAAGGGCAGCTCCTCGGCATCGGCCTGGACGTAGTCGATGTTGCCGATGAGTCCGCGGTCGAGCAGCCGGTCACGGCCGGTGGACAGCATCGCGCGATTGATATCGCAGGCCACGATCAGGCCTTGGCTGCCGACGGCCTTGGCAAGCTTGGCGGCAATATCGCCCGTGCCGGCGGCGAGATCGAGGCAGGTCTGAGACGTCCTCACATTGGTCATATGTACGGTCAGGGCCTTCCAGAGGCGATGGATGCCCAAGGACATGACATCGTTCATGATGTCGTAGCGCTCGGCGACCGATGTGAAGACCGCGCCTACCCGTTGCCGTTTTTCGGCGACCGGGACCTCGGTATATCCGAAGTGTGTGCGTTCGGCATCTTTGCGCTCAGTCATGGGCTGGCGTCTCCGGGTTGGTCTCGACCCCGCGGGAGGCGCCGGCCGCTTCCAGGGCCTTGAGATAGCGCTGCCACATGACCTCTTGATTTTGTCCAAAGCAGTAGAGCAGATCCCAGGAATAGAGACCGGTGCTGTGCCCGTCGTCGAAGACCAACCGAACCGCGTAATTGCCTACCGGCTCAATGTCGGCGATGTTGACGTTGACCTTGCCGGTTTGCAGGACTTCCTGGCCGACGCCGTGCCCGCGCACCTCCGCGGAGGGCGAATGGACACGCAAAAATTCGCAAGTGAAATTGAAATGGGCGCCGTCGTCGAAGGTCATCTCCAGGCGCTTCGAGGCCGTATGCAGGCGGATGTCGGTTGGGTTTGGCATGATTCAGATACAAGATACAAGTGATAGGTGAAAAGATACAAGGTACAAGATACAAGATACAAGGGAGAAGACCAGGGCAAACGCGAAGTATTTGTCAGGTTGGGTCGCGACTGCTACATCTTAGGGAATCTCCGTTCAATTTCAGGCGCTCAAGATAATTTGTCACGAATTGATCGGAGGCGTCTTGGGTGTTCTATATTTCAAGTCGTGTCTAAAGCCTATACGCCTTTAAATGTTTTTCCCTTGTATCTTGTACCTTGTGTCTTTCACCTTTGTGCGCTACTTCACCGTAAACTCGAATCCCATGGCCTTGGAGCCAGGGTCGAGGATTTGAACATTGGCCAGCAGTGTCCCGTCGGCCGGGATGGTCGATACACGGTCTGCCGCGTGGCCCAGGTATTCGCGGGGTTTGAAGCGGCGTGAGGCGACCAGCCGATGATCGAGGTCGAAGAAGCTCAGTTCCAGTGTCGGCACGGCCTGCGGAAATCCTGCTTCATTGCGGATCAGGACACTGGCATCGAGGACGTTCTGATAGCGGTCGTCGAGATGGACGTCGGGGCGGCTGATCCTGAGACGGTCGGGGGCGCTACGCGGGGCAAGCTTGCACTCGGCGTATTGGCACATCAATTCCAGCCAGGGCCGCAGGCGATCCTGATTGGCAAGTTCGTCGCGACGAAAGTAGGCCTGCTGAAGCGCCAGCGTCGACAACAATACGAGGCTTAAGAGTCCGCCGAAGAAGCGCGCCGGGCCACGAGAACGCCGCACAACCGTGTCGCTATGGTCGAGTCCCTCGAGTCGGGCCTCTTCGGGGAGCTCTATTCGCAGCGGTTTTTCCGGTGGCGGCGCGCTCTCCGGTTCGGCTTCCGTCTCCTCTTCGTGCTCCCGGTCAAGCGCAGGTTCGAACGCGGGTGTCGGCGCTGAATCAGGCTCTGGCGCGCTCTCGTTGAGCGCCACGGTTTCGTCTTCCGCTTCGTCCGGGATGGACTGGATGTCGATCTGAATCGTGAAGCCGTGGTGGCAATACGGGCAGTCGACAGCGAATTGACCGCCCGTGCCGGGGAGACCACTGATCTCATTGACCTGATGACAATTGGGGCAGACGAATTCCATGAGTTCGTTTCTTGAGTTCCGAAGCGTTAATTTGGTGCTTTGCGATGGGATTTATGGCCCTCAATGCGCGCCCACTCCGATTGCACTCGGTTGCCATCGCGGTCGAAAAGGCCTTGGTAGACCTGCCATACAGGCTCGATCTGATCCTCCAGTATACCCGAAAGCACGATTTTGCCAGCGGGCCGCAACAGGGTCGCGAAATGCCCGGCCAATTCCTTCAGCGGGTTGGCGAGGATGTTGGCGATCAGGATGTCCGCTTCCACGTCAGGCAGACCTTTGGGCAGACAAGTCGAAATGCGATCGGCTACCCCATTGCGTTCGGCATTGGCCATGGTTGCGGTCAGCGCCTGAGGGTCGATGTCCACGGCCCAGACGTGGCGCGCGCCCAGCTTGGCGGCAGCGACCGCCAGGATGCCGGAGCCGCAGCCGTAGTCGATGACCTCGGCATCCTTGAGCGATGCGCCCTCGCGCCAAGCCTCGTCGAGCCATTCCAGGCAGAGGCCCGTGGTCGGGTGGGTGCCGCTGCCGAATGCCAGTCCAGGATCGAGCAAAATGTTGTTGGCGTTCGGGTCGGGCGGCGGGTGATCGCCCGGACAGACCCATAGGCTCTGCCCGAAGCGCATGGGTTTGAAATCGCGCATCCAAGCCCGTTCCCAGTCCTGGTCTACCAGCGATTTTACTTGTATTCGAGTCGATTGCTTATTCGAATCCGGGTCGCGCAATGCGGTTTGAAGGCGCATGACCAGGTCGTCGACATCGATGCCGCCGGCCGGGAACAGGCCCGTGACCCGAGTGTCCGGCCACAGCGGGGATTCGCCGAGCGGCGGCTCGTAGATCGGTACATCAGCCATATCGCTCAGGGTCACGGCCAGCGCGCCGGCCTCTTCGAGCGCCGTGTTCGCGGCTTCGGCGCCGTCGGAGTGGGTATCGATATGCACTTGCAGCCAAGCGGCTTCATCGTTCATGTTTTCTGAATAACCTTGTTGCGGGGTGACAGATTGATTTCGTCGAAGACCGTGCCAGGGCGGCTGGCCAGCACCATGGCGACGGTCTTGGCGATATCCCCGGGCAGGATGGCCTGACTGTCTTCGTCGCCAGGAGCGAAATCGAGGTCGTCGAAAAACGGACTGCGGACCATGCCGGGGTTGATGATCGTGATTCGGAGTCCCTGTCGTCCCGCATCTTTACGCAGGGACTGGACCAGGCCGCGCACGGCGAACTTGCTGGCCGAATAGACCGCGCCCTTGCGACCGCCTTCCAGGGCCGCTTCGGACCCGATGAAGATCAGGTCTCCTTTGCGCCGCGTCTTCATCGCGGGCAGCAGGCAGCGGGCCAGCCAGGCATGGGCCGTGAAATTGACGTCCATGAGCTGCCGGATCTGGGCCAGTGAAAAGGTCTCAAGGTCGCCGAACCGGCCTTGACCGGCGCAACAGATCAGTACGTCGATGTCCGGATGCTCCTTGGCGATCTCCGGGATTCGGGTAGCCAGGGTATCGCAGTCGGCGAGGTCGATTTCGATGCTTGTGTGATGCGGATGGGGCAGCGGTGGCTCCCCGGTGGTTCGGGCAAGCCCGATCGTGTCATAGCCGTCGGCGAGCAGGCGCTCGCAGATGGCGCGGCCGATGCCCGAGCTGTGACCGGTGATCAGGGCCGTGCGTGCAGCGGTCATCGTTGGGGGCTCATCCTTCGGCAGGCTGAGTTTGTATCTGATTTTGAGCCTGGGGTCGGCATGGGAATATGCGGTCTCCGTCCATATGGTGCGTGAGCGCGTCCTGACAGAAGTCGATCATGTCCGTCTCGAGCGCGCGCGGGTAGGATACCATGCCGTCTTCACGCACGAGGCTGCGATGGAACAGGGCCTCGTCCGGATAAAGCCGGGCCATCTGACCGTGAAAGCCTTCGGGCAGACGGAAGCCGCCGAGGCTGACCGAATGGACCTCATCCGCAGGTATGTGGTCGAAGATCATATTGAAAAGGACGCGATACTGGTCCTGAAAATCCGGGGCATGGATCAGCGGGTCGAAACGCAGGCCGATGCGCCATCCGGCCTTGGCCAGTCTAGATAGTGCGCGGAGCCGTAGTTGGAGCGCCGGGACGCCATGCTCTAAGTCTTTCGAGATGGCCTCGGGCGTGAAGCTGAAGGCCACGATGCAGTTGGCGGGCGCGGTATGCTTCAGCAGGGGCTCAATGCGGGCGCACTTGGTCCGGAGTTCAAGTCCGGCGCGGTCACCCAGGCGGGCGAAGACGGGCAGGATGTAGTCCAGGAATCCGCTGATTCCGTCATAGGCCAGGCTGTCGCTGTCGTATCCGGAAAAGAAGTGGATGGGGCCCGATGCCGCTTTCGTCGTCCGTTCGATCTCTTCTCCGAAGTCCTCGAAGTTGACGAAGAGCAGATAATGCGCTGAGCGGTACATGCCCTGCAGAAAGCAATACCTGCAGTCATAAGGACAGTTCAGCATGTGCGAGAAGTAATAGTTCTCGCGGGCGCCAATCGCGTAATCGTTTGGCGCGGGCATCACGAAGCGTTGGTTTTTGCGGGCCAGGATCAGGGCAGGGCGGCGCTTTTGGAGCCGGAAGTTCTGGGCCTTGCGGTTGAAGATCTCGCTGTAGTGATGGCAGGGAACGATCGTGGCCTGTTTGAAGCGGCCGAGGATGGCGCGGGTCCTGGGGTGGTCAAGCAGGTCTTCCTCGACGTAGATCAGCCGGCCCATGATCCGGTTCCTAAAAGGCTTGTTGAACCCACCTCAAAATCTAGCAGCGCAGCGTTTGAGATGGACTCAGTTAGCAGGGCATGTTCTTGGTGATCAGCGCATAGGCCGAGTGGTTGTGGATCGACTCGAAGTTCTCGGACTCGAGCGTATAACCGATGATGCGTGCGTCGCTGTTGAGCCGGGTCGCCACGTCACGGACCATGTCCTCGACGAACTTCGGGTTCTCGTAGGCGCGTTCGGTGACGAATTTCTCGTCGCCGCGTTTAAGGAGACCGAAAATCTCGCACGACGCTTCCGATTCGACGATATCGATCAGGTCCTCGATCCAGACGAAGCCCGACGTCCGGGCCGCGACGGTGACATGCGAGCGCTGATTGTGGGCGCCGTATTCGGAGATCTCCTTGGAGCAGGGGCAGAGGCTGGTGACGGGCACCACGACCTTGATGGTCATGTCGACGTCGTTGCCGCTGACACTGCCGGTAAAAGTAACGTCATAGTCCAGCATGCTGGCGACGCCCGAGACCGGCGCGGCCTTGCGTATGAAGTACGGGAAACGCATTTCGATATGCGCCGACTCGGCATGCAGCAGCTTCTGCATGTCGACGAGAATCTCTTTGAAGGTCGCGACCGTGATCTCGCGTTCGTGGGCGTTCAGCAGTTCGACGAAGCGGGACATATGGGTCCCCTTGAAGTTGTGGGGCAGATCGACGTACATATTGAAAGTAGCGATCGTGTGCTGTTCGCCGGCACTGCGATCCCTTACCCGGACCGGATGACGGATATCCTTGATTCCGACCTTGTCGATCGCGAGCTTGCGCGTATCGGGGGTACTCTGAACATCTGCGATGACGGAAGTGGTCATATTAGGGCCTGCTAACGCTCATTCGATCACCTCTGTTGTGGCCAGGATGCCACCAATCTAGGCGCGAGAAGCGTGGTTTGGTTGTTCCAAATGAGCGCCGAGCAACGACGAGTGGCGGCATCTTGGCCGCAACCCGAAGGGCTGGCGCCATTTTCCCGTCCAACTGCGTTATCGGTCGTTTGTGTAGATGCACTACACTGCTCTCCCTCTGCCTTGCTGGACGAAAAAATGACGCCAGCAGTGGCGATCTAGTAAGTGTTAACAGGCCCTAGTTCCTCGCTATATCGGACACTGGCGTTGTCGGTCTCCCACAGCGTAACCGCTGCAATCGATCGATGTCCGTCGTTGATTCGGTCTGAAAGCCGGCCGTAGAGATAGGCGGCTATATTTTCGGCTGTCGGGTTGAGCCGGTCGAAAGGCGGCGTCTCGTTGAGAAAGGTGTGATCGAGCTCGTCGGTCACCTCGCGGGCGGCCTGCTTGATCTGCCGAAAATCGATGACCATGCCGCTGTCATCGAGCTGCGATGCGGCCACTTCGACCTCGAGACGCCAGTTGTGGCCATGGAGGCGGCTGCAGTCGCCCGGATAATCCCGGAGTTGATGCGCCGCCGCGAAGCTGACGCTGACCTTGAGACAAAAACGCGGAACCATGACTTACCCGACTAAAGCGCTATGAATTTACGTCGATCAACTGATTTTTGCAAGCGTGCTCCTGCAAAAAATGCTCTACGGCCTGCAGGATGCCGGGGGCGTCGAGTCCGCATTCGGCCAATAGTTCGTCCCGGCTGCCGTGCGCGACGAAGCGGTCGGGTATGCCGAGATTCAGGACGGGTACGGTGTAGCCGTGTGCGTTCAGGCACTCGTTGACGGCGCTGCCTGCACCGCCCGCGATGGCGTTTTCCTCGATCGTCACGATGGCGCCGTGCTCACATGCGGCCTTGATGATCGCCTCCTCGTCGAGCGGTTTGACGAAACGCATGTTGATCAGTGTGGCATTGAGTTGTTCGGCGACGCGTTCGCTGGGGCCGACGACGCTGCCGAAGGCCAGCAAGGCGACCTCGCGTCCCCTGCGGCGAGTCTCGGCCTCGCCGATCGCCAGGGTGCGTTCGGGGTCGCGCTTCACGGTCTTGCCCGGGCCGCAGCCGCGCGGGTAACGCACGGCGCTCGGGTGGCCGCTGAGCTGACCCGTCGTCAGCATGGCGTAACACTCGTCTTCATCGGCCGGTGCCATGACGATCATATTTGGGATGCAGCGCAGAAAGCTCAGATCGAAACTGCCTGCGTGGGTTGGGCCGTCCGGCCCGACCAGACCGCCGCGATCGATCGCGAACAGCACCGGAAGGTCCTGCAGGGCGACATCGTGAATGAGCTGGTCGTAGGCGCGCTGCAGAAACGTCGAATAGATCGCGGCGACCGGATGGGCTCCCTCGCAGGCAAGTCCCGCCGCCAGCGTGATGCAATGCTGTTCGGCGATGCCGACATCGAAATAGCGCTCGGGGAACTGCTCCGAGAACGTAACCATGTCGGAGCCTTCGCGCATGGCTGGGGTGAGCCCGACCATGTTCGGATCGACGGCGGCGCGGTCACAGAGCCATTGCCCGAAGACCTCGGTGTAGCTGGGGTTGACGGACTTGGAAGACCGCAGTTCG
>Ga0114931_10007385_pt1 | contig 13413 bp, 13 predicted proteins | sample 2SBtaG_FD_89579 | JGI IMG/M metagenome (GOLD analysis project Ga0114931, IMG submission 89579) | Deep subsurface microbial communities from Kolumbo volcano to uncover new lineages of life (NeLLi) - 2SBTROV14_V59a metaG | ecosystem: Environmental > Aquatic > Marine > Volcanic | place: Kolumbo... | reverse complement strand
TGATGCTTTTCCCAGAAACACCAGGTACGCTCTTTCATATCCCGACTCTGCTTCCTTCGGCGGACTATCGCGTTTTGATCAGATGAATATTCGAAATACCGCTGGCTTGGATCAGTCGAAGGTCCCAGGGGCTTCTGGCACGTTCTCACAGGGATGGTCGCTCTCTGAGTATATCAGGAATTTCTATGAAAGTTATGCGGGTATCCGGTATCAGCCAAATACTGGATTTTCTCTTCGCCCGGCCATCCCTCAAGAGTGGCATCAACTGTCGGTTGAATCACAACTGGGCATCCTCGAACTAAAGATAAGAGCAATGGTTGACGAATCAGGCGACATGCGATATAGCATAGATATTGTGAATGAGAGTGATGATCCGTTCGATCTTCCGTTTCAGGATAAATTTATGGATCAGCAACTCATCCTGAAGGCCCCGCCCGGCCTGACTCATTATGATATCAATTCTGCTTCCGGGAAGATGAGTTTGAGGGAAAACGGAGAACCGGAGACACCCTATTTTGAGCCAGCGACTGTCATGAATGCCTGGAAGTCGGGTTATGCTAAAAAGTTTCATTTTCGTGATATTGGCAGCGTACCCGTGGAGGGAAGAACGTATTATTCCCAGACACATTAATGGCACTCGACAAATAATGCGGAGGTATTGCGGGCATGACGGATATGCTGGAACGTTTGTTTCAACTAAAAAGCAATCAAACGGATGTCAGGACGGAGGTCGTCGCGGGGATTACGACATTTCTGACAATGGCCTACATTATTTTTGTTCAGCCCGCTATTCTATCCGGGGCCATGTTCCACACCCAGACCGGCATCGATTTCGGAGCTGTTACTGTGGCCACGTGTGTCTCATCTGCTATTGCAACAGCGGTGATGGCGTTCTATGCTAATTATCCCATTGCACTCGCACCCGGTATGGGAGCAAACGTATTTTTTGTGCTGTCGGCTTTGCCGGCAATCGCCGCAGCAGGTGTAGCCAATACCTGGCAGACTGCTTTGGGTGCAGTCTTTATCTCTGGCGTTCTCTTCCTGTTATTATCGGTCGTTGGGTTTCGAGAGAAGATCATCGATGCCGTGAGCTCCGATATGAAAAATGCTATCGCGATCGGCATCGGGTTATTCATTGCGTTTATCGGACTTCAGAATGCTAATGTTGTTGTCACGGATCCGGCAACAGGGGTTACGCTGAATACTCATTTTGCATCACCCGATATCATTCTCTTCTTCTTCGGATTATTGCTGACAGCCGGACTTCATGTCCGCCGCGTCCGGGGATCCATTCTTTGGGGGATTATCGCCACAACCTTTCTTGCAGCGATTTTCCATAATGTGATACCCGAGATCCCGTCATTAGCTAATAATTTAACCATCCAGGATTCGATGCTGATGACCCGGTTCAGGATGACGGGCGGAGTAATCTCGGTTCCGCCAAGCATTTCGCCGACGTTTTTCAGCCTCGATATCAAAGACGCACTTACGGTTTCCATGATCCCATTCATCGTCATTTTCCTGTTTATGGATATGTTCGATACGATTGGCACACTCATCGGTGTCAGTGAACAGGCCGGGTTGATCGTGGATAACAAGCTGCCGAGAGCTCGTGAAGCGATGATGTCTGATGCGATTGGAACCGTTGCCGGTGCTTTACTTGGTACAAGCACGGTAACAAGTTTTATCGAAAGTGCGGCCGGTGTCGAACAGGGCGGGCGCACCGGTCTGACAAGCCTGGTTGTGGCTGTTCTTTTCATACTGGCACTTTTCTTCACACCGATCATTGCCATGGTAGGAAGCTACACGCCGATTACGGCTCCGGCGCTCGTCATCGTTGGCTCGATGATGATCCAGAATGTGCAAAAGATAAACTGGACAGACTACGGGGAGTCGGTACCAGCCTTCCTGACCATCATTGGCATCCCTTTGACTTATTCCATTGGAGACGGTATGGCACTTGGATTTATCAGCTACCCGATCATCAAACTGCTAAGCGGCCAGGGCAGGGATGTGAAATGGCTCATGTACCTGCTGGCAGTCATCCTGCTGATCTACTTCCTGGTTGTGCGGTCTCAGGTTGGGTGATAGAGACCTTGGATATTAGACTTTAGAAATTAGTTGATAGTTGCAAAATAGTCCCCGGAAAGCTTTCAGAAGGTTAGGGGGGGAGCTGAATACCGAATGCTGAGGGCTATTCTTACGGCTTTCCCAAAACCTGCTGCAGCGTCTGTTCCAGGTTGGGACCTCTCAGGGAAATACCTTTCGCAAGTATTGTACCTTTTGGTCCAACAAGGATAGGTGACGGTATGGCATCAACTTCAAACTCCTGTGATATTTTATTCTGAAAACCACCTTTTAAGAATCCGTGGTACCACGGCATTGCATACTTCGACTGGCGGAATATTTGAATATCCTGCGGCGTATCATCGAGTGAGAGGCTGAGAATGTGAAATCCCTTATCCTTGAAATCCTTATATGCTTTGCTGATGTAAGGCATCTCACGGCGACATGGAGCGCACCAGGTAGCCCAAAAGTCGATCATATAAGTTTGCCCCATCAGGTTTTCCTTCGAGTAGCTTTTCCCCGAATGACCTAGTGCAGCAACTTTAAAATCAGGTATCGATTTACCTATCGCTATTTTTGTATTGAATGAAAATTGGCTCTTGGCATACTGTGCGAGCTGAGTGTCGCCAAATTCGCCCTGCAGTTTATTATAGTATGTCTTTGCATTTTGCATGTCGCCACGCCGGTAGGCATTGTTTAGCTGATAATAAACCAAGGTCGCCTTCACGCCCCGATCCTTATTAGCGCTGACCGCCTTGTCGATATAGTCGTTGTATTTGTCGGGTGTGCCCGATACATCCATAGCCACAAGCATATCAAGCGGTTGTATAGACCATAACGGAGATGAAGGGTCCAGTTTTTGCAGCAGGTCTCGTGCATAATTGGCCTTCAGGCTGTCGGCGCCATACAACCCGAGTGTCAGGTAGTTGATCGTTTGTATTGTCCGTACGTGATCGTTTGGTTGACTGGCGATAGCTTTATCGAGGCTGTCTCTGACTGCAGAGAAGTTATACTGGAATGAGTCGACATTGCCACCGCTTGCCTGGTATTTGTGAAGCTCTGTCTGGTAAGAGTGTTCGAAAGCCTGGAGCCCGTTGTATGAATATGCAAAGTCAGTAATTTCATCCGTAGCATTTTGAAACTGGATGCGAGGTTGTTGCTGAGCCGGTTTCACTTTTGCCGGATTATATTCAAGGGTAACCTCGCCATTGACTGGTTTCAGCGCAGAAACGTATGAGCCTGCGCCATCATAGTGATAGGCATCGGCCGCTGTTCCGTTAACAGGCGTCATCTGGTCGGGACCAATAACCTGGTATGTTACGGTACCGGAATCGGCAGGTATGGTCAGCGAGAATGATCCGTCAGACTGTCTCTGCATCGGCCTTGCCCGGTTCAACGAAAATTGGTTGAATGATCCGACAGCATAGACTCGCTGCAAAACCGGATTGGTCAGACTGGATGAAAGATATGCGGTTAGCTGGACGCTTTTGGGTGAAGTCAGATCCAGGACCGTTTCATACATATCATGATTTACACCCGTGAACTCAACACGGTAATATCCCGGATCGGAAATCTTGAATTGGAAGTGACCGGATGCATCGGCCTTCTGCTGTTGTTTTGAACTGCTTCCGCCCAGCTTAACCCAGTGAACATCGGCGCGTGGCATAGCAGTGCCGTCGGAACCAAGGATTTTTCCCGAAATCCTGACCGTTGATTTTCCTGAGCAGGAAACGAGTAAAAAAAGGCTGGCAATCAGTAGATAAAAGCTGTACTGTCTGGAGCGAAACATAAGAAGTTTGACAAATCAGTCGTTTGGGGAAATTTCAACAAAATTCTACAAAATATACGAAATTCTGACCGGTGTAGTATGTGAAGCCCGAATAATAATTGAACCAGCTTCAAAGGTTGACATTTCGGGGGGAGGATAATAATCTACCGGCGGAAAAAGTCGGTCAATACAGTTAGGAGATGTCTAAAAACAAATTAGAACGATATGCAGCTCTGCCAGATATGGAGAATGTGTATCTGTATGATGATATTTTGCCGGGTGACTGGTCGGAGAATGTGTTCGGCAATACCCATCCGATAACCCTCGAGCTGGCTTGCGGCGGGGGAGAATACACGCTCGAACTCGCAGGAAAATTTCCGGATAGAAATTTTATCGGGGTAGATATAAAAGGGGAACGGATATATAAAGGTGCAAAAAAAGCACTGGACGACGGGTTGAAGAACGTGGTCTTTCTCAGAGCTTATATCCAGTTCTTAGATCGATATATAAAAAGAGAAACAGATTATGTTAACGAGATTTGGATCACGTTTCCCGATCCGTATCCCAAGAAGAGCAAAAAAAGGAAACGCCTGACCTCTCCTTTTTTCCTGGACATCTATCGGCGCATTTTGATGACAGATGGGGTTGTTCATCTAAAAACAGATTCACGTCTTCTATATGATTTCACGCTTGAAACGCTGAATAGTGAAAACTGCAGGATTATCCGGGAAACATCAGATCTGTATCATTCGTCAATGGCCGATGAAATTTTGAGTATCAAAACTCTGTACGAGGAACAGCACCTCAAAGATGGAAAAACTATCAAATATGTTGAGTTCATGGTACATTAATTCTTGTTTTTAAGCTGAAGTATTTCGGCTTCAGGGTCTTTAAATCGTGATATTTTGTGATAAACCAATAATACTATGGATAAAAATATTCGTTCGATGCGCCGGGAGTACAACCGGGACGGTCTTTTGGAGAAAGATATTGATGATAATCCAGTCACACAGTTCGGCCGCTGGTTTAAAGCGGCCCTTGATACCGGCATAAAAGACGCCAACGCAATGACACTCAGCACGGTCAGCAATGAAGGCCGTCCATCGTCGAGGATCGTGTTATTGAAAGAGTTTGATGAAAAGGGATTTGTCTTTTTTACCAACTATCAGAGCAAAAAAGGATCGGATATCGAAGCTCATGCTGTCGGGTCTTTGCTTTTCTACTGGTCGGATCTGGAACGGCAGGTTCGTATTGAGGGTTCCTTGACAAAGGTAAGTCGCGAACTCTCCGAGTCATATTTTCACAGTCGGCCTGTTGAAAGCCAGCTTGGGGCACTGGCTTCTGATCAAAGCCGGATTCTTGGCAGCCGCGAGGAACTTGAAAACCGTTATGAGGATTTAAAAAAACAATACGAGGGTAAAGAAATCCCATGCCCGGAATATTGGGGAGGATACCGGTTAGAACCGGATCGCATGGAATTTTGGCAGGGGAGACCAAGCCGCTTGCATGATCGTTTTGAATATGTTTTTGAAGACAATCAATGGATACACCGCAGATTATATCCATGAATGTGAATTAACAGAGGTTCAGATTTGAGCAACCCTACTGCAATTATTACCGGTGCTGCAAAAAGACTGGGACGTCAGATGGCTTTGGAACTGGCCGACAGGGGCTACGATATCGTTGTCCATTACAACAGTTCCGAAAATAATGCCCGGGGACTTGCCGATGAGATTCGGGGCAAAGGACGAAATTGTCGTTTGTTTCAGGCTGATTTCAGCAACTCGGACATTGTAGAAAAATTTGCCCTCAGGCTTTTTGAAGATGGTGTTGATTATCGTGTATTAATTAATAATGCATCAATATTTCATCCTTCATCATTCATGGAAACCGATGCATCCCAGCTTGCCGACTATTTTACAATCCATTTTGTCTATCCTTTTTTCCTAACCAGGTATTTTGCTGCGAAAGCGAGTGGGGGAGTTGTCATAAACATTCTTGATACCCGCGTTACAAATGACGACATTGATTTTTTCCCTTACACGTTGTCAAAGAAAACGTTAGGTTCGTTCACGAGAATGGCTGCAAAAGCGCTGGCTCCTTCCGTTAGGGTAAACGCCATATGTCCCGGCCCCGTACTTCCACCAAGTTTTGAGGAAGGAGATATGGATGAGAAGATCGCAAAACTCCCTTTAAGACGCAGAGTCGATACAACTGACATCATTAAAGCCATGAACTACCTTCTTGATAATGATTCGGTCACCGGCGATTTCCTGTTTGTGGACGGTGGCATGCACCTTTGAAATCACAAATAATGATCATACAACTGCACGACTGGAAGCTAAATGTTTTGATAGGTGTACATCCTCATGAACGTACCGAAAAGCAACGGGTGGTAGCTGATATTGATATAGACTACGATGGCAAAAGAGCTTCTCTGACAGATAAGATTGATGATGCACTTGATTATGAAGAGTTACAACTCCGAATTGAAAAAGTCGTTTCGAATGATGATTTTTTTTTATTGGAAAGATTGGCTGCGCGAATTGGTGATGAAGTGCTTTTGGATAAACGTGTAAACAGTGTTCGAATCAAACTTTTTAAACCGTCGGCTTTGGGTAAGTCGGCCAGGGTTTCACTCGTTTATGACAAGAAAAGATAGATCATCAAATGATCTTATATTAAATAAGGATCACAGACTATGAAATTCTAATTGATCAGTATTTGTAATAACCTGATTTTACTGAATGGAACTTTTATATTAAATTACTATTGGAATGAATAGTATTATATTCCGTCGCGTGGATAAGTCATTCTCGATATCCAGGACTTACATGGAGTGATTATCGAGTAATTGAATGTGTGACGGCATGTATAAATTGTTAGAAATTAGTCGCAGTCGTGTTCAGAAATTACGTGTAAACGCGTATTAAATAGGCGGTGGATAACCGTACTTATCGTTAACCAACATAAATAGATCATACGAATGAGTGGGAAGCGTAAAGACGATATGAAAGGAATCAGTCGAATAGACTCAAAGGGCACCCATGGATGGTATGTTCGCGTATACAAAAATGGGAAAACCTATTCTAAGTTGTACTCTGATAATAAGTATGGAGGGCAGGAAAGGGCTTTGAAGATAGCAAAGAAAGCCCGAAAAGTTGCTGTCCAGGCTATGAAATCAGTACCAACGAAGAGGAGCCGCAGACTGGTTACCAGTGATCGTCGCAATAAAACCGGAGTGATTGGGGTCAATCGAACCAAAAAACGCAATCGAAGCGGAACTGTCAGCGAGTATTACCAGGTAACATGGTCGCCAAAAACAGGAAAGACCAAGAACAAACAGTGGAGTATCAAAAAATATGGCGAGAAAAAAGCCTTCGAGCTGGCTTGTGCTTTCCGTCATGAGGTGATGCGTGATATCCATGGTAAGCGCTATGATGAAGAACTGGATAAGATTGTCCGAATTCCAATCGATGAAATCTTCAAAGATGACGGTGAATTGGATCAGGACGAGAGTATCTGATTAGCTTTTTTCATTTGTGCCTTAATTATTCGTTGAATCCAGAGGTGGTGATTTGAATCTCAAATCTTATCTCGCTTCAACAGTATGCATAACTGATGGAGATTATACGATTTAATGAGGATTTATTCCACAAATGGACGAGATTATTTTTGCGGATTTATTTGGTGTGGTGGGGCATGGAAGTAGTATGAACCATCACAGTGTGTGGTTTGTGTGCCGGTTAGATTGCGTAAATCAAAGACCGCATTATTTTTTTTAAAAGGATAAGTGGACATTATTCTAATTTTTTTCATATCTTTAATTCAGATAAAATACTCTTAAATACTAAATAAGAATTTCGGAACCATGAAAGACCAGGAAAAAGAACTCAAAACCACAGTTGAAAACCGAATTTCCAGGAAATCTTTTATAAGAGGAATCGGCAGCATGATGGCCGCCGGTGGAGTATTAGGATTAGGCCGTTTGAATAGTGTGCAGGCTTCAGCCAAGAGAATATCGGAATTGAAAGAAGTACAGACCGTTGAAAGCGCGGCACGTATCGCAGCAGATCCATTCAAAATTCCACCTCCGATACATAGAACCGAATCAAATACCCATCATGTACTTCTCGAAACGAAGGAAATGGTGGGCGAAATTGAGCCGGGTGTACGTTTTAATTACATGACATTCGGTGGACAAATTCCGGGCCCGATGATTCGTGTACGCCAGGGTGACACTGTTGAGCTGACCCTGAAGAGCAACGCCAAAAACCACATGATACACAATATCGACTTGCATGCTGTGTACGGGACAGGCGGCGGCGCAGGGGATACACTGGTTGCACCAGGACAGAGTAAGACTATTCGGTTCAAGGCTATGTATCCGGGTGCATTTATCTATCATTGTGCCGTGTCCAATTTGGATTTTCATATAAGCAGCGGCATGTTTGGCATGATACTCGTTGAACCCCCGCAGGGATTGCCACATGTCGACCGGGAAATTTATCTGGGCCAGAACGAATTGTATACCGACAAAGAAACCGGTCAGAAAGGGTTTCACAATTTCAGTTTCGACAACATGACAAAAGAAAACCCAACGTATGTTCTGCTGAACGGTCAGAAAGATGCGCTGACAAAGGGTGGATTCGGAGAGATCGCAGCAAAACAAGGTGAGAAAGTTCGGGTATTTTTTGTGTGTGGAGGTCCCAACCTAACCAGTAGCTTTCACCCGATAGGTAATATATGGACGAAGGCGTGGCCGGAAGGGGCGATAGCCAATAATCCTCTGCATTACATTCAGACGCAGCCAGTGCCTCCTGGTAGCTGCGGTGTATTTGAACTGGAATTGCCAATTGCCCAGAAAATCAAGCTCGTGGATCATGCTCTTACACGTGTAGCTCGTAAAGGTATGCTCGGTGTCATTGATGTGCAGGGTAAAGCAAACCCTGAAATATTCAAGCCACTTTCCTGATTATGTATTCTTGCCCTCTGTTGTGATTGGTAGTGGTGAGAAAAGAAAAAAGGTCCCGGAATAGAAAGCGACTCATTCGGGACCTTTTTGCATTTACGCGGTTTATTTCTGAACAGGAATTTTGACGGGTGTGCCTTTTTTAATGATATCATCCAGTTTAACCTGGTTAAGAATAGCCACATCTTCCGGCTTGATATCCATTGGCAGCTTTTGTGGGAGTAGATCAGAAAAGCGGGTATCCTTCTGAACATCGACTACGTGAATTCGAACCGGTTGAATATTAAGTATGGATTGATCGGTTAAGCTGGAAAATCCGTAAGCTGTATTGGTAAAATTACCAACCATATTGTCAAATTGGTCAGGCGTGGTATAATCAAGGAAGCGATAGATATTTCCCCCATAAGAGACGGCATAGAGGTACACTTTAACATCTCCCTGTTGAGTTGTTGCCGTAGCGTAACCTTCATAACCGGTTAAGTTATGCTTATTGGTACTGTTGGTCTTTATGGTGATAATGCCTTGTTGATTGAGGAATGCCTGAACCGAGGCCTGAGGTGTTCTATTGGTATCGACACTCATGATCATCACCGCGCTCTGATCTTTGTTGGCAAGAATAACCTGGCTAGTCTGATTATAAACCTGCCAGTCATTAGGTACGGGAAACTGAAACTTAAGCTGTGGATGATAGAACATCCCGTTTTTGGTGAATCCTTCCCGGGGATTATCCCCATAAATAATGCCATCGATCTCCTTATAATATTTCTTTTGATCCTCGATGGTCATCTTGTAGCCTTTATTCTTCCATTCGGCAGCAAGTTGCTTGATAGTCTGCTGGCGATCTCCCGGATCGGGGTGGGTCGACATCATGGAAGGTAACGTTTGTCCCGACTGCTCCTGCATTCTCTTTAGTGTTGTAAAGAAAGCGGAAGCATCACTGGAGTGATACCCGGCTTTTGCCGAATATTCGACCCCAAGACGGTCAGCCTCGCGTTCATCGTCGCGGCTGTAGCGAAGGAACAAGAGTTTAGTTGCCATTCCTCCGAGCTGGAGAATCTGATCAGCAGGAAGTCCCAGAGCCTGCTGACCGACAACTGCGCCGCCCACAAGGGCCAGCTGACCTGCTTTTTGCTCCAGGGCGCTTTGCGAAGCATGACGGGCGGCGACGTGGCCGGTTTCGTGACCAAGTACTACAGCCAACTGTGCCTCATTGTTCAAAGCCGCCAGGATACCGCGTGTTATGTACACATATCCGCCAGGCAGGGCAAATGCATTTACTATTGAGCTATTTAGCACCTGGTAGTGGAATGGGGTATTGCGATATTTCGGATCAACATTGGGACCGCGCATATCGCTGTGGTCGAGCACACTGTCGCCGATCATGGAAACATATTTAGCCAGGGTCGGGTTATCGTAAAGGCCGTATTGTTGCTTGACCTGCCCGTTAGCCTCCTTTCCCATTTGTACCTCCTGGCTCCAACTATATGCATAAGCGCGCTTGTGACCGGTTACCGGACTTCGCTGCACAACACAAGCCGATAAACTCAGCAACAGACAGCAGGATAGCAGGATTAGTTTCGATCCTCTGATGATATATTTTTTTTGAAGATGACGAACAGACATATGAATTGATTAGTGAAGAATTGAGAGATAATAATTTAATGAAGATCAGAACTCTTCATCTGCATTGATGTATATAACTGCAGTACCTGAGGGTTTCATAAAAGAAACATGATCAGTGTATCCGGCTATTTATACAAAAAATAACTCCGGCTTACGGTTATGTATAAGCGATAACTGGAATTATCAGTTCCAGCTATTAACATCATTTAATCATCAAAATCGTCGAAAGCTTTGAGGGCATTGCCAGAAAGGCGGTAGACGGTCCATTCGTCCATTGGTTTGGCACCCAAACTTTTATAAAAATCTATAGCCGGCTTATTCCAGTCGAGTACGGACCATTCCATACGTCCGCAGTCTCGTTTGTTGGCAAGAGCTGCGAGGTAGTGCAAAAGAGCCTTTCCGAATCCATTGCCTCGCATTTCCGGTTGTACGTATAAATCCTCGAGATAAAGACCAGGTCTGCTCAAAAAAGTTGAGAAATTATGAAAGTAAAGGGCAAACCCGACAGGTTCATCATTGTAGTAGCCAATAACTACCTCACATGATTTATTATCTCCAAAAAGTGAATCATGCAGCATCTTTTCAGTGGCTACAACTTCATCAGACATTTTCTCGTATTCTGCCAGTTCTTTGATGAATTTCAAGACGACAGGTACGTGCTCCGGTTCACCTTGTACTATACGAAAGCCTTGTGGCAACTTCATAACAATATTGTTAGTTAACTCAAATTCTTCGACGGAGAATATAACAAGCGAATCCCGAGGGGAAAAGAGTATCGAAGAAAGAAAGGACGTGCAGATTATGAAATTAAGCCATGTTGCTTCATTTGGAGATACAATTCTCTGCTAACCCAGGCATCTGTAGCCGCATATCGAATTTGTTTCTTTGACAACCGGGGCTGATGCCACGGGGAAAGACGTCCATTTTTAGAAACACGTCGCTGGAGAAAAAGAGCGGCGAGATTCCGCAATCCCTTCTTTTTTATGCTGTGCTTTTCTGCGACATTCGAAAGGTCAACAAAATTTGCAGGATTGAATTTAACAAGTCCCTGTAGGTCGCTGACATCGTCATGAACAGCAACACCAGTCTTCACGATTTTTTTGTTTCCTAACACCTTTTTAAGGAGAGTTTCGAACTTATGATCCGTTAACCGCACCAAGTATACCGCATCAGAAGTGGCAAACTGAACAAGTGCCGGTGGATAAAAGACGCCGGCTCTGTATGTAGGTCTTGTTTCAGTATCGAAACCAAGTAAAGACTCTTTTTGGAGCTTTTCCAGGCATCTTAACTCATCTTCCGGTTTGTCTATGATGTGTATGTCTCCCTCATATCGTATGAGAGGCAATTGGTTGACTTTATCGGGAGTTATATCTCTGGGGTAATAAAACACAGGCAATTATCTGCAATGAAAAAAATAGTTTAGGTCAGGATTCAAGATCCATTTCTTCTGTGGCAATCTGGTAGAGAGAGTAATGAAGATCTTCAGGGTTTATCAATCCTTCTTCGATCATATCCTCGATCTCGTCCTGATCAAATATCTCAATAATTCCCATTCGTTCCAGTAATTCCTGATAATCATTATCTTTTTGATCATCATCATTATCCGATTCCTCAAGAGCTGCCAATTCATCCATAAGTCTCTCGAGATCCAGATCATCCGCCATATCTGCCAGGATGAGCAGGTAAAAACTCGTCGAGTCATCCGGATCAATCTCAACATTGACGATCTGAAGATCGGTATCATTGAATGGGATCATATACACGGATATTAATAACAAAATTATGTTGGGACAAAGTTAGATCATAGTTCTTTCAAATCATAATGCATGTAAGTAGGTACACCATCTTAAGAATACTAAAGATCAATGTAGAGATTAAACTGTAGAGAAAGCATCCGATACTATATGCAAGTCAGGCGACCCACAATAATAAGGCAGTCGGTTAATTTTGTTTGTCCATTTTCGGGGTTGGGTTGTTAACTGATGGACTATCATTGGTAACTTTTCAATAATTTACTGTGAATCAATACAGAAACAACAAACACCTTTTAGGGTGCTTTTTTATATCATTGTGTGTTACTCTGGCAGGCTGTGAAATGCCATCTAAGCCAAATTTTTCAATTGAGCACAGTGTTCAGGTGCCGCTGTTAACCAAGCAGCTTCCCTTTTTGGGGGGGGCAAATGCATTGGTCGATACCAGTCGGTCAGGCTTACTGCATATATTTGATATCAAGGATAATGGAGTTGTCCGTTTCACAACACTCACGGATTATGCCAAGACAATCCGTGTGAAAGGACTTCCGAAACTGCCGCCGGGTTATTCGTATCCAAAAGGAATCATGGTTAATCTGAATTATGATGACCCATCAAATGGAACGGATACCCTTGACTTATTTGATGAGCTCGAAGCAAAAATCAGTCCGATTGAAGACCTAAAGTATTTTTCAGAAAGAGTCGGTTCATTTTCAATGATCAACTCGACTCTGAGTCTTTTTTACAGAACGAATTTGTCTGTTGGAAATAACGTCTTTACAGGAGTAGTGGGAATTGATCCCCACAAAAATCAGTCTTTCTTGCAATCAATTCCTGGTACAGCATACGCATATGACTCTACACAGGTAGACGGTCTGTGGGCACATGGTCAGCCTCTTGGTAAATCGCAAATTTTAAAATTCCCGATCCAGAAGAGCGAGATGGCCGGAGATACTCTGAAAGGGATTGCCACTTTTGACCAATCTAATTCAAACATAGGTGATTTCCTCGCAAATCTGCCTACAGAAATACGGTTCATTGGCAAAGCTGAGATCAATAACCCGCAACTAACCGATAACAGCTCCGATATCTATTTTGACACAGCCATAGGAATGGATATTCCCCTCGAGATTGCAACGCCAAGCCGCCCGGCAACTTACGTGGATACGATATCCGTTGATTTCTCTGGGTTGCCCTCACCGCAGGACAATTCAAATATCGGACAGGGAGAG
>Ga0114931_10007384_pt1 | contig 13414 bp, 9 predicted proteins | sample 2SBtaG_FD_89579 | JGI IMG/M metagenome (GOLD analysis project Ga0114931, IMG submission 89579) | Deep subsurface microbial communities from Kolumbo volcano to uncover new lineages of life (NeLLi) - 2SBTROV14_V59a metaG | ecosystem: Environmental > Aquatic > Marine > Volcanic | place: Kolumbo... | reverse complement strand
TGAGGCTGCTCATGGGCTCCTGAAAAATCATACCGAGCTCGCGCCCCCGGTACTGACGCATGGCACGGTCATCCAGCCGGGCCAAATCTATGCTTTGCCCATCTTCCGCCCTCAATCGTATGGCGCCCGAGCTCATCTGTCCTGTGACCGGAAGCAACTGCATCAGGCTGAGGGCGGTCATGGACTTGCCGCTGCCGCTTTCGCCCACAATTCCCAGGGTTTCGCCTCTGTGAAGTTCAAATGATATCCCGTCAATGGCATGCAAAGGCCCGTTTTCCCCGGGAAAAACAACACTCAGGTCTTCAACCTGCATTAAAAGCTCAGCATCTGCCATGCCCCAAAGATAATTTTTCCCTCATTTACGCAAAACGCAAATAGAGTGCGGAGGGCTTTTTTAACTTAGCAACAAACACAAATCAATATGCCTCTTCTTCATATTTACAAGGCCTCTGCCGGATCGGGCAAAACCTATCGCCTCGTGCAAAACTACATTGCCTATGTGTTGCAGCCCGGCCATCGCTTTGATGAGGTACTGGCCATCACATTCACCAACAAGGCGGCTGCAGAGATGAAAGAGCGCATCCTCACCACGCTCAGTGCACTGTCCGAAGCCGCAGGGGACGATGACTATATCCAACAATTGCAGAATATCTTTCAAAAAAGGGGGCTGCCCAAACTTTCTACCGAAGAAATCCGCAGCCGGGCCGGAGAAGTGTTGCAGGAAATCCTGCACAATTATTCCCTTTTTTCGGTCAGCACCATCGATTCTTTTTTTCAAATCCTGCTGCGTTCTTTTGCCCGCGAGCTCAATATTTCCGTCAACTATAATCTCGAACTGGATCGCGATGCAGTACTTCGGGAAGTAGTGGACCGCCTTGTTGACCTGGCCGGCAGTAAGGGATATGAAGCACTGACAAACTGGCTCCTTGATTTTATGAAGGATCGTCTGGACAATGATAAGAGTTGGGACCCTACCGCGGAATTGCTCTCTTTCAGTCAGCACCTTTTCGATGATGAATTTCTGGCCATCATGGATTCACTCGATGATTCGCAGAGCAGCGAAACCCTTTCTCATCTGCTCATGAAGAAGATTGACGCCCTACTAAAAGCCCTGAATAAAATTGTCTTCTCCTTTCAGAATCAAATGGACGCCTATGGTCGTCAGGGCCTCGAATGCCTGAGTCGATTTGGGGTTGAATACAGTGACTTTTCAGGAGCTACAAAAAGCGTAATGAACTATTTTAATAAGATTTTGAAGGAAAATGCAAGGAGAAATCACAAAAACTATACACTGAATTCTAGCATGCAAAAAACATTGGCCGGAGAGAAAAGCTTCATTGCCAAAAGCAGTAAAATGAAAAGTGAACTGCAAGCCGCCTTGGATGGTGGAGCAGAAAAGATTTTTCGGGAGGCATGCGATCATACAACTAAATATCTGCCGCTTTTCAACAGTGCGCTCCTGGTCAGGCGCCACCTCTATCAGCTAGGGATATTGGGCGAGATGAACCGCCTTTTGGCCGAGATCCGAAAAGAACGCAACCTCTTGCTGTTAGACGATACGGAGCGACTGCTCCGGGGTGTTATTGAGGACAACGATACCCCTTTTATTTACGAAAAAACCGGAACACGCTATCGCTTCTTCCTGATTGACGAGTTTCAGGATACCAGTGACAAGCAATGGAGCAATCTCCTTCCCCTTCTGGCCAATGCCCTGGATGAAGGCAATGAAGTGCTGATTGTAGGCGACCAGAAACAATCAATCTACCGCTGGCGGGGCGGCAATATGGAACTGCTCGGTCATATTGCTGAGAAAAAGCTTGGACATTCGCTCGAAGACATGCATTTGCAGATTGAGCAGATAAAAGAAAATTACCGCTCGGCCCGTGCCATCGTTCTCTTCAACAACGCACTCTTCTCCGCCATACGATCGAAAAGTGCCGAATTGTGGAATGGGAACCCCGACTTTGCCGCTCACCTAAAGGATGTAGAACAAAAGCAAATCAAAGATCTCTGCGGATACGTGGAATTGGAATTTATTGATTTTAATAAAAAGGAATACGATGAAGACCACTGGAAAGAACGGCACCTCTCCCTGCTCGACAGTCGCATTGCTTCCGCACTGAATGACAACTACCGTTATAGCGACATCGCCATCCTCACCGAGACCAATAAAGAAGGACAAGAGGTAGCCGATTATCTTGGAAGAAAAAATATTCCGGTCATTTCGCAGGAATCGTTGCTGCTGAATGCTTCCCCTGGGGTTCAGCTTATTATCAACGCATTAAAATATCTGTCCAATACTGATAATGAGTTATATAGAGCGCATTTATTTTATCAATACTTTAAGATAAAAGAAAGCGACAAGCTATCCGATCCTGCGTTTTTATCACTCATAAAAAACCCCGCACAATGGGGGGAAGCCGGTTTTCCTGAAGCCTTCATACGACAAAAAGAATCCCTCACAGAGCTTCCGCTTTACGATCTGATCAATGAGTTGATTATCATTTTCGGGCTTCAAAATCCTGCCGATGCCTTTGTAATGCAGTTCAGCGATTTCGTTTTGGAATATTCACACCAAAAAAGCCAGTCATTGCAGGATTTCCTGGAATGGTGGGAAGTGAAAGGAGAAAAAGAGGACCTCAGCAGCAGCGAAGGCCGCAATGCCATCACGGTCATGACCGTTCACAAAGCCAAGGGACTGCAATTTCCGGTGCTCATCTTGCCATTTTTTCATTTTGCACTCAGACCTAAAACAAACCCATTGATCTGGGTAAAAAGCGATGAAAACCAACCTTTCAATACTCTTCCCTACCTGCCCGTCACTTATCAAAAAGCATCAGGCAACACCCTTTTTGAAGCTGATTTTGAGAAGGAAATGAAATTGATATTAGGCGACCAGGTAAACAAGTGGTATGTGGCCTTCACCCGAGCGATGGAGCGCCTCTATATTTTGGCTCATCAAGACAAAAATAGTGCTTCGGCCCTTATGGAGGATTGCCTTCCTTCCATTCTTGAAGACCTAAAAGACCAGGTGCCCGTAGCACAGGATGAGAGCAGCAGCCTCCTGCGAATTGGGGAACCCGGCAAAAAAAGGCGCGAAAGCAGCGACCAGGAGCAAGAGCAAAAACAGAGTTTACGTATTGAAAATATCCCTCTTCATCCTTACAGGAAACGTTCCAGCCTGAAATTTCACCGGATTGGACAACAAGAGGAAATTCGCACCGGCATTCGCGAGAGTCTCGAATACGGTAGGCTGGTACATGAACTCCTCTTTCGCATTCACAGTGCAGACGACATCGAAGAGAAGGTAGGTGAACTGGCAGACGAAGGTTGGCTGCCGGAAAAGCAAAAAAGCAAATTTATACAACGCATCGAAGCACTCTTCGAAAACCCCCGGGTGAAGGCCTGGTTTGACCCTGACACAAAGGTCATGAGCGAGCGGGAAATCCTGCTGCCTGACGGCAAAATACTCCGTCCGGATCGGGTCGTTTTCAGCGAAAAGGGAGCAATCATCGTTGACTTCAAAACCGGTAAAATGAGAAAAAAAGATGCGGAACAGGTAAAAGAATATGCCCGCGTACTGGAAGAAATGGGCCACAGCATTGCAGCTGTTTTCCTACTCTATACACAAAGCGGAAAAATCGAAAAAGTAAGATGAGCGAAACAAAGAAAACGGAAACGCCTACCTTCCTCGACCAGATAATTGCCGAAAGTGATGCGGCCCATGCCACAAGCGAAAGTCAGCAGCTTTTTATTTTTCCAAACCGAAGGGCAGGGCTTCACTTCAAGCAGCGCCTGGCCGGGCGACTTCAAAAAGCTACATGGGCTCCGGAGGTTATGAGCCTATCCGATTTCTTCCGAAAAATAAGTCCGCTCATAACAGCTGATCACCTGCCCCTGCTCTTCGAACTCTACGAAGTATATCGTTCCTTCAATCCGGAAAAAGATGAGGGTTTCGAGGCCTTTCTTCCCTGGGGGCAAATGATGCTCCGCGATTTTGACGAGTGCGATCGTTTTCTTGTGGATACCCAGCTTCTGTTTACACAGGTGGCCGAATTACATCGCATCGAAGAAGACTTTGGCCCGCAATTGAGTGACTACGAGTCGTTTCGAAGGTTTTGGCAAACATTTGCCAATGAGCCGTTGAGTGAAATGAAGAAGCAGTTTGCCCTTATCTGGCGGCAGCTCTACCCCATTTACCTGCAATACAAAGAACGGCTCAATAAAAAGAAGATGGCCTATGAAGGCATGATCTACCGCGTACTGGCCGAAGACCTGTATTGGGTAGATGAACTGGAATATAGCGAAATCTTTCTCTGCGGTTTCAATGCGCTCAGCCGTTCGGAAATGAAAATTTTTAAAAAACTCTTGGCCAGCGGTGTGGCTCGTATTTTCTGGGACAGCGACAAATGGTATCTCGAAAATCCGAATGCCGAGGCCGGGGATTACCTGAGAGAGAATTTCAGGCAACTGCCACAACCTTCAAAAGAAGAAATCGGCACGGCACTAACCAATATACAAAAGGAAATTGAAATCATCGGCAGCCCGAAAACCGGGGGACAGGCAGCCACAGCGGCTATGAAACTAGAAGAATGGCTGCAATTCGGGGGAAGCGACATGAACAGCACAGCCGTGGTGCTGGCAGATGAAGAGGCTCTTTTCCCGCTGCTCTACACCCTCCCCCAAGCCGTTGAGAAGCTGAACGTAACCATGGGCTATTCCCTTCGTTTTTCCTTCACCCGGCACCTAGCCCAAAGCTGGCTGGATCTTCTTGAACATGCTCATGGCGACAACGAAAAAATACAATTTTATGTACGGGATGTGCTGCGCCTCCTGACCCATCCCTTTTGCAAGCTGGCTCTCGGACCACTGGCCGAAAAGGTGAGTACAACCCTGAAAGAAGAACATATTCTTTTTCCTGACAGGGCCTTTTTCGCATCTTTTAATGACGAGTACCTTGTGCGATTGTTCGAGTTTCCGGCAGATAAAGATCTGATTCCGCATTTGCGCCAGATTTTAATTGACTCGGCTACAACGTTGGAAGCAAAATCTTCTTCGAGCATGCAGCAGGAGCATGCCTTTCTTATGCAATATTTAAAAATGCTGCAGCGGCTGCATGATCAAATGGATGCGCACGGAATTACCCTTTCGGCTCCTGCCCTGCTTCGAATACTGGAGCAGCTTGGCAGCAGCGAGACCATTCCTTTCTCAGGCGAACCCCTCGAAGGCTTGCAGGTGATGGGTCTTCTTGAGACCCGTGCCCTCGACTTCGAGCGGCTGATCATCCTCGGAGCCAATGAAGGCACCCTGCCTGCCACATCCCGTCATCACTCCTACATCCCTTACGATCTGCGCAAGGCTTTCGGCATGAATACCTTCGATCGGCAGGAGAGCCTTTATGCCTATCATTTTTACCGCCTACTGCAGCGAAGCAGGCGGCTGCTGCTCAGCTATGATACCCACATAGGCAAGCTCAACGAAGGAGAACCCAGCCGCTATCTCAGGCAGATAGAGTCTGAGTTGGCTCCTTTCCACGATATTCGGCATCGCAAAGCGGAAGTCATGCCCCACTTTGCAGGACAAGGCGGAATAGCTGTGTACAAGAGTCCGGAGCTGATGAAAAAGCTGGAGGAATATCTCGAGGGCGGTTTGCGCTATTTCTCCCCTTCCTCCTTCTCAACCCTGCTGAGTTGCCCGCTGCGCTTCTACTTTGAGAAAATATTGGGCATCAGAGAAGAAAGAAAGGACGAAGAAGAACTGGATGCCGCCCGCCTCGGGGATATTTTTCACCACAGCATGCAAAGACTCTATACACCATTTCTCGGAAAAGAAATGCGTGAGGAATTCTATGAGCAGATGGAAAAAGAACTCGACAATACCCTATTGCAGTACTATCGAAAGTTTTATCACAGTCGTATGCAAAAACCCATGGGAAGAAATCTTCTCAATTATCAATATCTGCGGCAATCGGCTCTTCGTATTTTCGAAATCGAACGAAATCTGCTGAATGATGGAAATAAGTTGATAATTGAAGCCCTCGAATGTGAAGATTGGTCATTCACGCTGCCGGTAAAAGCAAACGGAAAAGTCCTGAAGGCAAGTATCAGTGGAAAGATTGACCGCGTGGATCGCCTTAACGGAGCCCTAAGAATCATTGATTATAAAAGCGGTAGTCAAATCCAACTAAAAAAAACAGCGCTTGAAAACCCCGATGTGGCCTTTGACAAAGCAGAGAACAAAGCCACATTGCAGGGCATCATCTACGCCTTGATTTATCTCAAAAATCATCCTGGCGAGAAAGTGAAAGTGGCCTTTTACCACCTGAAAAAACTCAGCGATGGGCCCAACTACCTTTTTGACAGTTCGCTCTCTGTCGATGATTTGAAGACTTTTGAGGAAGGGCTTTCATCTCGCTTAGCCGTACTATTTGATGATAGTGTGCCATTCCGGCTTACGGAAAATGTAAAAGAATGCCGTTATTGTGCTTTCCGCAATTCCTGTGATCGCTCATAAACCAAAGGATCGCATTTCGTTCAAAAATAAACTCAAGTCACTGCTCATATCGACAGTAGCCTTATTGTTTTTTGTAGTGACTGCCCCGTATGGCAAGGGTTCTTCGCAGGGAAGGAGGCAAAAAGCTATTGAGGGCAAATAAGAGCCTGATTTTCTTCCCAACAGGCCAGTGCAGCCTCTTATACCTGGTAGCTTTCCAAATATTTTCCGCCACTTCTTCCGGAGCAAGCAATGCCTTCTCTTCCTCCAAATGCAAGGAATGCGATGCATGCTCTACCATCGGAGTTTTTACATATCCCGGCATAATGTCCGTAACCCAAATCCCTTTCTTCTCCAATTCAATGTTCAATGCTTTGCTGAGCCCGTGGATGGCAAATTTCGTAGCGGAATAAACGGCCAGTCCGGGAATACCGTAAATTGCCGAAGCAGAAGACAGATTGATTATGCGGGGGTTCTCAGATTTTTCGAGCAATGGAAGAGCCTCATAAATGCCGTTAAGCATGCCGAGTAGGTTGATCTCAATCATATCAATGTATTCTCGCAAAGCGATTTCTTCAAAATTTCCCGCCCGGAGTATGCCCGCATTGTTGAGCAATATGTTCATGCTGCCGCCCGTATGTTTTGCAAAGCCGCTAATGGCCCCGGCCAAACTATTGGCCGAGCGTACATCGGCTTCTTTCCAATATACATTATCGTTGCCAAGTTCTGTGGCAAGTCTTACCAGGCCCGCCCTATCAATGTCCGTTAAACCGACAAAATAGCCCTTAGCCGCAAACAAGCGAGCCGATGCCCGACCGATGCCTCCGGCAGCACCTGTAATAAAAATATGACCGCTGTGTTTCATTATTTCTCATTTTTGAGCATAAATTCTTGAATTCCCGCAATAAATAGATGACTGAAATAATCGGAAAGGTGCTCGGTTGATAAAACATTCTCTTGGGTTTTCGTCTGAATGATCAGCTCCATAGCAGCCCCTACCATGGCATAACTCGTCATTTTGTACTGGGCCGGGCTGAATCCTTCAAACCAGGGACTCTCCTTCATATCTTTCTCGAGGCTGGCAAAAATGGAATGAATCGAATCGGTGGAAAAGAGGCTCTTTCTGAACAGCGCCTGATTGCGTGTCAATAAATTTACATGGCGGGGGTCTTCAAAGAGCTTGGCATAAGCATAAAAGGAATTGTAGATAAACTCATGTAAGGAACGGGCGTTCTGCCTTTCCCGGTTGAGAATCTCCGCAATATTTTTCACAAAGAGATCGATCGTTTTGTCCCAAAGGGCTTCTATTCCCGGGAAATAATTGTAAAAAGTGCCCCGGGCAAGACCGCTTTTTCCCACCACATCGCTAACGGATGTCTTTTCTAGACCCTTGGTCGAAAATAGCTCGAAGGCCGCCTCCAAAATGGATTTTTCGTTGCGGATTTTATTTTCTTTTGCTTTTCCCATTCACATTCATTCTATAAAAACTCCCTTCGGCAATATCGACTTCATTTTTTCTGAGATGATTGTGAAGGCAGGTTTCCGTTTATCAATACACAGTATTCTCATGCTTTCGGCCATCTCATGTCCACTGTCGGTGAGCGCAAGTCTAAATTCTCCACCCAGCGAATAGAAAGATCTGCCTTGCGTCTCAACCACGGTTTTGAGAATACGTCCTTCGTGTATCGAGTAAAAGACCATATCTATAGCATGAAATATATTTTTAATACCCAATCTTCCACTTTCTCCCGCCACTCGGAGGATATCCTGCTGCGAAGAAGCATCCGTGACGGCTCCACGAAAGTGGGATTTATTAAGTTCAAAAGGTATATGAGCTACAAATTTGGGAAGCGACCAAATCTCCCGTCCTGCAGCACAGGCAAGTTCGGTACTTACGGGCAGATGATGAATATAGGCCGCTATGCGCCAGTTTCGGCCTTTTTTTAGAAAATTCGTAATAGGAAGCACGGGCTTTTTTCCTTTTTCAGGATATGACATGGTGGCCAGTGCCACTTCATTGTACGGGCCAATAGTGCTATTGCGATATTCGAAGAAGGCAAGCATAACCATGGCTTTCTCTTTCCCGAATAGGGCCGGTCGCAAGCCGCTTCCTTTCAATAGGGTTTCAGCCGCAGCGACATCCACGAGGTAAGCCAGAATGACAGATGATAAATCATAATAAAAGATAGGTAGATCGATTATGCCTTCTTTGCTTTTATAGATTTCCCACTCTCTGTTAAAAAACGATTTCATGCGATTCTTTTTTATTTAAAATCCGTCTCTCGGTGATGCTCGATTATTGCGAGGCGATTGAGTTGATTGGTACCTTCGTAGATCCGGGTCAGGCGAATATCGCGCCAAAATCGCTCTGTGTGATTTTTATGCAAATACCCCTCATCGCCCATGAGTTCCATAGCACGATTGGCCACACTCCAAGCCGTGTCCGTGGCAAAGGACTTGCTGGCTGAGGCGATGGACTGCGGGATGGCAAAATGTAGCAAACTCTGCCTGATCAGACTGCGGGCTGCCCACAAGTCCTGCACCATTTCGGCCAGTTCCAGCTGTACTTCCTGAAATTCGATCATCCGCTTCCTTCCGATCTGTTTCTTTTTTACATATTGCAGTGCACTTTCGAAAGCACCCCGCGCCTGCCCCACCGCCATAGATGCCACAGCCGGGCGCGAAAAGTTCAATACATTCTTGTTCAGCGGCCAGCCGCCCCTCACCTTCCCTATGACATTTCTTTCGGGTACAAAAACATTCTCAAAAATCAACTCAGAGGCATCCGAAGCTCTTTGTCCCATCTTCCGCTCTTGCCGGCCCACCCGAAACCCTTCGCTGCCTTTTTCAACCAAAAAGCAAGTCCACGACTCAATGCCCTCTCCCTCGAGTTTGGCAAAAACAGTTGTGGCAACGGAGATGGCACCGTTTGAAATAAAAATCTTGCTGCCATTCAACAGATATCCTCCTTTCACCTTGCGAGCCTTTGTTCCCAGACGGGCTGTGGTGGCTCCTTCGTTGTCTTCCACATCCGAGCCAGCTTCCGGCTCGGTGATGGCAAAGGAATAGGTGCGGATGCGCCCTCCAAAGCGAGCCGATAAATAATTCGGGATAAAAAAACGGAAGATCGAAGGCAGATGACCGCTGAGCAAAATGGGTGCAATGCCCAGGTTGGGTGCCATCAGTTTTAGTGCCAGTCCACCATCGGCAGCGGCAAATTCCTCGGCAATAATAACAGGCACATAGACGGCATTTCGAAAATAAAGGCGCCAGGGCGCACTGCCTACCGGCCGGGGAAAGAGCGTGGTAAAGAAACCTTCTTTTGCCGCTTTTCGAAATAGCTCCGTATGATCAAAGTTTTTGGGTTCAAGATCCGCTTCAAGGGCAAAGGGCCTGATTTCTTCATCGGCAAATCTTTTTGCTTTTCTTCGCCATTTACGACAGGCACGTGGCAGCGTCTTGGTGTCGAGTTCCCAGAGCGAATCGCTTTCCTTGTCCACAAGCATCCTGCCAATGCGGGGCAGGTTTAATGATGAATTTTTGAGCCGGAGGGCTTCTGCCCTTTCCTTTATTCCGTTCATGGTGCTTATTTGCCCGATTCGTAAATAAACCTTTTCAGATAAAGCGGTGATCCATTGCCGAGTTTCAAAACCTGAATGTCTCGCAGCCGTTTTTCGATGCCAAAGTCCTCCATGTAACCATATCCACCCAAAACTTGCATCATGTCGCTAACCACCCGGCTGCACTCATCGACAAGTTTCAGTTTTAACCGGGCCGAGGCCCTGAGCTGTGGTATGCCGAAATCCATTTCCGCAGTCTTTTCAATAAGGTCTCCGGCCATTTCCAGGCTGCTACGAGCATCCGAAAGCAAATTCCAAATGGCATCGTGATTCTTTATCTCCGTACCGCCCTGATATCGCTCGGCGGCATATTGTCCGGCTATCTGGAGACTGCCCAACGCCACCCCGCGGGCAATGGCGGCTATTCCCAGCCAATTTAAAGTCCATGTTCGCAATATCATCTCCTCTGCCGCTTTCCCTGCAGCTATCAGTGCATCGCGGCTCAGCCCCACTTTTTCGAAGTGCACATGTCTTAGCTTCAAATATCGAAGTCCGGTCCTTTGCCCGGGATCTACAAGATGAAGTCCAACAGCCTTGAGGGGCACAAGAAAAACGGCCCACTCCTCATTAAGGCGGGCTGGTACGATCAACGCCCGGCATTCTTCCTGCATATAAACAAAAGTTTTGCGACCGCTCAATTCATAGCCATTATCGCAGGGTAGAGCCCGTGTCTCAAAACCTTTCCAGGCGCGCATTTCGGAATGAAGCAATGAGCCGGCAGGCGGCATGCCTTCCGCATCCTGAAAAGCAAAGGCGATCCTTTTTAGCTCTCTACCGCCCAGGTTCTCGGCCTGTAGAATGCAGCTTGCGGCTATCCCTTGCCAATGGACTAGAGAGGAGGCCGTGGCACAAGTTTGCGCAATTTCAGTCAGTATCCACAAAGAATATTTAGTACCCAAGACCTCGGTAAATGCGCCCCAGATACCCATCTCATATCCCTCCGATGCCGGATCGGGATAAAAGATGAGGCCCAACTCATATAATTCATCTATTGCCTCTCTCCACATAGTACGGTCGCCATCGGGCAGGCTCTTGTCAAGGGCAGGCCGAAGCATCTGATCCGACCAGTCTTTCACCGAACTGAGGATGAAACGAATGTCTTCCTCTTTAGGTAGATCTTCTTTTTTTGAACTATTATTCATCCGTTTAAGATTTCGACCTAATGCCCGTTGAAAAGGGCCATGTCGTTCTTTAATATATAAAGCTATAAAAAATATGACACTACTGTCATTTTTTTTACAAATCGTTAAAAAATAAGATTCCTGCAATGAACACGCTGTGATCAGGATAAGGAATTGACGAGGAATGAAGCGCATGGTAGAATGGTACCATACCAGGAACATTTAACTCTTGTGATAAATAGACTATGCCAACAAAGATGATGAATATGAAAAAGGATTGGCAGAGGCGCTCAGTAATGGCCCTTCTTAGGACATCTACCTATCCCGGCCGGGATAGTGAAAGACAAAGATTCAATTGACCTTCACCAATTCAATTTCGAAAATGAGCACTGAGTTGGGCGGAATGCTGCCTACCCGCTGGGGGCCGTAGCCCAGGGCCGAAGGAATGAGTAAAATTCCTTCTCCCCCTTCTTTGAAATATTGCAAGCCTTCCTGCCATCCTTGAATGACTGCATTTAGCGGAAAAGTAGCAGGTTTTTGTCCGGTCTCGTCAAAGACTGTCCCATCCGTAAGGTATCCTTTGTAAAAAACCGTCACCTGATCATTGAGGGTCGGAGAAGCGCCCTGCCCTTCTTTGCTGATCACATACCAAAGACCCGAGCCGCTTTCCACGGCATCGAGTTGATGTTCTTCCACATATTTTTTAATGATCTTGCGGTCGCTTTTTACCTGGCTCCCCAGGCAGGAAGAAAGCAAAAAGGGCAAAAACAAGATCAGTATAGGTAAATAGCGCAAATCAATCCTTTATTTTTTTTCTTAAATCTTTGGGTAAGGCATCTCTATGTATCATGATATCCATGGTTTTATAGCGCACATATGCCTCCGAAGCAAAGAAATATCCCTGGTCAAAATTGGATGTACCCCATGAGTTTTTTACCAAGTAAAACTTTTTACCGTTTGCATCGCGATAAAGACCTGTAATCTGCATACCATGATCATCGGTGGTTTCGTAATTATCAAAAGCTTCCTGGCGCATTTCTTGTGTAATTTCTTTTTCCGGTACGGGTTCCAAAAATGCATTGGGAGTCGTCTCGTCTTTGGTATCGAGTGTGGCCGGATCCTCGGGTACGATGGCAAGACCATTGCGATATGAAAATCCTTTCTCCGACACGTCCGCTGCCCAGGCTACCGTATAACCGTTCTCGAGCGCATGATCAATGGTCCGTATAAGATCATCAAGCGGTACATTAAAAACTTCACCCCACATCCAATTGTCTGGTACTTCCAGAATAAACCAGGAGAAAAACGGATGATGTGTATAACTGCTCAACTCCAGATAATTGTCCATATCAAGTCCGGTACTTTTAGCAAAGCTCTTTGGAGTGTATTTTTTACCTTGATATGTAAATTCTTTGGGGATGGTGCCCAGGTAATCATTAATAACTGACTGTATGGCATCCTCCCAAACGGGGCTTAGCTTTTTACCGGGATTGCTCACTACTACATCTACCATGGCTTTGAGCATTTTATCCATTTCTCGGTGATCATGGTATGTGGCGCCATAATTGATCCCGCTGTACACTTCTTCCGGCACAATTCCGTAATTGCGTATCACGTAAGGAATATCATGAAAAGCACCCCCTCCTCCGAAATTTATGGTTCCATGCATGCGGATATACTTCTTGGCCTTGTCTTCGTACGCGTGGTTGACCACAAACATTTCGGAGAGATTGATTCCCTCTTTGCCCATGCGTAGCATCTCCGACTCCATAAACGAAAGGGCCGAAAAGCTCCAGCAAGTACCCGAGATCGACTGATTCTCTACAGGCAGGGCATCGAGGCTGGCCACCTTAATGAATTTATATTTGCTATCCTTGGCATTGGTCAATGTATCCTGCGCCATAAGTAAAACAGGCATCAAGAAGGAAATCAAGACAAGTATTTTTTTCATAATGACATTTTTTGGTACGCCAAAGTTATGGCAGATGAGTCTTATTTCAGAGCCGGATTAAGCTATCTAACATAATCCTCCTTTTCCACCAGTGCATATTTGTCATCCTCCAGGGGGAGATAGCCCTGATCGTAGCAAAAATAGTAAGTAGAACCTTTGCGTGTCACGTAGATATTGGTGAAATAATGAAAGTCAAATCCCTTGATGAGAAGCTCCTCGCGGCTGACCTT
>Ga0114931_10007383_pt1 | contig 13416 bp, 11 predicted proteins | sample 2SBtaG_FD_89579 | JGI IMG/M metagenome (GOLD analysis project Ga0114931, IMG submission 89579) | Deep subsurface microbial communities from Kolumbo volcano to uncover new lineages of life (NeLLi) - 2SBTROV14_V59a metaG | ecosystem: Environmental > Aquatic > Marine > Volcanic | place: Kolumbo... | reverse complement strand
TCTGAGTCGAAAAGCCCACCAGCAACTGCCGTAATGCCTGGTTGTTTGATGAGTCCTCATCCGCTGCAAACATGGCCCGCACGATAATCTGGTGCACCCCGGCCGAAATGCTGGCAAATTCGATCGAAAAAGAAATGGAATCAGCCGGGGCCAATTCCGCACTGAAGCCAAAAGGGGCGCCCAACTCTTCACCAAGATCCCCGCGATCATCTCTGTTCAAGTCTTCATAAAATTGCACGGTGAAGTCGGTCGCCGGATTCGTTCCAACATTGCGCACTACCGCGGAAATTGTCACGTCGTCACCATCTTGCACGCCAGGAGGAGAAAAACGAATCTCGTTGGGCCTCACAACCAGATCAAACCTGAGGGGCGAAACGCTGTTGCTGCGACCAGGTGTCCCGAGTGAAACCTGACTATCGCGCCAATTGTCCAAACTATTCGGTCCAGCCAGAATCACTTTTTCATCGGAAAAACCTGGGGCATTGCCAAGCGAATACGTATATTCGGAAACGACCGCACCCGCACCGTCCAGAAGGCTGACGGTCTCCGGTGTCGAGTTGGACAAGCCTGAACTGCCAAGGGTCAAGTTGTCGATCGTAATGATCAGTGCATCCTCGGGAATAATAGCATCGTAGGTTGAGGAATTGTCAAAATAGGAGGCATCCAGAATAACGGCAAATTGACCAGGGAGAAGAGTGAGGCCATCTTCGTGCGGCACAAGCATGTCAACGCCGGTTCCATCTGAAATTTTCCATCCGGAAAGATCGATGGTCGCAGATGTCCCCAGGTTGACGATTTCAACGAACTCGTCATGAAAATCGTTTCCTGCGGCGTCGTACATGATTTCTGACAAGGTAACCTGAGAATGCAACGGGTTTGAAGCCAGCATAAAAAAGATGAAGCTTACAAGGGGAATCTTATTTTTCACGACGTCACATCCCTCCCACCCATAGGAGACGAAAACAAAAAACGCCTTAAGCGACAGGCGCTAAGGCGTTGCAACGATCAAATATCAAAACTCAATTTAGAATATAACTTTGTGGGTCGAGGGGTGTGCCGCCGCGCCGAACTTCATAATGCAGATGAGGCCCCGTAGCCAACCCGGTGGAACCAACCAGACCCACAGGATTCCAGCGGTCGATTTTCTGACCTTTCCGAACCAAAATTTTGGAGAGGTGGCCGTAAAGCGTCTTGTAGCCAAAGCCATGATCGATTAGCACATACTTGCCCCAACTCTTATTTTTTTGGTATTTTGTCACGATTTTCTCTACGGTGCCTGCTGCCGTCGCGTAGACTTCCGTGCCTCTTTCCGCCGCGATGTCGATACCTGGATGGCGTCTAATCTTGTCGAGAATTGGATGCAGGCGGTAACCAAATTTGTCACTGATCCGACCGCCCACTAAAGGCCGTATAGAAGGAGTGTGCTTCATGACCCGTTTGTTCTCTTCAAGCTTTGTGCTAATCTCATTGCGGCTGTGTTGCGTCAATTCCAAACGTCGTTCCATTTTGCTCAACGTTTCTTCATAGTCAAAAATCTGCTCTGCAATAGTGCTGCTCCCGACTGGCAATTCGTAGTTGACATCAAGAACACCTCCAACGCCAACATTTCTTGTGTCCTCATCTATCCTGGGAAGATCAGCGACGATTCGCAGGTGGTCATCTTCCTTTTCGACATCTGCCACAAATTTTTCTATCTTGTCGATCTTGTTTCCCATTGTTAGCAACTTCGATTGCAGGCGTGTATTGGTCTTCGATAGCGAAGATATTTCCAGGTTCTGATAGAAGTCGGTGAAAAATGCCATGGTTGCCGAAGCTAAAATGAGAAGGGCAACGAAGATACCGAACATTCCGCTGAAAAAGCTCCGCCAGGTGAACTCTATTTCTCGCAGCCGCGAGTTCCCCAGGGAAAAATAGATAATCTTAACTTTCTTGTCTTGCATGGGCCTTAGCCTTCCCCTGATACAATCCTAGTATTTTTTCCAGAATAGAAAACGAAGACAATACGTTATCTGTCTCCTTGCCACATGACGCAACGAAAATTTTTGTAAAAGCTTAGAAATTTTTAAACGTTTCCTCAACGAGGCAGGACTATCTGAAGCAATCAGATTGACGGAATGTAAAAAACAAGGCTCAATTTGTCAAGAGAAAAATTAACTGTCCAATCAAATAGTGATCATCTTGTAATATTTATATATCGATCCTTCCCAATCTATACTTTAGTTTGCTCTTATTTGTACCGCGATGACGCTTTGACGCCGGTAGAGAGTGAGTGCCTTGCTTTTGTTGTGACGAATGTACTATATTCCACCTCTATTGCAAACGATATTTGTATTGTATTCATTAGATCTCCAGAGAAAGTGGCCAAGATGGATAATCTGACCATTCTTAAGCACCCTGTTATCAATCATCACCTGAGCGTTCTTCGCCAGAAGCATGTGCCGGAGTTCGAATTTCGGCGACGTCTTCATCTTGTTTGCGAATTGATGGTTGCTGAAGTAACCTACGATCTCCAAACAAGAATCCGACAAATCGAGACGCCACTAGAAGTCATGGATGGCCTTGAAGTCGCCAAAGACGTGGTCTTGGTGTCCGTTTTGAGGGCCGGCCTCGGAATGCAAGACGCTTTCCTGCGCCTCCTACCGGAAGCTATAGTCGGACATGTCGGCTTGTACCGCAATGAAGAAACGTTAGAACCGGTGTCCTACTATTTCAACCTTCCTGCTGCGCTTTCTGACTGCTGTGTTTTTTTGCTGGACCCGATGTTGGCGACAGGAGGCAGCCTCGACGCAGCATTGAGGTTACTGAAAGAGCACGGGGCGGCGGATATAAAATGCGTCAGCCTGGTTGCTGCTCCAGAGGGTGTTAAAGTCATTCAAGAAAATCATCCGGATATTAGAATTTTTGTAGCAGCCCTCGACCGTACCTTGAATGATAAGGGATATATTTTACCTGGCCTGGGGGATGCTGGCGACCGTCAGTTTAGGTGTTAGCCGCCCGATCTTAATTTTTGGTAATATGGGAAGACTTGGGCGCTTGTTGTGGTATAAGGTCACTAGGAACGCCGTTCCCGCCTCGGGGAGGCCGGACCACTATCTCGTACAAAAGGATTCGTCCATACCGCATGATGCGCCACCTGCTCCTCCTCTGTCCCTTAATACTCACCGGTTCTACTCTACACGCGCAGGCAGTTAATACGCATGTTGACTCAATGATACGAAGAGGTATTCATTTGAGTATCTTACAGGACTATGCTGCCGCAACACGGATTTTTGTTGGTTTGAAAAAGGAGCTACCACTCGATCCAGCCGGCTATTTTTTCCAGGCGGCGGTCATACAAACCAAAATGATGGATTATGAAAGGTACACAGACGAACCGCATTTTGTAGCACTTATTGATAGTGCGATGACCCTTGCCAGGAAGCAGATAAAGCAAGATCTGAACCATGCCTGGAGCTACTTTTACGTAGGTGCCGGACATGGATATCTGTCCTTCTACCTTGCCAAAAAAAAGAAATATTGGCCCGCACTGCAGCATGCTCAAGAAAGTGTAAAGGCACTCACCAGGGCGGTGAGCCTGGACAGCACGTTGTACGATGCTTACCTTGGCATCGGTTGGTATCGATATTACCGCAGCAAGGTCAGTCGGCACTTTACGTGGCTGCCCTTCATCAAAGATGAACGGGACTCTGGCATCGCGCTGATCCGAAAAGCAATGTTGCAAAGTCGGTATTCACGGACCAGTGCTATGAACGGCCTGTGTTGGATTCTGCACGACGAAGGTCAACTGGAGGAAGGGATGACGTTGTTGAGAGCAGGCCTGTCGAGCTTTCCTGACAGTCGTGTTTTCCTGTGGTGTGGTGCAAGACTAAGTGAAAAGTTAAAGTTGTGGCGGGACGCAGCTGGTTATTATGAAAGAATACTCAAGACTTTTGCGGCAGAAAATGTTCAATCGCCGTTCAATGAACTGACGTGCAGAAGGCGTCTGGTCCAAATCTATCTTAAGTTAGAAAACCAGGACGCAGCGACACGACAGTGTGAAATAGTTCGAAGCATGCATTTTGAAAGCCACGGCAACAAACCGCTTGAGAAAGAATTGAAGCAGATGCAGCAAACCTGCAAGAGTCTCCGGGAAGTTACGGCAGGCTTGTCGCCTCAACCTGCCGCTCTGTAACCGCCAGTTGGCCACATCCGGCCGCAATATCATCACCCTTGCTCCAACGGATCATTACCGGCACATCAAGGTCCGATAGCGCCTCATAGAAGAACAAAATTTGTTCCTTTGACGTGCGTTGGAAGGTGCCAACTGTCGTGTTGTATGGGATAAGATTAATTTTGCAAGCGATGCCACTCGTCAGTTTTTTCAACCTTCGGGCATCTGCAGTCGAGTCATTCTTGCCCTGGAGAAGAACATACTCGAAAGTTACTCTTTCTTTGGATCGTGAGGTGTAGTACTTTGCCGCCTGCATCAATTTTGCCAAAGGCCACCTACGATTCAGAGGCATGAGGCTGTTCCGCAAACGGTCGGTCGTCGCATTTAAAGAAATGGCCAGTCGGTATTTGTGGCCTTCATCAGCGAACTGATAAATTTTCGGCAAGATACCGCTGGTCGAGACAACGATTTGTTTTTGTGCCATATTTTGGCCGGTTTCATGACAAAGAATCTTGCATGCTGTCATGACGTTGCGATAATTCTGAAAGGGTTCGCCCATGCCCATGAAGACCATGTTGGTAATCTTGTGACCCGTGAGGTGTTGTACTCTGAGGAGTTGTTCGACAATTTCCGCCACGGTTAGGTTACGCTTGAAGCCCATCATGCCCGTGGCGCAGAACTTACAGTCGATGGCACATCCCACCTGCGTTGAAACACACAAAGTCTTGCGTTTGTCCTCAAACATCAGGACCGACTCGATCGCCTGGCCGTCTTCCAGCTCAAACAGGTATTTCACTGAGCCATCTTTGGCCGACTCCTGTTTTGTGACCAGCTTAAGGCGGCTCACGCGCGCACTTTGGCGCAGCCGGTCTCGCAGCGTCTTCGATAAATTGGTCATGGCATCCACGCAGTCGACGTTCTTGTCGTAGAGCCAGGCAAAGATTTGTGCCGCACGGTAAGGGGGCTCTCCAAGGCCGCACACGAAATCGGCAAGTTCTTCATGCGTCAGACCTTTGAGATCACGTCGTTCCAGGGGAGTTTTGGATTTAGTTGAAATCATCATTAGCAATTACACAGAGACTGTATCATCCACCATCGCCACATCTATATATTTTTCAGGAGCATATCGGAGGATGCAATCTGAACCTGGGGAAGCGCTACTCATATTTTTTTGGGTAGAACGACCGGACTCAGGCCAATGTAGGCAGGACGTGCGTAGAAGCAAGAAAGACAAATCGCGCCGATAAATTCGATTCTTACTTCCTGGCGGCACGCAGCACCGATCCTCCTCCTCCTTATATAGGTTACCCTTTGGGAACCTGCCGCTATCGGGTGCGACCGATTCTCTATCCGAAAATAGCCTTCAACATGTAGTAAAACGCAATGGCGCCGACAGCACCCGCAGGAATGGTTATAATCCAGGAAATCACAATATTGGTAACCACGCGCAGATTGAGCGCGCTAATTCCTCTGGCCAGCCCGACCCCGAGAACGCCCCCCACGAGGGTATGTGTGGTACTAATCGGGAGGCCCAATTTCGAAGCGACCACAATGGTCGTCGCTGCGGCAAATTCCGCCGAGAATCCACGCGTTGGAGTCAACTCGGTTATCTTTTTGCCAATGGTCAGCATGACTCGCCAGCCCCAGGTGGAAAGCCCTATGATAATACCAACGCCTCCTAATCCGAGCACCCACAACGGCACCGCCGATTTCATCGCGACCTGACCGGTATTCAGGATTGTTATAACGGCAGCCAATGGCCCGACAGCATTGGCCACATCGTTGGCCCCATGCGCAAAGGCGACAAAACCAGCACTCAAGATTTGCAGGTAAACAAAAATGCGTTCTACAGTCCTATGTTCCTGGCTTGTCTGTTCGACGGTTGTCCCGGCCACGACGTCTTTGTCCAAAGCCTCAAGATCCCGCACCATTGTCAGGACTTGCTCCTGTACTTCGCCGCGTGCTTGCTCAGCAACCTTCTGCAGATTCGTCAGCGCTTTCGAAACGCCTTTCGAGACGGCAGTTGGTTGTCGCACCACAATTCTATCTTCCATCGGCGGTGCTTTGATGCGCGCCACCAGGAAGCGGCTTACAAATGCGGCCACGAGTCCCACGGCAGCCGCTACCAGCAGAGAGTCGGTCACGTCGAGGTCAAGTTTGAGATTCTTCAGTCCTTTGAAAACCATGGTGAGAGTCAAGACCATGAAGACCACGAAGACAAGATAGGGCGTCACGCGCTTCGCTTTCCCTACAGGGTCATCGCTGTCATAAATCAAGTGGCGCAGAAAGGTAAAAAGAGTGAAAGAAATCGTGCCACAAAGGAGGGGAGAGACGACCCAACTAGCGACGATGAAACTCACTTTTTCCCAATCAGCCGCATGCATGCCACCGTACAGAACACCGAATCCCAGCACGGCTCCCACGATCGAATGCGTGGTGGAGACCGGCCAACCGAAATAGGAAGCAACCTGCAGCCAAATAGCCGCTGCCAATAACGCGCCGATCATGCCATAAACAAGGTCAAACTCGTTGCCTATAAACAAATTGGGACTGATGATCCCCTTTCGAATTGTCTCCGAGACATGCGTTCCCACGAAAAAGGCCCCTGCAAATTCCAAGACAGCAGCGAGGATAACCGCCCTCTTAACGGTTAAGGCACCAGAGCCAACTGATGTTCCCATCGCGTTCGCGACATCATTAGCTCCAATACTCCAGGCCATGTAAAATCCACAAGCCATGGCAATTAGTAGCAGTATTGTCTCAACGCCCATTTTTACCCTTTCATGTTATACTCAGTAGAATTCTTACTTGAGTTCTAGAAGCATTCGGACCCGGTTGGCTAACTTTTCGGCCAGGTTTCCCAGAGAGGCAACTGATTGCAGAACGTTTACCCACAGTGCAAAACTGCTGTATGAAAGTTTATCGTCCATGTTGTACAGTTTCTTGCTTAGATTCCGCTGCAGGATGTCTGCTTCGTGTTCAAGGTAAGCAACGTGTTCAATCATTTCCTTGACCTTCTCGGCCTCTTTCCCACCGAAAGACGCTGAAAGGAGTTCGTCCATTTGACGGATGATATTGTGCGCCTGCGTCGCCGCTTCGATATTCTTATCCAGAAAGATTTTCAGGTCGGCCTCTATCCCTTCCAGGGGCTCCAGCCGCTTCAGGGTCATCATCCCACCGATGTCCTCAGCCATGTCGGCAATATCGTCCTGCAGACCCAAAATTTCGAGCAGGTCGCCGCGATTGACAGCGAGGAAAAGGCCTTTCGGAAGGTTATTGCGAATGTCATTTTTTGTCAGATCTGCCGCATGTTCCAACGCCGAAATCTCATCAGCGATCCGATCCATTTCGTCAAAATTCTGATTCACATAGGCTTGAAACATTTCTTCGACCTTTTGCACGCAAGCAGCCACTTTTTCCATATGCGACTGCAAAGGTGCAAAGGGAGATTTAGCAAATAAACTATCTAGAACACGCATTGAGCCTCCTTGGATTCTGATATTTACGAAGTTCTTAATGGATTTCAGATGATAGTGAGTTCTTGGATGCCGACCGAGTCCACCTATCTGCAAATGGTCGGATCGATGTTCTGGTGGGGGGCTTAGTCAAATCATGTTTGGTGGACAAGAACCGGACCTCCTTTCCAAAAAGCAGGGGCTGCATCCAGGCAGCCGCAATTGAGGGGTTACCTTCCCTGGTGCAACGCGTCCACTGCCCCTTCGACATCTTCATATATCTCAAAAATTTGATTCAAGTTTGTCATCTTCAGAAGGCTTTGAACAGGATCTTGAATATTGGACAAGACCAAAAGGCCATCGTGCTTCTTCAGCGAAGAAAGCGAAGCGATCAATTCTCCAAGCCCGGTGCTGTCGATCCAGTTGACCTTAGATAAATCTAAAACAACCTTGTTGAGTTTGCGGCCGATCAATTCCCGAATCTTTTCCTGAACTTGGCCTTTTCCCTCAATGCCGGACAATTTGCCTTCGATCTTGCAAATTGCGACACCGTCATCTGTACGCTCAATAATCTTGATCATAAGATGTGAGTCCCTCTCAAAAAAAGGTTTATCTTATTATGTCGGCTATCCTGAGTAGTTCGTGAATTTCTTGTCTATCCGCAGCAGAAATAGGGAGAAGTGGCTCACGTGGGTCTCCCCCCCAATAACCAACCATCTCCATAGCCGCTTTTATGCCAGGCACCCCCAGGTTTCCCACAATCTTTTTCCCCAACGGCAGGAGGCGGTGAAACGATTTCAGTGCCTCGCCATAATCCTGGCGCGAGATGGCCGCGCCGACTGCTACACACTCTTTGGGCACAAAATTAGCGAGTGCCAATATCGCTGCACGGGCCCCTGACAGCAGACCCCCGAACAGTAGGCTGGCATTGCCGATCATGACAGCGAAGTCTTCACCGGCACATGAAGTGACCTCGACGAGTTTCGCCAGATCTCCCGTGCTATCCTTGATTCCCGCAATGTTTTCATGTGAAGACAGTTCTTGTACGACGGCAGACGGAAGATCGATCGCTGTAAATTTGGGCACACTATAAATAATGATGGGAATAGGTGACTTGTCGGCGACTCGTTTGAAGTGGCCGGCCAAAGCCGCGGGATGCATCTGAGCCCCGTAATAGTGGGGTGTGATGACCAGCCCATATTGGGCGCCATGTTCAGCCGCAAGCTTGCACAATTCGACGGTCGCCCCGGTACTTTCCTGCCCCGTCCCGGCGATGATTTCCAGGCCTTCTCCGAGATCCTCGCGGATAGCAGTGAGAAGCTCGACCTTTTCCCGAGATTCGAGCAGGATGGCTTCGCCGGTCGACCCGAAGATGACGAAGCCAGCCAGGCCGGTTGCTGACAGGCTGGCTACATTTGTCTTGAGCTCCGCCAGAGCAATCGCTTGCTGCCGAAAAGGAGTCGTTATCGGACAATAAATTCCACGCAGGGACATTGAATATCAGATGGCTGGAAATTGGACAAAATAGAGAAACAGTGCAATTGCAACAATAAGCCCGGCAGGTCAGGACAGAACACGATCTTAATATACTAGAAAGTAAACAAGACACAAGCGAAATTTGTTCATTCCCATTTGCTCAAATTCACATTTGCAGGGTCATCCCGTTGCGGATAGCCGGACAGAACCATGCGCTGTTCATTCCGCACGACCTTGAAGCGCGCGGCGACAAAGTAGTCAAAAGCGGCTTGGTACCGCATTGGGACCCGAACGTAAATGGCCTGAAGATGGTCCAAATGAGCCCAGTCCTCCAGAATTTCTATGAACTCATTTAGGATGCCGACCCCGTAGCGGGGTGCAATTTGCAGGATGTTTACCTTGAGAAACCGTCGCGGTTCTATTTCGGAATAAGGTTCTGTGTGGCCGATGATGAGACCAACCGTGTCATGCCCTTGTCGGACCAGCAACGCGTCTCCGAATCGGTGCATCGTCGTGGTCTGGATCTCGTGCGTGTAGTCCAGACCCTCCTCCAGGCAAGTTGCAAGCGCCTTTGCCTCTACCAGAAAATGGTGTCTCTCGCTGCCGCTTAGATTTTGAAATCTAAGCACGTTTAAAGTAACTTCTCCAGGGCCGCCTCGGGCCTCACGCACCATATCGACCGTGAGCTGTTGTGGTAGGAAATTCAGTCTGCTATAAAAAGCAAGATTCTTCGGCGAATCCGCTGGCATTTCCAATCCGATGGTTTGCATCGACTGACTTTTCAGGTGGGTCAGAGCAGCAAAGAGTATCTGGCGACCTTGCCCTTTGCCCTGCTCTTCCGGGAGGACGGCGAGTGGACCAACCCAGCCGACCCTGCCCCAAATTCGTGCAAAGCTGAACGCAACAATGCGCTCTCTTATGGCGATGACAAAAGCGCCCTGCGGATTGGCAGCACGGTACATGTTTAGGAAGTTTGTCCGGCAGAGAGGCACGCGCTTAGACTTGAAGCCCCTCTCTATTTGGGCATGTGTAAAAGATTTCGACAAGACGAGATTGACTTGTGTCAAATCTCTATCTTCCATTCTTCGAAGTGCACCGGTCATAAAGACAAAAAAAGTCTACTAACTAAGAAGTGTGATTGTCCTGGAAAGAGAAATCAAGAGCGACCGCAGAAAAGCAAATCGTTCCCTTGATTGGGATGGGGCAGGGTTAGCCCCTGAATTTCTCGGAAAGCGCGCAAAGGATTTCAATGGCCTCATCAATCTTGTTGTCTGCCACAGCAAAGGAAAGCCGAAAGTGCGTATTTTTTTGTGAAAAGACTTCGCCTGGTATGACGAAAAGCTTGTTTCGAATAGCTTCATTGACAAACTGTTCCGCATTTCCGTTGGGAGCTTCTGGGAAGAGATAGAAAGCGCCTCTTGACGCCGACATGCGAAAATGCCCTCGCAAGCCTTGGTAGAACCTGTCACGGCGCTTTGAAAACTTAGCGACATATGGACTCATGTCATAGCTTAAAGCGGAGATGGCCGCTTTTTGAGCGATGGAGTTGGCGCACACATATGAGTATTGTTGAAAAGTTGCCATCGCTTCGATGATATCGGCGGGCCCCGTGACATATCCTAGTCTCCACCCTGTCATGCCAGCGCTTTTTGAAAAACCACCAATTACGATGGCGTGGTCACTTACGTTTGCGATGCTCACGAACGGCGTATCACCATAGACAAACTGATCGTAGATCTCGTCTGAAATAATCTGCAACCGGTGTTGTGTGGCGATTTCGCTCACCAGCTGCAACTGTTCATGACTATAAACGACGCCTGTCGGATTGTTCGGATTGTTGATGACAATCGCTTTCGTACGTGGTGAAATGAGGGGCAAGATACGCTCAGATTGCAGGGCAAAATCCGGGTAGGTATCTATGAACTTAGGCACGCCACCGCACATGACAACCACGTTAGCATAAGCAACAAAATAGGGGTCCGCGATCAAGACCTCGTCGCCGGGGTCGATGACGGACATGAGGGCCAGGAAATAGCCGCCGGTGGCGCCGGCCGTGACCAAGAGATCTTCGAATTGTAACCCCCGGCGCCCGAGATGTGTTCTTAGCTCTTGGCGCAGGTCGGGGATACCGCGGGTCGAGACATAACGATTAAACCCTTTGCGGATCCACCGGATACCCTCTTCTTTAATCGGATCAGGAATGTCGAAGTCCGGGTCCCCGATGGACAGGTCAATGCCATCTGGGTTGGCGACGGCAATATCGAATATGCGTCGTATCCCCGACGGTCTTATCTGGTGGACACGCTCAGATAACGGAAACGATTCTAACAAGCTGCTCGCCCTATCTTGAATTCATGAGATGCGCTTTGATATGAGAAGCAAGAAAGTGAATATACAAAAGAGAGGGGAAAAACCCAAAGAAATCGTACCCTCAAATTAGAGCACGATCACCTATGGCTTTACGTGGAGAATCCGATCAGTACCTTGCCGGACAAACGGTAGCTTCAAATAACCATCCCCGAGATCCATGACATCATGACCGAGGCTTGCCAGCAATTGTTCAGGAATCTCTGGATCCTCAATAAACAGGTAGGGAATGATCTCGTAGTCACCGACGTCAAGATCCTGTGGGAACATTGGCACGGCAAACGTGCGAATATGGGGCTGCCGGTTGACGGTGGAAATGTCGGCTTCGCTGATGCCGGCTATCGTTGAGGAAATGATCTTGCTTTGGCCCGTTCGGATGTTTTTGAAAATGATGGGCGCGACCAGTGATTTGACGGCTCTTGGAAAGAACACGACGACAGGATCCCGAGGCGCTTGGATTGACACTTTTACCTTCAAAAGGAAATTGGTTTTGCCGCGCGTGACCTTGATGTGAGAATTTGACAGTGAGTTCGGCTGGATATCCGTCTCAATTTTCAGTTTCTGTCGCAGCATCACGGTGTGCAACAAACTGCCCTCGGCATCCAGAGACGGCTGCGGTTGCAGAAGCGCCCCGTTCCGTATAAGGATGTCGGTGGTTGTTACATCGTAGTTGGCCATGTAATAATATAACTTTACGACGCCTGAAACGCTTCCGCCCCCCGCTTGTTCAGGCGGAAGCATTAACTCGAAGCGGCCCATCGGGTCGCTCCAGGTCGACAGGTTAAATCCTTGCAACCAAACGTAGACGCCATCGGCGTGCGTTCTTTCGGCCAACTGCACACGGCCGCGTAGCACACGATCTGGCGGAGCGATTTCGGTTTCTCCAAAGGGATTTCCAGAGCAACCTATTATTAGGATAAGTGAGAGCAGATGGGTCAGTTTGGCGGCTGGCATGGGACCGACCTTTCTAATGGGTAGACTCTAAGGAATGTTGACGTGGTACTAGTCTTATCGTCTTGTGGTAGGCATTGCGGGAGGATATTAAGCAAACTTCACCATGGTCGGCATTGCGCTTCATACGATGACGCCGGCGAAGAAGTATTTTCTATTGGACCGTGAAAATCCTCGCGGCTCCTTGGCGCAGGAAGGGTAAGGAGAGGTAGCCTTCGCCAAGTTCGACGATATCCGGCCCCAGGCTTTCGATCAGTCCGGCGGGGTAGCGCACATCGTCTAATAAGATATAGGGAATGACTTCATATTGTCCGGGTGACAGGTCGTCGGGAAAAAGCGGTAGCGCTAGCGTTCTAACGGTAGGCACGCTGTCAATGGTGTCTCGGTCGCTGGTCACGAACTCCGTAATGGTCGACGAGAGGACCTTGAAATCGCCGGTTTCTACGTTTCTAAAAATCAGCGGCCCCCGAACCTGGTCCACTTCCCGTGGAAACTCGACCACAACGGAGTCTCTCGCCGCACTTAGGGACACCTCGATTTTCATAAGAAAGTCGGTCTTGCCTTCAGTCACAACGATGGCATCTCTCACGACACATGTTGGTTGAACTGTTGTCTTAACCTTCAGCCTCTGCCGCAATACTTTTGGCAGATTCAGTTTTCCATCTGAATTCAACTCGCCGCGCGGCTCCACAAAGTTGCCCTGAATCAGTGCCACTTCGGTTGAATCTATATGGAAGTTAGCTGTATAATAATAGATATTGAAGACACCCGTGATGCCACCCGCGGCTCCCTGAAGCGCGGGTGGCGGCAAGACAAATTCAAAATGTCCGTCAAAATCAGATCGTGTTGACAGGTTGAAACCCTGGAACCAAATATAGACATCTTCGGCCTGCTCCCTGCCATCAAACTGCACCTGACCGCTCACCACGCGATTCGGCACGCTGATTTTCGACTCGTTGAAAGGGGCTCCTTCACAACCAAGGAAGGCCAGGGAAGCTACAATAGCGAAGGTGGGAG
>Ga0114931_10007382_pt1 | contig 13417 bp, 13 predicted proteins | sample 2SBtaG_FD_89579 | JGI IMG/M metagenome (GOLD analysis project Ga0114931, IMG submission 89579) | Deep subsurface microbial communities from Kolumbo volcano to uncover new lineages of life (NeLLi) - 2SBTROV14_V59a metaG | ecosystem: Environmental > Aquatic > Marine > Volcanic | place: Kolumbo... | reverse complement strand
TCGCCGTCGCCGGCGCCACGCGGCGCGGCGAGGTGCCTGCGACCGCGGCGACGCTGCTCGTCCACCAGGGCCGACCGTTGTCGGAGATCGTCCGGCTGTGCATGAAGTACAGCAACAACCAGATCGCGGAAGCGCTGGTCAAGACGCTCGCGCTGCGCGCCGGCGCACAGCGCGGCGAGTGGCCGGCCGGCATCCGCGAGGTCGAACGCATCCTCGCGGGGCTCGGGATCTCGGGCTTCTCGCTCGTCGACGGCTCGGGGCTGTCCTACGACGACCGCGCGACGCCACGCGCACTCGTGCAGGCGCTGCGCGCAGGCGCCGCCTCGTTCGACTTCGGTCCCGAGTTCATGGCGGCGCTGCCGCTCGCGAGTCTGGATGGCACGCTGAGCGAGCGGGCCAGCGAGGCGTCGGGGGCGGTGCGCGCCAAGACCGGCACGCTGACGCGCATCACGTCGCTCTCCGGGTTTGCGCGGCTCGAGGACGGCAGCCGCGCGACCTTCTCGATCCTGGTCAACGGCTATCGCGTCGGTGATCGCGATGCGATGGACGCGGTCGACGGCTTCGTCGAGGCGCTCGTGTCGACCCGACGCGAGCCATCGCGGGCGCGCGCGACTACGAGCGAGTGACGCGCAGCGCGTCGACGGTGTCGGCGTGCGCCTCCATCACCTGTCGGATGTAGGCCCCCGGGACGTTGCGTCCGCGGCGCAGGAAGCCGTCGATGCGTCCGGGGCCCCAGTTGTAGGCGGCCAGGGCGGTCGGGACGTCGCCGTCGTAGCGGTCGGCGAGGATGCGCAGGTAGGCGGTGCCGATGCGCACGTTCGCGATCGGATCGAAGAGGGTGTGCGGACCGTGCCAGTCGATCTCGAGGCGCTCCGCCATCTCGCGGCCGGTCGCGGGCATCACCTGCATCAGCCCATAGGCGCCGACGTGAGAGACCGCGAAGTTGTAGCCGGCGCTCTCGACGCGGATCACGGCGAGCACGAGGTGCGGGTCGAGGTCGTGGCGGCGCGCTTCTTCGACGATCGCGTGCGCGACCCCTTCGAGCTCGGCATCGGCGAGCCCCGAATGGCGCTCGCGCAGGAAGGCCAGCACCTCGAGCACCGAAGCGGTGTTGTCGGGGGCCGGACGCGCGATCTCAGGAGGTGCCGCATCGACCGCGGGCAGCGCAGCGCCCGGGCGCGCTCCGGTGCCGATCCAGGCACAGGCGAGGACGCCGAGCCCCGCGAGCGAGAGGGTGGCGAAGACGGGGGCGCGCATGGTCAGGCCGACCCGAAGAGCGGGATGCCGAGCGCCTGGATGGCGAAGATGTTGTTGGCGACCGCGTAGCCGGTCGCGAGCGCGACGACGCCCAGCATGGCGATGCGCAGGCGCGGCGAGAAGCGCTGTGTGCCGGCGAGGAACACGAGCGCAGCGACCGTGACGAGCGAGTCGATCACGAGCCCCGGTACGATCCCGGCGTGCGCGAACAGCCAGCCCGCGATCGGGTTCGCCTCGGTGACGACCCAGCCGGAACTCGCCTGCGTCAGGCACAGGTAGGTCGTCCAGTGGTCTGCACTGGTCAGCGCCAGGATGACCAGCACCAGGGTCGTGCGCATACGCTCCTCTCCGGCGCGCGGCTGCAGTGGCGGCGCCAGCCGGGAGAGGGGAGCAAGATGTGTGCCCCGCAGCGGCCCACAGGCCTCGGGCGCTTGCGCGGCAGGTGAGTCCGGGGGCGAGTTGCGCAGGCGTGCGCACGCGCGCCCGGCGCAGCAGGGCGCGCGCGGGGAAGCGGCTTACCGTCGCGGTGTGTAGGACGACGCCCCGAGCTGCTCGCCCGTTGCCGCTCGGGTGCGTGCGTGCGCCGCGCGACGCGCTCCCCTTCCGGGAGCGGTGAGCCGTGCGCAGGGAGCCGTGCGGGAGCGGGAGGCCGCTGCGGCGGTGGGCCGTCTAGCGGGTGCGGCGCATGCGGCCGCGGCCGAGCAGCAACCAGTCGAGGGAGACGTTCTCCTTCGTGGCGAGACGAATCAGGAAGTCCGTGTGCGGTGTCGTGCCGTTCTCGTAGCGGTTCACGTTCTGCTGGAACACGCCCAGGTCGCGCGCGAACTGGCGCTGCGAGCGGTCGCCGCGGATCTGCGCGAGACGCTCGGGCAACTTCTTCTTGATCCGGCTCACCCCGTTGACTGCCATTGGCTCCTCGTTTCGTGCGCGCCGGTGGTCGCCGCGCGGCATCGAGCGGTCGTGCGTTCCGTCGAAGCGGCGTCTGTATCCGCGTCGAGTCGCCCGGCACGGCGCGAAGTGCCGAACTCCCGCTGTATCCCGATCGCCGAAGTCTTCGGTCCGCACCGTGCGACCCGCGAGGCGCGGAGGTCGTCGGCCCGGTGAGGAGGACGTCGCCGCACCCACGTTTCTTCGGCGTCGCGACGCCTGCGGAACGGGCGCCGCATTCTAGAGCCTGCGCCGTGCACAGCAAGGGTTGCGCGCTCGAGAATCTCGTGCGTGTGGCGACCGTGTGTCGCAACTGGCTTCGCGCGTGTCGCCGCTTCGTGTCACCCTGCACCGCTCGACGGCGCGCGGGGAACTTCGCGGCGCACGCCGTGTCGCTGGTTGCATCCATGTCGGAGGGCGTGTGCGCGTCATTGCAGGAACGCTCGGCCGCCGGTGCCTGCACGCGCCGGGTCGCACGCGGGGTTTGCGTCCGACTTCGGAGCGCGTCCGCGAGGCGCTCTTCGCGCGGCTCGGCGACGTCGCCGGGCTGCGCGTGCTCGATTGCTTCGCCGGCACCGGTGCACTCGGGATCGAAGCTCTTTCCCGCGGGGCCGCAGAGGCGGTGTTTCTCGAACGCGCCTCGGCGGGGCTGCGGCTGCTGCACCGCAACCTCGAGGAACTGGGTCTTCGCGAGCGTTCGCGCGTCGTCGCCGGCGATGCGCTGCGAACGATCGCGACGCTCGCGCGCAGCGAGTCGCCCTTCGACCTGTGCTTCGTCGATCCACCGTGGAAGACCGGCCTGCACGGCCCGTGCCTCGCCGCATTGCGCGGGTCGGGTGTCGTACACGCCGGCACCGTGGCGGTCGTCGAGTGTGACCGTCGCTCGCCGCTCGAATCCGCTTCGGGCTGGACGCGGCGCAGCGAGCGGAGCTATGGAGACACGGTGATCGCGGAATGGGTCGCCGACGGGGCGCCCGCGGACGATCGAGAGGTGTCATGACGAGCCAGGCGCGCGCTTCGATCGCGCTCTTTCCCGCCAGCTTCGACCCGATCACCAACGGTCACCTCGACCTGGTCGAGCGCTCGCGTCGGGTCTTCGACGAGGTCGTGGTCGCCGTGGCGCGCAACGTCGGCAAGAGCGGCACCTTCGGCCTCGAAGAGCGACTCGAACTGCTGCATGCGGTGCTCGACCCGATGGAGAACGTGCGCGTCGCGAGTTTTCCCGGCCTGATGGTCGACTACGCGCGCGAGATCGGCGCGACGGCGGTGATCCGCGGCCTGCGCGCCATGTCGGATTTCGAGTACGAGTTCGAGATGGCGCTGATGAACAAGCACCTGCAGCCGGACATCGAGATCCTGTTCATGATGGCCAGCATGGAGAGCCTCTACGTCAGCTCATCGCGCCTGAAGGAGCTTGTGCGCTTCGGCACGCCGATCGACGAGTTCGTCCCGCCGGTCGTCGCCCGCCGCCTCGCGGAGAAGCTCGCGGCGGGATGAATGCCTTTGGCGCCCGGGCCTTTTCCTGTAACCTCGCACGCGTTCTCGGGTTTTCGCACGGGCACACAGGGGGCTGCGATGGAGCCGCGACGAGTCGTCGTCGCCGTGACCGGCGGCATCGCGGCGTGCAAGGCGCCGGAACTGGTACGCGCGCTGCGCCGCGCCGGCCACGACGTACGCTGTGCGATGACGCCCGAGGCGACGCACTTCGCCTCGCCGCTGGTGCTGCAGACGCTGTCCGGCGCTCCCGTCCGAAGCGCGCTGCTCGACACGGGCGAAGAGGGGCAGATCGGTCACATCGCACTGGCGGACTGGGCGGAGCTGGTCGTCGTCGCTCCGGCGACGGCCCACACGCTCGCACGCATGGCGCACGGCATGGCCGACGACATCGTCTGCGCGCTGCTGCTGGCGACGCGCGCGCCGGTGCTCGTCGCGCCGGCGATGAACGTGAACATGTGGACGCACCCGGCGACGCGCGAGAACCTCGAGCGCCTGCGCGAACGCGGTGTGCACCGGATCGGTCCCGAGTCGGGAGAGCTCGCCTGCGGCTGGGAAGGTGAGGGCCGCATGAGCGAGCCCGCGGACATCGTTGCGCGTGTCGGCCTGCTGCTCGGCGGGCGCACACTGGCCGGGCGCAAGGTGGTCGTCACGGCGGGCGGCACGCGCGAGCCGATCGACACGGTGCGCAGCCTGACGAACGCCTCCTCCGGACGGATGGGTTTCGCGATCGCGGCCGAGGCCGCGCGCCGCGGCGCCGATGTCGTGCTGGTCGCGGGACCGTGCGGGCTCGACACGCCCCCCGGCGTGCGACGGATCGACGTCGCTACGGCGCTCGAGATGCGCGCGGGCGTGCTGGCCGAGTTCGACGATGCCGATCTCGTCGTCAAGGCAGCCGCAGTCGCCGACTTCCGCCCCGCGCAGTGCCTCGATCGCAAGCTCAAGAAGGAGGCGCTCGACCCCGGAGCGCCGCTGCGCCTCGAGCTCGTGCGCAACCCGGACATCCTGGCCGAGCTGTGCGCGCGCAAGGGCGAGCGCGTCGTCATCGGCTTCGCCGCCGAGAGCGAAGACGTCATCGACGCAGCCAGGCGCAAGCTCGCGCGCAAGGGCTGCGACCTGCTGGTCGCGAACGACGTATCGCGCGCCGATGCGGGCTTCGACGTCGACACCAACGCCGTCTCCTTCGTGTGGCCGGGTGGCGAAGTCGAGACGCTGCCGCTGCAGAGCAAGGCGGCGGTGGCCGCACAGCTGCTGGAGCGCGCGGAGAAGCTGTTGTCCGGGAAGTCGCCCGCGCTGCCGTCCCGGGTCGGCGAATGACGCGGGCGTTCCGTTCGCTCGCAGCCGCCTCGTCATTGCTGCTGCTGTGGTCGTTCGCGGGCGTGGCCGGCGCGGAGACGATCCACGTCGTTCGCATCGACGGCTCCATCAATCCGGCCTCGGCGAACTACCTGATCCGCGCCATCGAGGAGGCGCCGGAGGCGGGCGCTTCCGCCGTGCTAGTCGAACTCGACACGCCGGGCGGGCTGGTCTCGTCGATGAAGGACATCCTCGACACGATCCTCAACGCGCGCGTTCCGGTGATCGTCTACGTCTCGCCGCGCGGCGCCTGGGCCGGGTCGGCGGGCGTGTTCATCACGATGTCCGGACACATCGCGGCCATGGCGCCGGGCACGACGATCGGCGCGGCGCACCCGGTCGGGATCGGCGGTGGTAGCGGGCCGGGCAAGCCGCCGGGAGGCGAGGGCGGTGAGCAGGAGGGCAAGGGTGGCGGGCCGTCGGGCCTGCGCGACTTCTCGATGGAGAAGGCCGAGAACATGCTCGCGGCCTACGCGGAGAGCATCGCGCGCGAGCGCGGGCGCAACGTCGAATGGGCCGAGCAGGCGGTGCGCGAATCGGTTGCGGTCAACGAGAAGGAGGCGCTCGAGATCGGTGTCATCGACCTGATCGCCAGCGACGTGGGCGACCTGCTCGCCCAGGTGCAGGGGCGCGTGGTGGAGGTCGAAGGCGAGCCCGTGACACTCGACCTCGAAGACGCCGCGCTCGTGCCGGTCGAGATGACCCTGACGCAGCGTTTCTTCAACTTCCTGAGCGAGCCCGACGTTGCGATCCTGCTCGGCATGCTCGGGCTGCTCGGCCTGTACGTGGAGTTCAACAACCCGGGCATGCTGTTGCCCGGGATCCTCGGCGCCGTCAGCCTGACGCTCGCCGCCATCGCCTTCCAGATCCTGCCCTTCGACTGGGTAGGCTTGCTCGTGATGCTGGTCGGCGTCGCCTTGCTGGTCGCCGAGGTCTTCGTCACCTCCTTCGGGGTGCTCTTCGCGTCGGGCATCCTGTGCCTGCTCGTCGGCGGTACGATGGTCTTCGACCGGCCCGACATGTCGGATCTGACCGTGTCGTTCTGGACGGTGCTGGTGCCGGCGGTCGGGGCCGTCGCGGTCTTCGGGGGGCTGGTGGTGTTCGCGCTGAGCCGCAGCCTGTTCGTGCCGCAGACCGCGGGCATCGACGAACTGGTCGGGCTCGTCGGACGCGCGGCCACTCCGCTCGCGCCGCGCGGCAAGGTCTTCGTGCGCGGCGAGTACTGGACGGCCGAGCTTGCGGGCGGCGGCGAAGTGTCGGAAGGCGAGGCCGTGGAGGTCTGCGCCGTCGTGGGCATGGAACTGCGGGTGCGGCCGGTGCGACCGGCCTGAGCGGCGAGGCCGCTCGAGAGGGGAACGGATGCAGATCGGAATCATCTTCCTGGGAGTGCTGCTGGCGCTGCTCTTCGTCGGCTTTCGCGTGCTCGCCGAGTACGAGCGCGGGGTCATCTTCCGGCTCGGTCGTTTCAATGGCGTCAAGACGGCGGGTCTGAAGTGGATCATCCCGGGCATCGACCGGCTGGTGCGCGTGAGCCTGCGCGAGATCGTGATGGACGTCCCGTCGCAGGAGGTGATCACGCGTGACAACGTCTCGGTCAAAGTGAATGCAGTGCTGTACTTCCGGGTGCTGCACCCGGAGAAGGCCGTGATCCAGGTCGAGAACTACCTCTACGGCACCAGCCAGCTCGCGCAGACGACGCTTCGCAGCGTCTGCGGCCAGGCAGAACTCGACGAGCTGCTCGCCGATCGCGAACGCATCAACCAGAAGCTGCAGGAGATCATCGACCTGCAGACCGAGCCCTGGGGCGTCAAGGTGCGCGCGGTCGAGGTCAAGCAGATCGACCTGCCCGTCGAGATGCAGCGGGCGATGGCGCGACAGGCAGAAGCCGAGAGAGAGAAGCGCTCCAAGATCATCCATGCCGAGGGCGAGTTCCAGGCGGCACAGCGGCTCGCGGACGCGGCCAGCGTCCTGCAGTCGCAGCCGGCGGCCTTGCAACTGCGCTATCTGCAGACGCTCTCGGAGATCGCGACCGAGAATGCGTCGACGACGATCTTCCCGATCCCGATCGACATCCTGGAACCCTTCTACCGCCAGGCCCGCGACGCGGGCGCCAGCGAGGCGGGGCAGTAGCGGGTGGCGGAAGCGGAGCGGGTCGAACGCGGAGTGGGACGACTGCTGCGCGCCGGGTTCGTGATCGTGGTCTCGCTCGGCGTGATCGGCGCCTGGCTCGGTACCAGCGGCTGGTACAGCCTGAAGCCCGGCGAGGCTGCCGTGGTGCTGCGTCTCGGCGCCTATGCGCGAACCGTCGAGCACGAAGGCCTGCAGTTCAAGCTTCCCTATCCCTTCGAGACCTACCGGATCGTCCGTTCGGGCGAGCTGAGGCGCGAGAAGTTCGGCTTCGAGGACTCCGACCGTTCCGCCCTCGACGAGAAGGCCGCCTCGGGTGAGAACGCGATCCAGACGGCCGACAACAACATCGTGAATCTCAGTTACGTGGTGCAGTACTACGTGGGCGATGCATTCTCGTACGTCTACGGCATGGCCGCGCCGCGCTCGACGCTGCGCGATGCGGCCCAGGCTGCGATGCGCGAGGTCGTCGGCAGTCGCGGGATCGACGACGTCCTGCAGGGCGACCGCGGCGGAATCGAGGTCGAGGCGCGTGACAACCTGCAGAGGATGCTCGACTCGTACTTCGATTCGCCCGAGCACTCGGTCTTCCGGGTCAAGCAGGTCAGCCTGCAGGACGTGAAGGCGCCGGTGCCGGTGCAGGACGCCTTCGACGACGTCGTCGCCGCGACGCAGGACCAGCGACGCGCGCTCTCGGAGGCCACTGGCGATGCGCGCGAGATCACCGAGCGCGCCTCCGCCAGCGCGCGCGAGCTGCGCGAAGCGGCGCTCGCCTACAAGCAGGCCAAGGTGCTCGAGGCGCAGGGCGAGGCCGACCGCTTCGAGGCGCTGCTCGCGGAGTACGCCCAGGCGCCGACCGTCACGCGCGAACGTCTCTACATCGAGACGATGGAGGCGATCCTGCCCGACATCGACAAGATGATCGTGGAGCCGGGGGCCGTCGACCTGATGCCGCTGCTGTCGTTCGAGGGCGGGCGACGGGCCGGCTCGCGCGCACGCGCAGAGGCCGTCGCGCGCGAGGCCGCGCAGAACGCCGCGCCGACCGAAGGGGCCGGGGCGGCGACGGAGGGCCAGCCGTGAAGCGACTGGTCTCGCTGCTGTTGCTGCTGGCCGCGCTCTTCGTCGCGGCGTTGTGGTCGAGCGACTTCCGGATCGATGGTGCCACGCTGAGCCCCGTGCTGATCACGAAGGAGACCGATCTCAACATCGTGCTCTTCCCGGTGACACGGCGAGAGCACAAGACGCTGACGAAGCCAGGCATGACCTGGGTCGTCCCGTTCAGCAAGGTGATCACGCTCGACCGCAGGTTGCAGCACCTGAATGCCGAACCGGTCGACGTGGTGATCGCCGGCAAGGAAACGCTGATCACCGACTACTACGCGCTCTGGCGGATCGTCGACCCGCGCGCTTTCATCGACAACTTTCCCCAGGTGCAGTCCGACGCGGCGTTCGGAATGGCGAAGGCCGAAGCCCGCGTGCAGGAGGCCGTCAACGGTCTGGTGAAGGCGCGTGTCGCGGGGCTCGAACTGCGGCAGCTGCTGCAGCGCAACGAACAACTCGACGCGTTGGCGCGCGACACCGAACGCGAGCTCGCCGAGACGGGCGTCGATGTCATCGAAGTGCGGATCAACCGCACGGACCTGCCGATCAAGGCGCTCGACTCCGCCTACGCGCAGATGCGAGAGCAGCAGCACGCGCTGGCGCGACAGTACCGCGTGCAGGGCGAACGGAAGGCGCGCGAGGTCCGGGCTGCGGCGGAGCGCGAAGCGCGGCGGACCATCGCCCTGGCGGTCGCGGATTCCGAGCGTACGCGTGGTGAAGGCGATGCGATCGCCGCTCGCACCTACGCACAGGCCTACAGCAAGGACGAGGAGTTCTACGCCTTCTGGCGCAGCCTCGAGGCCTACCGGAAGTCGCTCGCCGCGCGGACGACGCTGGTGTTGCCCCCCGACCACCCCTTCTTCCGCTTCCTGGGGAGTTCGAAGCTGCGGCCCTAGCTCGCAGGGACCCGGGCGTTGCCGCTCAGCGCGGTGTTCTCGCGAGGCCGACGGCGGCCGCCGCGAAGAGCAGGGCCGCGAGGCCGGCGTAGGCTGCGGTCGGTGCGAGTGCCCCCTGTGCCGCCAGGATCGCCGCCACGTTGCGCACGGCGTAGTACCCGACGAGCGCTGCCACCGCGAAGACGGCGCTCTGGCCGAGGTTGCGAGTGCGTTCGACGCCGAGGCCGAGGGGGATGGCGACGGCGACGAGCAGCGCGATCGACGTCCAGTCGCCGACGCGCTCGGCGAGGATGCGTCGTTGTTCGAGTGCCCGGTCGCCGCGCTCGAGGCGCGCCCGGATGAGTTCGCGAAGCCGCGGGATGCGCAGCGCCGCCGGATCGGCCGCGAGCAGCGCAGCGTCGGGGGGGTCGGCCATCTCGATCACGCGCTCGGTGAAGCGCGCCACGCGCGGGATGCTGGCGGGTTCGTCGGGGTCGAACTCGCGCACGAGGCCGTCGCGAAAGCGCCAGCGCAGGCCGTCGAGCAGCTCGACGTTCCGGGCGCGAATGCTGCGTCGCAACAGGCCGCTCGGGTCGCGCTCGAAGACCTCGACGTCCTCGAGCCGGCGCCGGGCGCGGTCGGCGAGGCCGACGTTGTAGATGCGGGCGCCGCGCTGGTACCAGAAGGAGCCGCTGCGGAAGCGGATCGGGTCGTCGCCACCGGTGCCGCGGTTCCAGGCCTGGCGCGCAGAGATGACGGCGCTTTCGTGGAAGACGGGGGCCAGCGCCGAGAGCGCCACGCCGCAAAGGAGCAGCGGCGCGGCGAAGCGAAGCAGTGAGACACCCCCCGCTTTCACTGCGAGCCACTCGCGCGTGTACGCCGAGAGTGCGACCGTCAGGAAGGCTGCCAGGAAGGCGGCGATCGGCACGACGTAGCTGGCATACTCGCCGACGAGTCGCAGGCCGAGGTACTCGAGAATGCCGCGGGGGCCGCCGCGGAAGGCGAGCATCCGGTCGAGGTTCAGGAGCAGCTCGACGACCACGATCGCGAGCACGGTGCTGACGACGACGACCGCAAAGAACTGGAAGAAGCGCGCGACGAGGTAGCGCGTGAGCGTTCGCACGCGAGGAGCCTAGCAGTGGAGGTCGTTCGGGGGAGCGCGCAGATCGAACGCGAACTGCGGCGGCCCGTGCTCACGATCGGCAACTTCGACGGGCTGCACATCGGCCACCGGGCCATCATGCGCACCGTCGTCGAGCGGGCGCGAGCCCACCGGGGCGAAGCCGTCGTCTACACCTTCGAACCCCACCCGCGCAAGGTCCTGCAGCCGGAGCGTGCGCCGGCGCTGCTGACGACGATCGACCAGAAGCTGGAGCTCCTCGCGGCCTGCGGCGTCGACGTGACGATTCTCGAGCCATTCGATGCAGCCTTTGCGCAGGTCTCGCCGGAGGTCTTCGTACGCGACTACGTTCATGCGCGCATCCGACCGGTCGAGGTCTACGTCGGATACGATTTCCACTACGGACGCGATCGCGAAGGATCGATGCGCCTGCTGACGGAGACCGGGCCGCGCCTTGGCTTCGCGGTGACGATCATCCCGGAAGTGACGGTCGGGGAACGCGACGTGAACTCGACTCGCATCCGCGAGCTGCTCGGCGAGGGCGAGGTGGCCGAGGCCGCTGTGCTGCTCGGCCGCCCCTTCAGCGTGCGCGGCGTCGTGCGGCGGGGCGACGCGCGTGGGCATGGGCTCGGCTTCCCGACCGCCAACCTGCGCCCCGAGAACGAGGTGCTGCCCGCCCATGGCGTCTATGCCGGCTGGCTGCGCGTGCTCGGGCGGGGCGAGGACGCCGTGCGCCACCCGGTCGTCACGAACGTGGGAGTCCGGCCCACCTTCGAGGATGGCCAGGGGCTGCTGGCGGAGGCGCACCTGCTCGATTTCGAGGGAGACCTCTACGGCGAGCGCGTCGAGCTCGCTTTCGCCGAGCGCATCCGCGGCGAGCGCCGCTTCGACGGCCCGGAGGCCCTGAAGCAGCAGATCGCGCGCGACGTCGAGCAGGCACGACGTTTGCTCGGCCGGGGCGGGGCGGGGGTGGAGTGAGCGAGCGCGAACACAGCGGTGCGGCAGCGGCCCCGAGCGGCGAGGCCGCCGTCCTCCCGCCCGGGCGGTGGGCCTGGGTCCGCGACTGGCGCGTCTGGTTCGGCATGGCGATCAGCGCGCTGTGCCTGTGGTACGCCGGGCGCGACGTGCCCTTTGCCGACCTGCGTGAGGCCTTCCGCGGTGTGCGCGTGTGGCAGCTGGTGCTGCTCTCCGTTCCGGGGCACATCGGGTCGATCTACTTCCGCGCGCTGCGCTGGCGTCACCTGACAGACCCGATCACACCGGTCGAGACGGCCGTGCTCTACCGGGCGCAGTCGATTGGCTTCGTGATCAACAACCTCGTGCCCCTGCGCATGGGTGAGTTCGTTCGTTCGTGGTACCTCGCGCGAGAAACGGGCACGCGCGGTGCCGCGATCCTCGGAACCGTGGTGCTCGAGCGTGTGCTCGACATCGTGTGTGTCCTGCTGATGGCCGGCGCCGGGATGGCCTGGCTCGGGAGTGCAGCAGGCGACGGTCTGCTCGCACGCGGCGCGCGTCTGATGCTGCCCGTCGCGTTCCTGCCGCTCGTCGCGCTGGCGCTGCTGCGCGGCGCCCCCGACCGGGTGATCGGGCTGGTCGCCTGGCTGGTCCGGCCGCTGCCCGTACGCATCGGGCGCTTCGTCGAGGACAACCTGCGTCGCTTCACGCAGGGGCTCGGCGCCCTCTCGGGTGGGACCCACCTGTTCTGGATCTTCTTCCACTCGCTGGTCATCTGGCTCGGTGTCAGCGCGCTGCCGATCATCGCCGGGCTGATGGCCTTCGGCCTCGATTTCGGGTCGCCCGAGCGCACGCTGACCGTCGCGTGGATCCTGCTCGCGGCGGTCGGCGTGGCAGTGGCGATCCCGTCTGCACCGGGCTTCGTCGGCACCTACCAGTTCGCGTTCCTGGCCGTGCTCGAGCCGCTCGGCGTCCCGCCGGCACGAGCGCTGGCCCTCGGGCTCGTCGTGTGGGCGCTGTGGTGGTGCACCTTCACGGTCCAGGGCCTGATCGTGATGAGGCTCGGGGGCACCTCGCTGGCCGAGCTGCGCGCCGCCTCTGGTAAAGATCCCACAGGCGCCCGCCGATAACCCGCCGAGATCGTGCTGCTTTCCGCGGCTCCCCTGCGCTTGCAGGAGGCGCCGGCGGCACGCGCTTCGGAGAGGGTTGGCGTGAACGAGCGGATCGGTGAGCTCCTCGTCCGGGAGAACCTTCTCTCGAAGGATCAGCTTCGCAAGGCGCGCGACGAGGCGTCGGCCAAGGGCAGTCGCCTCGCGGCGGAGATCGCGCAGCTCGGCTTCATGGACGAAGGCGAACTGACCGACTTCGTCGCCAAACAGTACGGCGTCCCGTCCATCAACCTCGACGACTTCGAGATCGATGCGGAAGTGATCGCGCTCGTGCCCGAGGAAGTCGCTCTCAAGCACAATGTCGTTCCGGTCAACCGTGCGGGCTCGACGCTGATCCTGGCGACCTCCGATCCCTCCAACATCTTCGCGCTCGACGACATCAAGTTCCTGACCGGCTACAACATCCAGCCGGTCGTCGCCTCCGAAGAGGGCATCAAGCGCGCGATCGAGAAGTACTTTACGAACTCGTCTTCGCTCGAAGACGTGATGGCCGACTTCGACGACAGCGACATCGACGTCGTGACGGACGACGATGAGTTCGACGCGAGCGAAGCCGCCAGCGACGCCGAAGACGCGCCCGTCGTCAAACTCGTGAACCTGATCCTGACCGAAGCGATCAAGCGCGAGACCTCGGACATCCACATCGAGCCCTACGAGCACACCTTTCGCGTGCGCTACCGCATCGACGGCGTCCTGTACGAGATCATGAAGCCGCCGATGAAGCTCAAGAACGCCATCATCTCGCGCATCAAGATCATGTCGGAGCTCGACATCGCCGAGCGGCGCCTGCCCCAGGACGGACGCATCAAGCTGAAGCTCGGCCGCGGCCGCGAGATGGACTTCCGCGTATCCGTGCTGCCGACACTCTTCGGCGAGAAGGTCGTGATGCGTCTGCTCGACAAGAGCAACCTGCAGCTCGACATGACCAAGCTCGGCTTCGAGGAGCAGCAGCTCGAGGTCTTCAAGGAGTGCATCCATCGCCCCTACGGCATGGTGCTCGTCACCGGCCCCACGGGCTCCGGCAAGACGACGACGCT
>Ga0114931_10007381_pt1 | contig 13419 bp, 12 predicted proteins | sample 2SBtaG_FD_89579 | JGI IMG/M metagenome (GOLD analysis project Ga0114931, IMG submission 89579) | Deep subsurface microbial communities from Kolumbo volcano to uncover new lineages of life (NeLLi) - 2SBTROV14_V59a metaG | ecosystem: Environmental > Aquatic > Marine > Volcanic | place: Kolumbo... | reverse complement strand
GTGCCGTGATGTGACGTGCGCGCCGTGATGTGACGTGCGCGCCGTGATGTGACGTGCGCGCCGTGGAGCGCGGGTGTGCCGTGATGTGACGTGCGCGCCGTGATGTGACGTGCGCGCCGTGATGTGACGTGCGCGCCGTGGAGCGCGGGTGTGCCGTGATGTGACGTGCGCGCCGTGATGGCAGTGTGGGGCCCCCGTGCGGCGCGGAGCGCCGCGCTTGGGGGCCCGCGGCGCGCGCAGGCCGGAGGCCGAGCACGGCGCGCCGTGGAGCGACGCGGGGTGCGGGGGCAGCCCCAAACGGGCATATTGGCGGGCAAGGCCGGGCTTGGTGGGTGAAATGCCCGCGAAACGGGCATATTGGTGGGCAAGCTCATCGAGAAGGGGCGAAACGCCCGAATTCCGGTCATATTGGTGGGCAAGCCCGGGCTTGGTGGGTGAAATGCCCGCGAAACGGGCATATTGGTGGGCAAGTCCGGGCTTGGTGGGTGAAATGCCCGTTCGCGCGTCGCGGTGTGCGGGGGTGGCGCGCCGCGGAATGTGCACGCTGCCCGGAGATTCCGAGGAGCGCGCGGCGCTGTCGTGGGCGGCTTGCTCAGTGTCGTGGGCGGCGGGTGAAGTCGGGGATGTGGCGGAGGCGGGGGTCGGCGAGGTGGAGGGCGCCGTGTCGCACCAGCGAGGCGTTGGAGCGCTTCTCGAGGCGGCGGACCTGTTCGACGGAGAGGTTGCCGGCTTCGGCGATGAGGCGCGTGTCGCGCCAGCCCTGGTGCAAGGCGAGCTGGACGAAGAGGTGGCGGCGGAGTGGAGCACGGCGGGGGACGGCGGCGCGTGCTGCCGCGGCAATGTCGGGGAGTGACGCGAGCGGGACGGCTTGCGGAGCTGCCGCGACGGGAAACGGCGTTCCTTCCACATGCACGGACGGGTCGCCGGAGACGTAGCCGTGCAGCCAGCGCGGGAAGTCGGCTTCGTGGCGGCGTAGCAGGGCGGCGAGCCGCGCGGGCGACACCCATGGATCGATCTCGAGCCCGACGGCGCCGCGATGCGTGGACCACAGCCAGCACAACGGATCGTCGGCGAGGCCGGCGCGACACGGGTTGAGGTGCACGTAGCGGATCTGCCGGGCGAGGTGCTTGCTGTCGCGGATGGGCTCGGGATCCGGAACGGGCTGCCAGGTGCGACCCAGGCCCGCCTGCCGCGCGAAGGCGGCGAGGCACTGCGAGAGCCTGCGCCGCGCTTCGTCGCGATCGCCCGCTTCGATCAAGAGATGCACGTGGTCGGGCATCAGCACTGCGGCCACGCAATCGGGGAAGCGCCGCCGCAGCGCGGCCCAGAGCGCATCGCACGTCTTGCCCGACTCGAGGGGACGTGCGCCGGCGAGCGCGTGCGCGGTGAGGTGCCAGAGCATGCACCGCTCATCGGTCCGCGGGCGGCGCGGTTGCGCGGAAGTTGTCGGGGTGCGCAATCCCCGCGCATACCAGACGAACCAGATGACGCTCGACTCGCAGCTCGAAGCCGTCGCGCAGGAGTGCGACGCGGGTGGGCACATCATCTGGGCCGGCTTCGACGATCGCTGCGCGACGCGCAGCCTGGCCGCGGACAGCGCCGTCGCCTCGTGCGTGGCCGGCTAGCTCGCCCCCAGCGCTTCGAGTGCGAGCGGGATCGAGTGCGCGCTCGATCCTGCGCGCGGGCCGTGCTCTCAGGCGTCCGGAAGGGCGGAAATGCGCGAGAGGCGTGCATTCCCGCACCGCACAGCGAGCCGTTCTGCGCCTGCGCGAGGGTCCCCACCCTGGGGTGTCGTCCTGGTGCGAGCGCCGCGTCGGCTCGGCGCGATGGCGCGCGCCTGTGCGATGCTCGAGGCGATGAAGCGCTCGTACGACTTCGATTTCTTCAAGGTGCGGTGGCTCGGGCGGTACGGGTGAATCGTCGATCGGCCAGTCGCGGCGGTGGTGGTGCCCGAGTCGGCGGACGGGCGGCTGTGGCTGGTGCGTATCGCGCGGGTGCCGACGCGCACGCGGAGCTGGGAGTTGCCAGGTGGTGAGGTCGGCAAGAGCGAGACGCCGGTGCAAGCCGGGCTGCGCGAGCTGTGCGAGGAGACGGGCCTTGTCGCGCGCGATGGCGCGGAGCTGTGGCCCACGATGATCGAAGCGGCGCCCGGTATGGGGCGCATGCCGCATCGCGTGATCGTCGCGCGCGGTGTGGAGCCGGATGGTGGGCGCCCGCGGCCGCAGCGCGACGAGGGTATCGAACAGGTCCGCCGCTTCACACGCGAGGAGCTGGCGCGGCGCGTAGCCGACGGGCGCATCCACGTGCTGGCGACGCTGGGTGCACTGGCTGTGACGGGTTGGCTCGGGGGGTAGGGCGCGCCCTCAGTACACGTGCGTGCGGTGCGGGGCGGGGTAGTCGGGGAGGGCGGCGTCGGCGGTGTGCCAGCGGCGCTGCATGTCGGTGAGCAGGCTTTCGTTGGAGTTCCGGAGGTCATGTTGTTCGCCGGGGTCGCGGGCGAGGTCGAACAGCTCGAGCTTCGGGTTGCCCTGGCTGACGATGATCTTGTCGTCGCCGTGGATGAGGGCGCGGCGACGCGGGGTCTGGTCGGTGTAGGGCAGGTCGATGACGACGTCGCGCTGGGGCGGGCGCGCGCCGAGCAGCTCGGGAACGAGGCTTGTGCCGCGCATGTGCGGGTCGGCCTTGACGCCTTCGAGATCGAGCAGCGTGCGGGCGAGATCGATGTGGCTGCGACGCGTGTCGATGCGCGCGGGCTTCACGCCCGGAATATCGAACATCAGCGGCACGCGCGTGGTCACGTCGTACAGGCGAAAGCCGTGCTCGAAGTAGCTCGGGTGCTCGCCGAAGGCCTCGCCGTGGTCGGCGGTGATGACGATGGCCGTGTTCCGCCCCCACGGGCTCTTCCGCACGTGCGCTACGAGCTTGCCGATCTGCGCGTCGGTGAAGGCGAGCTCGCCGTCGTAGAGATTGCGTCGGTCCTGCCCGACCTCGTCGAGCCGCACGCCGGGTGGCACGACGTGCGCGCCGGGCTTGTACGCCGAGCCGGAAAAGCGCGGATAGCCCTTGTGGTGCACGTACTTGAAGTGCGGGTCCATGAAGTGCACCCAGGCGAAGAAGCGCTTTTCGGGGTGCTTCTTCGCGTTTCGATCCAGCGCCGCGATCATCATCTTCGAGAGCTGGTCGTCGGTGACCGCCCCCTCGCGTGCCGGCTTGGCCGTGATGTACGGAATGACGCGCCACACATCGAAGTCCTGCTGGATCCCGGTGTCGCTCGCGAACCAGACGTGGCCCTGCACGCCGAGCGTGCGCGCGCCCGCCTCGTGCAGCACTTCCGCCAGGAACGTCGCGTCGTCGTAGAAGCGGCTGGTCGTGTGCCCATCGCGCGGCAGCTCCGACGGATAGCGCCCCGCCATCAGCCCGCCCAGCGACATCGACGTGTAGCTCGACAGCGCATAGGCGTGTGTGTAGACGACGCTCTGCTTCGCCAGCTTTGTCAGGTTCGGCGCAATCGGTCGCGGGTAGCCGACCCAGGGCATGTCCGCACGCAGCGCGTCGACCGTGAGGAGCAGGACGCTCCGCGGGTGGGCGAGCCTGGCGCGATGATGCGGCGGGTCGACGTAGCGCGCCGGCGGCGGTGCATCGGCCTGGCGCGCCGGCACGGCGCTGGCCGCCGCGCGCGCGGAAGGCGCATCGTGCGCCGCGTGCGCGTGATCGCACGCCATCGGCAGGAGCAGGGCGAAGAGTGCCGGCCAGGGGCGGATCATCACGTTCGCGGATCGAGAGCGACGAGATCGCTGTCGTCGCGGCCGAGCTTGCGGCGCACGCGCTCGAAATAGCGATGCATTCGGTCGATCTGGGCGGGCGTCGTTTCGTCGCGCCAGCTGCCGACCTCGCCGCGCCGGATGAAGGGTTGGGTGCGTCCGGGTCGCTCGCGCAACACGAACAGCCGCGGATCGAACAGATGGTTGTGGGCGCGCATGAAGTCGAAGCTGCAGCGCTCGGCGACCCGGTCGAGGCGCGCGGCGTCTACCTCGAGCGAACAGAACCTGGCGACGCGCTCCGCCGTCCCGCGCAGGTCCACCACTACGTCCTCGTAGCGAAGGAACAGCACCCGCGACGAATGGCGCTCGGGCCACCAGGCCTCGAGGTGATCGAACCAGCTGCCGACCGGGACCTTGCCTGCCAAGAAGCGCTGCAGGAACTTGTCGAAGTCCATGTCCCAGCCCGTGGCGGCATGGTGGTAGTAGGACACCGCCACGTCGCGCACGTCACGAAGGACATAGATGATACGCCCCTGTCGTGGGAGCTCGTGATAGCGGAGGTGCGTCTTGAAGAAGCGCGGCGAGGGCAGGCGCTCGAGATAGCCCGGCTTGTTCGCACCGACGACCTCGAACCACGGCACGCAGTCGCCGATGTGGTCGATGTCCAGGCTCCCGTCGGTAGAGAGCTGGTAGACCATCATCTGCATCAGCGTTGTCCCCGACTTGGGGTACGTGGCGATGAACACGTCGTCCGGACGCGGCTCGTGGCGGAAGTTTCGGTATGCCAGGAAGCGGAGCTTCCGGGACGCGCGGCTCTGGAAGCCGCGCGGGCCGACGACGCGTGCGGCGCCGCGCACCATGTAGAACGGGATTCGCTGGAACTTCATCGGCGACCGCTGGCGCACTGGGCGCCCGCGCACAGCATACCGCAACCTACGCGCAGACGATCTCGATGGGGTGCTGGTGGTTCGCGGTGAGCGTCGAGGTCTTGTAGACGGTCTGCCCCTGGGCCAATTGCTGGAAGTCGGGAGAGCCTAGCTGGACCGTATGGTCGTGATCGGCGCTGCCCTTGATATGGTAAGTCTTGCCGACCGCGGCCTTCACGTCGGCGGGAGTGACCTTGAGCACATGGCCGTGGTTGGCCTCGATGGTCGCTGCAGCGTTGCTCGTGCTGCAGTCGCCGCCGCCGCTCGGGGCCGAATCGTTGCTGCTGCAGCCGGCGGCGCCGAGGGCGGCCATGGCGCCTAGCGCGGTTAGCGCTATTTCAAGGAACTGCTTCCGGGTGATGTTCATTCAAGTACCCTCCTCGTTTCATCAAGCGTTGCGCGCCGCGCCGCGGACGTTCGAAGTGGCGCGGGGGCTGCGGGTGACTGTATCACGGCCCCCTGCTAGCGGGTGGTCGTCATCCCGGCCCTGGGCTAGACTCCGCGCACGATGAAACGTGCTCTTATCACTGGAATCACCGGCCAGGACGGGTCCTACCTCGCGGAGCTCCTGCTTTCCAAGGGCTACGAAGTGTGGGGCGTGGTGCGGCGTTCGTCCAGCTTCAACACCGACCGCATCCAGCATCTCTACCAGGACCCCCACGAGCCGGATGTGCGGCTCAAGCTGATGTATGGGGACCTGAACGATGCCTCGTCGCTTTCCAGCATTCTGGAAGAGGTCCGCCCGGGCGAGATCTACAACCTGGCCGCGCAGAGCCATGTGCGCGTCAGCTTCGACATTCCCGAATACACCGCCGAGATCACCGCTCTCGGCACGGTCCGCCTGCTGGAGGCGATGCGCCGGCTCAAGCTCGACGCGCGCTTCTACCAGGCGTCTTCCAGCGAGCTCTACGGCAAGGTGCAAGAGACGCCGCAGCGGGAGACTACGCCTTTCCACCCGCGCAGTCCCTATTCCGCGGCCAAGGCCTACGCCTTCTACATCACGCAGAACTACCGCGAGGGCTACGGCATGTACGCGGTGAACGGCATCCTGTTCAACCACGAGAGCCCGCGCCGCGGCGAGACCTTCGTCACCCGCAAGATCACGCGTGCGGCGACGCGCATCAAGCTCGGCCTGCAGGACAAGCTATTCCTCGGCAACGTGGAGGCCAAGCGCGACTGGGGCTACGCTGGCGACTACGTGGAGGGCATGTGGCGCATGCTCCAGGCCGACGAGCCCGACGACTACGTGCTGGCCACCGGCGAGACGCACAGCGTGCGCGAGTTCCTCGACAAGACGTTTGCGGCGCTCGACATGGACTACAAGGACCACGTCGAGCACGACCCGCGCTACGAGCGGCCCGCGGAAGTGGATCTGCTGCTCGGTGACGCCACGAAGGCGCGCGAGAAGCTCGGGTGGAAGCCGACCATGGGCTTCGACCAGCTCGTCAAGATGATGGTCGACGCCGACATGGTCATGGCGAAGAAGGAGCGCGCTCTCGCCGAGCACGACGAACGCGAGAAGGCGGCCCAGGGATGATCGACTGGAAGAGCACGAAGGTCGTCGTCACCGGCGGGGCGGGTTTTCTTGGCAGCTTCGTGGTGGAGGCCCTGCAGAAGCGTGGCGCGACGGAAATCGTCGTTCCTCGCTCGAAGGACTGCGACCTGGTGAAGGGCGACGACGTGCGGCGCCTGCTCTCCGACACGAAGCCGGATCTGGTGCTGCACCTGGCGGCGCGCGTCGGAGGCATCGGCGCCAACCGCGACAACCCGGGTCGCTTCTTCTACGAGAACGCCATGATGGGCATCCAGCTCATTCACGAGGCGTACAAGGCCGGCGTGAAAAAGCTGGTTGCCGTGGGCACGGTGTGCGCGTACCCGAAGTTCTGCCCGGTGCCGTTCAAGGAAGATGACATCTGGAACGGCTATCCGGAGGAGACCAACGCTCCCTACGGCATCGCCAAGAAGGTGATGGGCGTGCAGAGCGCCGGCTACCGCGAGCAGTACGGGTTCAACTCGGTGGTCGTCTATCCCGTTAATCTCTACGGTCCACGCGATAACTTCGATCTTCACTCGAGCCACGTGATCCCCGCCATGCTGCGCAAATTCGAGGCGGCAAGGCAGTCCGGAGCACAGGAGGTCGTCCTGTGGGGCGACGGATCGCCAACGCGCGAGTTCTTCTACGTCGAGGACTGCGCCGAGGGCCTCCTGCTTGCCGCCGAGAGGTACGACTCGAGCGACCCCGTAAACCTCGGCTCGAGCGAGGAGATCTCCATCAAGGATCTCGCCGAGAAAATCTCGAAGCTCGTGGGCTACAGCGGTCGCGTCGTCTGGGATACGGAACAGCCCAACGGCCAGCCGCGCCGCAAGCTCGACGTGTCGCGCGCGAAGGAGCGCTTTGGTTTCGAAGCCAGGGTGCATCTCGACGAGGGACTCGCGAGGACCTACGCGTGGATGCGTGAGCATTCCGAAGTCTTGAAGTGAAGGCGCTCCGCGAGAAGCTCGACGCCCGTACGGCCCGCGTCGCCGTCATGGGCATCGGCTACGTCGGCCTGCCGCTCGCTGCCGAGCTGGCGCGGGCGGGCTTTCGCGTCACGGGGCTCGACCGCGACGCGGGGAAGGTCCGGCTCTTGAACGCGGGCGAATCCGCCATCGACGACGTGACGAGCGGCCAGCTCGCGCCGCACGTGTCGGCCGGGCGGCTCGACGCGACGACCGACGAGTCGGTGCTCGACGAGGCCGACGCTGTCGTCGTGTGCGTGCCGACGCCCCTGACGAAGAGCCGCGATCCGGACATGCGTTTCATCGTCGGGGCCATCGACCAGATCGCCGCCCACCAGCACAAGGGGATGTTGATCGTGCTGGAATCGACCACCTACCCGGGGACCACGAGCGAGGTCGTGGCGCCGAGGCTGGGCGAGCGCTTCCGGATGGGCGAAGAGGTATTCGTGGCGTTTTCGCCGGAGCGCGTCGACCCGGGGAACGCGGAGTATTCGACGCGCAACACGCCGAAGATCATCGGCGGCATGACGCCGGCGTGTCTGGAGATGGCGATGGCGCTCTACTCGGGCGCGATCGACGCGCTAGTGCCCGTCTCCAGCACCGAAGTGGCCGAGATGGCCAAGCTGCTCGAGAACACGTTCCGCGCCGTGAACATCGGGCTGGTCAACGAAATCGCCTTGATGAGCCGGCGGCTCGGCATCGACCCACACGAGGTGATCCACGCTGCGGAGACCAAGCCCTTCGGTTACATGCCGTTTCGACCGGGGCCTGGTCTCGGGGGCCACTGCATCCCCAGCGATCCCTTGTACCTGTCGTGGAAGCTCCGCACGCTCAAGTACGAGGCGCGCTTCATCGAGGTGGCCGACGCGGTGAACCGCAGCATGCCGGCCTACGTGGTCTCGCGCGTTGCGGAAGTGCTCGCGGAACGGGGCGGCGCGCTGCACGGCGCGCGCTTGCTCATCTACGGCGTGGCGTACAAAGCCAACGTCAGCGACGTGCGCGAATCACCCGCGTTCGAGATCATCGACGGCCTCGCAGCCCGGGGCGCGGAAGTGGCCTACATGGATCCGCGCGTCCCGTCGCTGAACGAGGGCGCGCTCCAGATGCGCAGCGTCGATCCGTCGAGCAGCTTCGCGGCCTACGACGCGGTCGTCATCGTGACGGACCACGACGAGCTCGAACGCGAACGGCTCCTGACCCAGGCGCGCTTGATCATCGACACGCGGGACTGCCTCGGCGGCGCGGACAAGGTGTTCGGGTTGTAGGCGGCGCCTCTCGTCGAGATCGGGCGGAAGCCCTACTCGTCCAGCAGCCCGCGCTCTTCCAGGACCTTGACGATGCGCTTGGCGGCCTGCTCGACGCTCATGTCGTCGAGGGCGACGGACACGTCCGGCTCACGCGGGGCCTCGTAGCTCGGCGCTGCGTGGGCGCGGTCGTAGTTGCCGCGGGTGTCGCGCTCGCGGCAGAGATCGATCGAGGTGGCGACGTGCACCTCGAGGAAGCGATCCCCCCCGACGGCGTCGCGCACCACGCTGCGGTCCGCGCGGAGCGGCGAGGCGAACGAGAAGATCGTCAGCACGCCCGAGTCCGTCATGCGCCGCGCCATCTCCGGTGTGAAGCGCGGGCTGGAGCCGTCGGGACGCGCGCGGCTGGACAGGCCGTCGTCGGGATCCACCACGATGGCCAGCCGGCCCAGATCGAACAGCCGCCGCTCGATGGCGTAGGCGATCTCCGTCTTGCCCGAAGCCGGCAGCCCCGTCAGCCAGATCGTCGCGCCCGACTGCGACAGCTGCTCGCGTCGCTCGGTGGGGCTGACCTGCGAGTGGGGACTGTTGCCGACGCTGGAGTCGAGTGGCTCCTCGTCCTCCCCGAGCGTGTCGCTCTCCGGCAGGATCATGCCGGCGGCCACGGTGTTGTTCGTGAGCGAGTCGATCAGGATGAACGCGCCGCCCAGGCGGTTGTCGGTGTAGGCGTCGCAGTAGAGGGGCGTCATGCAGAGCAGGGTGACGCGGCCGATGTCGTTCAGCTCCAGGCGCTGGGCGGGCACGTTCTCCAGCGTTTCCAGGTTCATCGTGTAGGCGACGCGCGCCACTTCCGCGCGCACCGACTGCGTGGTGTGCTTGAGGAAGTAGCTCTTCTGCGGGTCGAGCGGCTTTTCGCCCATCCACACCATCATCGCGTCGAAGCGGCGGGCCGCGCGCGGCTCGTTGTCCGGGTGCACCAGCATGTCGCCGCGGCTGATGTCGATCTCGTCGGCAAGGCGCAGCGTGACGCTCTGCGGAGCGAACGCCTCGTCGAGCTCGCCGTCGAAGGTGTCGATGGCGCGCACCGTGGACTCGCGCCGTGAAGGCAAAACCAGAATTCGATCACCCTTCTTGACCACGCCCGAGGCCACCTGCCCGGCAAAGCCGCGGTAGTTCAAGTCGGGCCTGAGGACGTACTGCACCGGATAGCGGAAGTCCTCCAGGTTGCGGTCGCTCGCGACGGGCACCGTCTCGAGGTAGTCGAGGAAGGTGCCACCCTCGTACCAGGGCGTGCTCTCGCTGCGGTGCACGATGTTGTCGCCCTTGAGCGCGCTGATCGGGATGAAGGTCACATCCTTGAAGCCGAGCTTCGTCGCGAACGCCGAGAATTCCGCCTTGATGCGCTCGTACACCTCGCGGCTGTAGCTCTCGAGGTCCATCTTGTTCACGCACACGGCCAGGTGCGGGATGCCGAGCAGCGAGGCGATGTAGGCGTGACGCCGCGACTGCTGCAGTACGCCGAGCCGCGCGTCGATCAGGATGACCGCGACGTTGGCTGTCGACGCGCCGGTGGCCATGTTGCGCGTGTACTGCACGTGGCCGGGCGTGTCGGCGATGATGAACTTGCGCTTCTCGGTCGAGAAGTAGCGGTACGCGACATCGATGGTGATGCCCTGCTCGCGCTCGGCCTTCAGCCCGTCGGTGAAGAGCGAAAAGTCGATCTCCACGCCGGCACGTCCCGACGCGCGCTTCACCGCCGAGAGCTGATCCTCGTAGATGCCGTGCGTGTCGTGCAGGAGCCGCCCGATGAGCGTGCTCTTGCCGTCGTCCACCGAACCGACCGCCACGAACCGCAGGAGCTCCTTCGTCTCGTGCTTGTCGAGGTAGTCGTGGATGTCCTTGATGGCGTCCATCCTAGAAGTACCCCTCGCGCTTCTTGGTCTCCATCGAGCCTTCCTCGTCGAAGTCGATGAGGCGGCCGCTGCGCTCCGAGTGCCGGGTGAGCAGCATCTCGCGGATGATCTCCGGCAGCGTGGTCGCCGGCGAGCGCAGCGCGCCCGTGAGCGGATAGCAGCCGAGCGTGCGGAAACGCACCGTCTCCATCGTCGGCTTTTCGCCCGGCTCGAGCCGCATGCGCTCGTCGTCCACCATCACCAGCGTGCCCTCGCGCTCCACGACCGGGCGCTTGTCCGCGTAGTAGAGAGGCACGATGGGAATGTTCTCGAGGTAGATGTAGAGCCAGATGTCGAGCTCGGTCCAGTTCGACAGCGGGAAGGCGCGGATGCTCTCGCCCTTGGTGATCTTGCCGTTGTACAGGCCCCAGAGCTCCGGCCGCTGGTTCTTCGGGTCCCACTGCCCGTAGCGGTCGCGGAACGAGTAGATGCGCTCCTTGGCGCGCGACTTCTCCTCGTCGCGGCGCGCTCCGCCGAAGGCCGCGTCGTAGCCGCCCTTCTGCAGCGCCTGCAGAAGAGCGTGCGTCTTCATGATGGTCGTGTACTTCTGGCTGCCGTGGTCGAACGGATTGATGTCGTCGGCCACGCCCTGCTGGTTCGTGTACACGACCAGATCCAGCTCGTGCTTCGCGCAGAAGCTGTCGCGGAATTCGATCATCGCGCGGAACTTCCAGGTCGTGTCGATGTGCAGGAGCGGGAAGGGGAGCTTGCCCGGATGGAAGGCCTTGCGGGCCAGGTGCACCATCACGGACGAGTCTTTCCCGATCGAGTACAGCATCACCGGGTTGTCGAACTCGGCGGCGACCTCGCGCAGGATGTGGATGCTCTCGGCCTCGAGCTGACGCAGGTGCGTCAGTCGGCGGTCGACGAGCGTGTCGGTAGCGGACTTGTCGTCGGTTGTTGCAGTCAAAGCGACCCCGGGGGCGATCTAGCAGATCCCCCGCGTTAGGGGCACCGGTGGGCCGGGATGTTCATCCGGCCCGCCGGTCGGGCGCTGCTCGTCTCGTCCGGAGACAGGATCGTGAACTGACGCAGCATCTCCGCCGCGTCGCAGCTCCGGCTTGAATGGGATAGCTCCGACGATGCGGGGTAGCTGGGTGCCAGCAGCTACCCCGTCCGTCGCGCCAGCTTCGCCCTGAGTAGCTCTGCGATTTCGGGCCTGAGCTCCGCCGGCGTTTCGCCGCGTTCGAGCGCGGCGCGAACTTCCGCGTACGCCCGCGGCGTGCCCGTGTCCGGCGCGGTCTGCGCGCTGGCGAGCCCGCCGACGCGCTCCGAGGCGAACATCGGCTGCGCGCGCAGCGGCTCGATGCCGAGCTCGTCGAGCAGCGCGTCGCCCTGCACGAGCAGATGGCTCGCGCCGTGGTTGCGCGCCACGATGGCGTCGAGCACGGGGGAGTCTTGTGCCGTGTGGAGCGGCGCGAACAGCGTGCTGCCGGACGCGAAGTAGCGCTCCGCCAGCACGCGACAGCAGTCTGCGACGAGCGCATCGCGGGGCTGGATGAGAAGGCCGTCGGCAAACTCGAGCGCCGCGCGCGCGGCGTGCTCGTCGGCGAGCAGGGGAGGGGTGCGCGGCTGCCACGCCACAACGCGTTGCCAGCCGCGGGCTTTCATCTGTTCGCGCACCGAGCGCGGACCTTCCGGCGCGGCGAGCGCGCACACGTCGCCGCCCACGTGCAGCTTGCCGCCGGCGCGGAACACGTCGCGCACCTCGATCACGCCGCGCAGCGAGCCGTCCGGCGACCGCAATGCAGCTTCTCCATGCGCCGGCGGCGCATCGACCGCGAGCGTGATCGGCACGGGCCAGCGGAGGCCCGACTCCAGCCGTTGTTCGCGCACCACGCGCAGGTAGTCCTTCTCGTTCATGAAGCCCGTCAGCGGCGAATACGCGCCGCTTGCCAGGCACGCCAGATCCAGCTCCGCCGCGGCATCGAGCGCGATCGACGGCAGCGCGCCGTCGACGGCCTCGACCCGTGCTTCCATCAGGTCGCCGCCGTAGGGCCACGCCAGCCCACCCGCGTGCGCGCCGATGAAGCCAAGCTCCTCCAGCCGCGCGAGGATCTTCTGTACGCTCTCTCCGGGCGTTTCCAGATCGCTCCGGACGTGGACTTCTGGCGCAAGCGGCGCCTCGTACGGATCGCTCACACCCGTGAAGTTCTTGATCTCGCCGGCCAGGGCCTTCCTGTACAGACCCTTCGGATCGCGCTCGGCGAGCACCTCGAGCGGACACTCCACGTAGATCTCGCAGAAGTTCTCGATGCTGCCGCGCACCGCGTCGCGCACGCTGCGGTAGGGGCTGATGGCGGCCGTGATGGCGCAGGCGCTGCTGCGCGCGATGAGCTTGGCCACGAATCCGATGCGGCGGATGTTCGTGTCGCGGTCCTCGCGCGAGAAGCCGAGCCCCTTCGAGAGGTTCCGCCGCACATCGTCGCCGTCCAGCCGCTCGACGTGCACCCCGCGCTTGCGCAGCTCCACCGCCACCTGGCTCGACAGCGTGCTCTTGCCCGAGCCACTCAGGCCGGTGAACCACAAGACGAAACCCTGACTCACGTCGTTATCCCCGGATGCTCGCGGTGGGCCGTCCGATCACGCGCGCTGGGCGAGCTCGGCGCGAGGCGGTGCAGGTCATCCATCAGGGCCGTGTCGCGTCCGCACACGCCGCGCTGGCCGGCGCGCATTTCGGTGCTGTCAGGCATCTGACGGGATGGAAATGCGTGTGAGGCGCGCATTTCGGTGCTGTCAGGCATCTGATGGGATGGAAATGCGTGTGAAGCGCGCATTTCGGTGCTGTCAGGCATCTGACGAGGCGGAAATGCGTGTGAGGCGCGCATTTCGGTGCTGTCAGGCATCTGACGGGATGGAAATGCGTGTGAGGCGCGCATTTCGGTGCTGTCAGGCGTCTGACGCGGTGGAAATGCGTGTGAGGCGCGCATTTCGGTGCTGTCAGGCATCTGACGGGATGGAAATGCGTGTGAGGCGCGCATTTCGGTGCTGTCAGGCATCTGATGGGATGGAAATGCGTGTGAAGCGCGCATTTCGG
>Ga0114931_10007380_pt1 | contig 13423 bp, 9 predicted proteins | sample 2SBtaG_FD_89579 | JGI IMG/M metagenome (GOLD analysis project Ga0114931, IMG submission 89579) | Deep subsurface microbial communities from Kolumbo volcano to uncover new lineages of life (NeLLi) - 2SBTROV14_V59a metaG | ecosystem: Environmental > Aquatic > Marine > Volcanic | place: Kolumbo... | reverse complement strand
CGGCGGCCGACTTTTTTCGATCAGACTTCGGTGGCTTCAGAGGGCGACGACTTGCCCCCCCGCCGGCTGATCGCAGCGCGGTTCATATCCCGTGGCGTCAATGCAGCAATCCGAGTTAGATGCTTGGCACATGGCCCGAGCGTTGGAGTTGGCCGCTTCGGGGCGAGGTCGCGTCGAGCCGAACCCGATGGTCGGCTGTCTGGTGACGCGCGGCGCGGAGATCATCGGCGAAGGCTGGCACCGCCGCTACGGGGGTGCCCATGCCGAGGCTGAAGCGCTCGCCATCGCCGGATCGCGCGCCGTCGGAGCCACGCTGTATGTCACGTTGGAACCCTGCTGCCACCACGGCAAGACACCGCCCTGTGCCGAAGCGATCATCAGGGCCGGCATCCGGCGGGTCGTCGTTGCACAGCGAGATCCTTTTCCCGCGGTCGACGGCGGCGGCATCGAAAGGCTTCAAACCGCTGGCCTCGAGGTGGTCATGGGGATCGCCGAGCGGCAGGCCAAGCAACTCAACGCACCGTATCGAAAGTTGATAGAAACGGGCAAACCCTGGCTGATCGCCAAATGGGCCATGACGCTCGACGGCAAAATCGCCACGACAACGGGCGACAGTCGTTGGATTTCAAGCCCGGCGTCGCGGTCGATCGTGCATCGCCTGCGTGGGCAAGTCGACGCCATTCTGATCGGGCGAGTCACGGCCCAACAGGACAACCCACAACTGACCGCGCGACCGCCGGGGCCACGTCTTGCGACGCGAATTGTGGTGGATACCAAGGCCCGTTTGGCCGGCGACCGACAGCTTCAGTTGCTCAAGACTGCCCGTGAGGTACCCGTCCTGATGGCCGTCGGTCAGCAGGCAAGCGAAGTCGATCGAAACCGGCTGACCGATGCCGGCTGCGAAGTGTTCGTTTGCTCCGGCAACACGCCGGCAGGCCGGCTCGATTCGCTGTTGGCCGAACTAGGGCGCCGGCGAATGACCAACGTGCTGGTCGAAGGGGGTGGGCGACTTTTCGGCAGCCTGTTGGACTTGCGAGCGATCGACGAAGTGTACGCTTTTGTCGCGCCCAAGCTTGTCGGCGGACACGACGCGCCGACCGCCATGGCTGGCCAAGGAACCGCAACGATCCGCGAAGCGATCGAGCTACTCGACCTGCGGATCGAAGAAATCGACGGCGACGTTTGCCTCCACGGAAGAACCTCGCCTCCCCTTTGAGGGAACCGCCTAAAGACCGTGCAGGCTGTTCAGAGCCGGAAAAACTTGCGGGAAGAGCCCCGCTTGCAAGAAAACCCGGCGGAGGGTTGCCACCAAAGTCGACCTGCCCGCTCCAAGTTCAGCTCACCGTCACGCTCTCGCAGCGCAAGCTTTCTTTAAGCACCGGACAAGCAATCCGGTACACAGAGCGAGGACGAGGGGACTCGAACCCCCAACCACCGGATCGACAGTCCGGGACTCTAACCAATTGAGCTACGTCCCCGTTTCAAATGAGGCGCGTTATTATATCGAGGACTTCCTCGCGTACAACCCTGTTTGCCATTGCTGTGGGACGGTGCTGTGGGACGGTTGGGTTGTTCGCATGTGCTTGGTGGTCGTGCGTTGCGGCGGGGTTGGGGTTCCCCCAACGAACGCCGGATAGGTGCCGCGGCGCGGAGCGAAGGGGCGTTTTTTCGTTTTCTACGCCACGGCCTCCTGAGCGATAAATTGATTGCGGTGAATGCTGGCGGCTGACCTCATTCATGGCGAAGGCGGCGGTGATGACAGCATCGTGGGATAAGGTGCCCGGCATGCCTGTCGCACCGGTCATTTCTGTGTCAACAATCCCGGTAGCGGTTGCTTTGTGGCCGGCGGCAACGTGGCGTCGCGGACGAGGTAGCCGCTTTCGCCGATGAGCATGGTATGAAAGTCCAGCACCACGAGCCGGTAGGTCCGGTGAGCGTTGGATTTGAGATTTTCGGTAACCTTAGCCGATCCTTCCATGCCATGAACGAGGTCGCCTGGCTTGAGGTCTTGCGTCATTCGCCAGCCACGGCCCGTAGCCCAGACGAAATTTCCGGGCGCGGAGATGAGCGGCTGTTTGCCTTCGATTTTGATCTCGCGCATCGCGATTTCCTTCGAAGAAGGCACCACGCTTGTCACTAATTTATAGACCAGCTCACCGGTCTCGGGATGCTGCGAGAGCAGCTCGTCGCCGACATGAACGTATTGAATCGCCTTCGACCCGCTGGCGGTCCAAACCAGGGTGCCTTCAGGGAACGAGCCGGGCTCGTGGTTCCATTGGAAGGCGGCAAAGGGGCCGCCGCTTTCGATCGCCGCCTGGCGCACGTCGGGATGCTCGTCAAGATACTGCTGCCACCAGTCCCACCACGTACGCGGCAGCGCGTCGGCCTTGTGGCCGGTGGTCTCTGAAAGGATCTCGGCGATTCGCCGGTTCTTTGCTTCGGCCACGCGGTTGATCTTGTCGACATATTGTTTTGCCTGTACGGCGTCGGAGCGAGCCTGCTGGTATTGGCGCGCTTTTTTCATCTGATATTCGGCGGGTGTTTCAACAGACCGGTAGCCATCCTGAACGCGCCTGGACGTGCTGCGTACGTGCTGGACCCGCTCGGGAACGGTCACCCGCTGAGCGGGGACGTTCGAGCGGCGGCACATGCCGACGCGTGCCGGAATCAGTTCGATGCGCTCGGGAATCGTCCGGTCGTAGCCGGGCGTGATCACGTCGCGATAAGCTTGCTCGTACCGTGGTGCGCCGACGCGACGCGAGGTGGTATAGTCAGTGTCTTGGTAGGTGCCACGAGGGCCTTCGCGTGAAACGGAGTAGTTGTTCACATAGCCACCGGCATTTTCGTTGATCGAGATGCCCACTTCGAGCGGCATCTTCATGCCGGACAGCAGGTTCGGCACATAGGCAGCCAGCGGACGTTCCTTTAAGTAATATACCGCCGCATGGCGAATCTCGGCCGACGGCGCGACCACCGCATAGGTCGCCAGCAACTTGGTTGACTGCCGGGTTTCGAATCGCCCCAGCAGGTCCACCAGCGCGCGGTGCAATTTTTCGCCGCGTTGGTCGGCGATGGGCTCGTGGCCCAAAACCTCGACGATGACGAGGGCCGCCTGGGCATCATCCACAGCGAGAAGCTCCTTAAGAGCGGCCTCGCGCTGCTGGTCGTTGCCCTTGATGATCGACCGCCGCCACTGCTTCGCCCTGTCTGCCCACTGCTTGTGTTTCTGCTGCAGCTGGGCGTCTTCTATTTGGAGTCTTTGTTTGCCCTCTCGTGACATCAGCCTGCCGCCATACCAAGCCGCGTCCAAGGCCTTCAGCGCGCCGCGATGCTTGGGGTTGAGCGACAGGACCAACCGCCAGTGAAAGCGGGCTTTCTCGGCGAGATGGTTCTTCGCGCACCATTTCGCCAGCCTCACCTGGGACGCCAGGCTCGAGTCGCTATGTGACCACAACTCATGATATCGTGTGAGCCGCTCATCCTGCTGATAGGCAAGATGGGCCTGCTTCCAATTCACCCATTTGTCACCAATGTGCACCATGCCTGCATGCCACCGGGCCGGTGCGAAGTCCGGATCCTGGCGCTGCGCCTCTTTTAGCTTCTTAGCTCGCAGCGCCGGTCTGGCGTCGATTTCCGCCTGCAGTGCGTCTCTGACGAGCCCGCTCGCCCCGGCGGGCGTCCGATCGGCTAGCTTCCCGATGTCCGCGGCTTGGAGTCTTCCGCTGACTAGCACGATTAGAAGCGCCCCGCCTAGCGTACGCAGCCTATCCCTGCTCATGGCTCGTCCTCTTCTTTGTGAGAAGTGATCTGTCCCGACGAAGAGCAAGACCGGAAGCCAGAACCCGATCGCAAGCACGCCTGTCGGTCGGCCGAACTAGCCGCAATATAGGCGATGTCTGGCTAAGCGTGCAAGAAAAATGGCGTTGAGGAACCGCCAAAACCTCACGCTGCCGCAATCGACACGACGGGCTCACTTATGCGGAACCGCCGCGATTCCCAGGCTACCGCGAATCAGCGGGAATTGCCGTCAGGATCTGGATTCTCGGTTTGTAGCAATAATTCTTCCTGCAAGATGTTGCCACAATCTCAAACATCACCAAGCCGTGCCCTATAGTTGAGGGGGCAACGGGTTGGAGGGGCAAACCTTCGGGCGCATGCCGGCATTTCCCGGCAGGATGCCGTTTCAGCAGGATTTCTTATGCCGGGCGTACGTTTGAAACCAGTGCGTGGCAGCACGCCTCGATCGCGTCGTAAGAGGCGGGCTTTTTCGCTGCTGGAAATGCTGGCGGTGGTCACGATTATTGGCATCATTGCCCTGGTGATCGTGCCACGAATTTCCATGTCCAGCCGCACGGCCAAAGAAAACGCCTGCTTCCAGAACAAGGCCGAGATCAACCGCGCGGTCGAACAATACTTTTTCGACAACGGCGTACTACCCAACTCGATCGCCGACCTCGATACGCCGAACTACTTCCCGGATGGAATTCCGAAGTGCCCTGTATCAGGGCGTGCCTATTGGTTGCTTCCGACGACAAAGCGAGTCTACGGTCACACGGGCAGCGGCAAAGGCGCTCGCCACTTATAATGTTGCCCGGCGAGCGCCTTTCTCGCACTGAACGGCCGCGCGTCAGATTGCAGGAAAATGGTGGCGACCAGGCATCGCCAGGCATCCAACGCCCAGCAGGACACAGCACAGCATCGGCAGCCAATCGCCGGTCAATGCGTAAAGGCTGGTTCGCCGATCGAGCGGCAGCGGATCGAGAAGTTCAGGTCGATGGATGTTTCGCCCGGTCACGGCATGGATCAGTCGACCGTTGCCGTCAATCACGCCGCTGTAGCCGTTCGTGACGTTGCGAACCACCGCGCGGCGGCATTCAATGGCCCGCAGACGCGCTAAGCGCAGCGATAGCCGGGCCAGGCAAAGCGTTTGGTCTTGCCCTTCGGAACCGCACTGAATGAAGAAGTCCGGTGGGTCGACGCCGGCACGCATCATGCGGCGGAAGTGCGCGGCGAATGCGATGTCATAGCAGATTGCGCAGCCGAAGCGAAAGCCGTCGTCGCGCGACACCGCGCGCAGGTGGAAGACTTCAGCCCGGTTGCCTCCGCGAAATTTGCGCACCGATTTCAGCCGCAACCACCGCGAAGTTCGCGGGATAAACTCGGTCCACGGAACAAGGAACACTTTGTCGTAAACGCCGCGCAACCCCTTGTGGGGATCGATCAACAGTAGCGAGTTATAGCGAACCGTCGAATTGCCGACGGTCTCGATTCGCTGACAGCCCATCAACAGCGACGCGCCGATGGTCGCCGCACCTTGTTCGAGGAAGGACAAGCCTCGGTTCGCTTCGCCAGCAGCGGCCCGCCCCGCGGAATCGTTGATCGCGAGCCCGACACCATGGCTCACGGCGGGAAGTTTGACGACATGGTGGTACGCCAACTCAGGCCAGACGATAAGATCCGCGCGAGCCGTTTGGGTCGCCTTGCCGGGTGCCGTGGTCGCATGGCTCGTCAAGGTTGCCTTCGCGACGTCTGCGGGCAATCGGAACCGGCTGGGGCTCAATAGCGGCGGCAGATCGGCTTCACCGGCAAGCCAGATGACCGGACCCGTGCCGACGGCCGCGTTTTGATGCAGCCGCCATCCGCCATAGGCCCAAGCCGCGAGAATCAATGCGGCGGTGAAACCTGCAACGCGTCGGGAGCCGGCGAACGATCCGTTTTTCGACATCCGGGCGCCGTGAATCGCGTCGACCCACAGACCGTTGATCGCCGCGACCAGGCCCGTCAGCGCGTAGACGCCGCCCAGATCGGCGACCTGCGCCAAGTGGGCATTTTCGGCCAGCGTGAGTCCCAGGCACAAGATCGGCGCGCCCCAGTGTTCCAGCAGCGCCAACATTTGGTCGCGTGCAAACTCGGCACTAACCCAGACCACCGGCAACACGAAGCAGGCCGGGTAACGCCGGTGTCGCAGTAAGTGTCGGCAAAGCTCAACGACGACCAGAAACCAGATTCCCCCGGCCAGCAGCGACAAAAACCAGGCGGCGACATACGGTCCTGACAATCCTTGGGCACCGTAACTGCTGCGCATCCAGTTGAGCGCCGCCGCGTGGAACAGAGCGCCGCCCACGAAGCCGGTGAAGAAGATGCCCTTGATAGACGGCTGATCTCGCAGCACCAGTGCCGTTGGAACCAGCGCGACGACGGCCAAGGCATAGTAGTCAAACGGTGGGAAGGCAAGGCTCAACAGAAGCCCGGTGGCCACGGGAGCGGCCGCGGACAGCCTTTTCGATGCGGTAGGAGAAAGTCTCGTGAGCACCGCGATGGATCCTGGTTTCGGCCCCGGCAGTGCGATGACCGCATGATTAACGTCGGCATAATCGGCATGATGGATCGGTTCAGCCTAGTTGTTCCAATGATCGCAACATGCTTTCCACGACAAGCCTAGCACGCCGGGCTCGGGCCGAGAGTTGTCGAACACGAAGCTCTTGAATCCTGGGCGATCCCCCCACCTCTTCAACATCGGCTCGGCCGCCATCTTGCGGCTTGAAGTTCTAAGCGGTCTCGGTTGCAAGCCGGCTGTCACGCCAGATGACTTCGCCCGGGCCGTTCTCATATGCCGACTCGAGGATGGTCGCGGTTGCCGTTTTACGGCAGGATTTTTAGGATGGGTGTTACCTTCGAGGTTGAACTTTTAGCACGCTTACCCTTTCGGCAAGCCGCCGAAGCGAGCCGTCATCGCACGCAAAGGTTCCTGGTGGCTTGGCCGCGTCCGTACGGACCGGATCATCTTCGCACTCTGTTGACCGTTGGTTGGAGCCATGTCGCGCGCGTTGGTGACCGGAGCAACCGGCTTTATTGGCCATCACTTGGTCGAAGCCCTGTTGCGTACCGAGGCAAGGGTTCGTTGTCTGGTGCGTCGAACCTCGGGCATCGACCGCTTAGAGCGAATGGGCGTCGAGTTCGTCCACGGTGACGTCATCGAGCCGGCAAGTCTTCGTTCGGCCGTGGCGAACCTTGACGTGGTGTACCATTTGGCGGGCATCACCAAGGCGCTGGATCGCGGTCAGATGATGTGTGTTAACGAACAGGGCACGCGAAACATCGCCGAGGCTTGCCGGTCGCAGTCCACACCGCCGGTGTTGATCGTGGTTTCTTCCTTGTCGGCGGCCGGCCCGTCTGCAATTGACAGGCCACGTAGCGAACAAGATTGCCTTCACCCGGTTTCCGCCTACGGGCGAAGCAAGCGTGCCGGCGAAGTGGCCGCCCTGTCGATGGCGGATCACGTGCCGACGACCATCATCAGACCGCCGATTGTTTTTGGCGAGGGGGATCTTGATCTGTTGAGGATGATTTGGCCGATCGTTCGTTTCGGCATTCATCCCGTCCCCTGGCTGAGGGCCAAACGGTTTTCGCTGATTCACGCCGACGATCTTGCACGTGCCTTGATCCTGGCCGCCGAACGAGGCCGGCGACTTCACTCGGACGAGGCAGGGTCCGCCGATGGATATTATTTCGTCGCCCATGACGAACACCCCACCTATGCCGAACTCGGGCGCCGTATTGCGCGGGCCGCGGGCAGGCGCAAAGCGCGAGTCATCCGCTTTCCTCGGGCGGCGGCCTGGGCAACGGCGGGCGCGGCCGAACTGGTCGCGCGCCTGCGGGGAAAGCCGATGATTGTCAATCTCGACAAAGCGCGTGAAGCCGTGGCCGGATCATGGACCTGTTCTGCCCTCGCGGCAAGGGAGCAACTCGGCTTCGAGCCCGCCGCCTCGCTCGATGAGCGGCTGCGTCAGGCCGTTGCCTGGTATCGGGAACAAGGCTGGGTGTGAATCTTGACCTGCCACGACCGGTCTGGCAGAAAATAGCCGACCGTTTCACGCTTCTTTAAGGGGTTCTTTTCGAGAGCGAAGAGGTGCTTCTCCATGTCGCGACTGCTGCTGGCCATCGATGGAATTCGTTTTGCCCGGAACTATACGCTCGACATGATCGAACATGTCGAGCCGGCCGACTGGTACCATTTTCCTGGTGATGGCGTGACGCATATCGCTTGGCAAGTCGGACATCTGGCGTACGCCGAGTACTCGCTGGCCTTGCGACGCATTCGTGGCGAGCGTGAAGATGATCAGCAGTGGCTGGACCGTCGGTTCATGACGCTCTTCGGCAAGGGGTCGCGGCCCGACTCGGCGGACGCGACATGCCCGGACCCTGACGAATTGCGTCACATGCTCGACCGCGTGCACGAAAAGACGCTGGAAGAAATCTCACGACTCTCCGAAAACCAGCTTGACGAACCGGATCTGGGGGCCAACAGGCATCCTTTCTTCGACACCAAGTTCGGCTCCTTACTATGGTGTGGCCGGCACGAGATGGTGCATGCGGGTCAGATCGGCCTGCTGCGGCGACTTCTCGGTTACCCGCCGCGACGATAGCCTCCCGCTGGACGAGGTTCTCTTTTATTTTCCGGACTCCAGACTGCCACCCGACGATTGCCGTGGACGTCATGACCTTGAGACTGGTCCGCATTTCTCGACGTCGATTTTTTTGTCGAAAAGCAGAGGTAACACACCACGTGCCTCGGCGCTTTGAGGGATAGCAAGAGGATGAGGATGGCTGCCACTAGCAAAGCGATGAGACAGCCAAGAGACACCAAAAGTCAAACAAGTCAAATCGCGTCTTGAATGGAGGAGGCATTGCGATGGGAAGTTCGTCGACCGACCGTGGCGGAGATTCCGACGTGCGACGGAGACCCTTGGACAGAAATAATCGAGTCAGCACGTGGATCAGGGGTGGGAGAATGTGGCGATTAGCCCCTCCTTGCGGCCAAAAACCAGTAGCAAATTCAAAAAAACCAGAAACTTTATAGGTTCTAGCGCCAACAGGTGTTAGGATTCTCACTTAAGAGTACTGGGAACAAGACAAAAGGGAACAAGTTATGTCAATTGCCTATCAGCAGGCCGGCCCCCGGCATGCGCCTGCGGCAGACGTTTCTCTGGATATGTCCGAAGAGACCTCGCTCATCGATCTGCTTCAGGCCCGAGAGCAAGGTTTAGGGTTTCGTGACGCAGCGGCACTTTTTTCGGCCACGGTGGCGCAATTTCAGTCGGTCGGTCACAATCTTTACGGCCGCATGCTGCTCGAGCCGAGTGATGCCGAGGCGACCGTCGACGATCCGGTCACGGGCCGGCGTCAGCGGATGATCATTCTGGCCTCGAACAATTATCTTGGTCTGACCGGCCACGCCAAGGTCGTCGCGGCGGCAAAACGGGCCGCCTCTCAGTGGGGCACGGGGTCCGGTAGCTCGCCGTTGTTGGTGGGCACGTTTCCGGTGTCCTGCGAGCTGGAAAAAAAGCTGGCCGCTCACAAAGGCACCGAGGATTGCAGCATCTTTTCGACCGGCTATTCCGCCAACATCGGTGTGATTTCAGCCGTGGCGACCAAGAGCGACGTCGTCATTCTGGATCGTCTGGCACACGCCAGCATGGTTGACGGAGCGAGGCTCTCCGGCGCGCAGGTCAAGGTGTTCAAGCACAACAATGCCGCACACCTGGATCGTGTCCTTCGCCGCACCGCCGCAGCCGCGACCAAGTTGGTCTGTGTCGAGGGCATTTACAGCATGGACGGCGACATCGCGCCGCTGGACCAGATTGTCGAGGTCTGCCGGCATCACGGCGCTATCTTGTTGGTCGATGAAGCGCACTCGACCGGCGTGCTCGGTCCCGACGGGAAAGGGGCCGCGGCCTATTTTGGCATCGAAGGTCAGATCGACCTGCACGTTGGTACGCTCAGCAAGGCGCTCGGGGCCTGTGGCGGCTTCGTCGCCGGTTCCCACGACATGATTACCTATCTGCGGTACTTCGCGCGATCTGGCATGTTCTCCACGGCCCCCTCGCCCATGGTGCTGGCCGCCGCCAGCGCGGCTTTGGACGTCATGGTCGAAGAACCTGAGCGTCGCGAAAGGCTGTGGGAAAACTGCCGCTTCATGCACGAAGAGCTGGAACGCATGGGCTTTCAGGTCAGCGGCGCTCCGAGCCCCATCATCCCGGTGATTGTCGGTACGATGCACGGGCTTCGTCAAATGACCTTGGCGCTGCATCGCCGCGGCATCTGTATCAACGCTGTTCCCTTCCCGGCGGTTCCGCACGGCAGCGAACGTTTGCGGATCAGCTTGACCGCCAATCACACGCGAGACCAGATCCAAACCGCGCTCGACGAGATCAAGAAGGCCGGTCGCGCCGCGGGCGTCATCTAAACGCGGCGGATCACGCGCCCGATTGAAGTCGCCCGGCGGCCTCTGGGCGGCTTCGGCCATTTTGCATGACGTCGCTACTCGCTGCGCCGTAGCGGTTTGCAGGTTGATTTGGCGGGACATCGCCGCCAACAGCCCACGCGCATGTCTGTGGCGAATACGCCGGCATTGATAAAGCCACGGCTTCTCTGCGGCTGCGCGTGGTGTCGTCGTATCATTCGCGGACACTCGCGGGCTTCCGTCTCATCCTCGCCAAGCGTGTGCATCGGCCTCCGCTGCTTAGTATACTCATCCGAGGGCCTATTTATTGGGATGAAGCAGCGCCGTTGGGAGAGAGACCGCATCATGAGATTGCCTGCCGTGAAGACCGCATCGGGAAGGTTGGGCGTGCTTGTTTGGCTGGCGTTTTGCTGGTTGGGGGTTGCTGTTCATGCCGCGCTTTCCCACGATTTTATCCCCACGGCTCAGGACAAGATTGTCCCGCCCGGAGCGAAGCCCAAGGTCGTGTGGGCGGACGGTGAGTTTACCGAAGGGCCGGTGCCCACGGCTGACGGGGTCGTGCTGTTCTCGGACATCGGCAACCGCATCATGCAGTACGATCCTCGCTCCGGTAAAACCACGGTGTTTCGTGCAGAAAGCGGCCGCTCGAACGGCATGATGTTCGACCCGCAAGGTCGGCTCGTCGTGTGCGAAGGGGCCAACACCGACGGAGGCCGGCGCATCTCGATCACCGAAACCGACGGCCGCGTGCGGACATTGGCCGACCGCTATCAGGGAAAACGGTTCAACAGCCCGAACGACTTGGCCGTCGACCGCTCGGGACGTGTCTATTTCACCGATCCGCGTTACGTGGGCGACGAACCGCGGGAACTCGATTTCGAAGGCGTGTTTCTGATCGAGCCCAACGGCACGGTCAAGCTTGCCACGCGCGACGTGAACAAACCCAACGGCATTCTTGTCGCCGCCGACGGGAAAACCGTTTATGTCTCGGACAACCCCGGCGGGCCGGAGAGAAAACGCCAACTGCTCGCTTTTTCCGTCCGCGCGGATGGCACGCTCAGCGACAAGCGGGTTCTCTGGCAATTCGCCCCCCGGCGGCGCGGCATCGACGGCATGACGCTCGATTGCGAGGGGAATATCTATGCCGCGGCCGGCAGCGGCGAACACGCGGGCGTGTATGTCTTTAGCCCACAGGGCAAACCTCTGGCACGCATTCCCCTGCCCGCGTCGCCGACGAACTGCGTCTTTGGTGTCGGCCGCGAGTCGAACGTGCTCTACATCACCGCCCCGGCGCCAACCAAGGCCGGCCGGCCGGCACGTTTCGCCCTCTATCGCATCTCATTACGGAAGAAGGGTTACCACCTGTACCCGCCCAAGGGGCCGTGACCGCCGAATGTTTGGCCGCGGAACGAAGACATCACGAAGACATAGTGTTTCGAGATCCCCGCGCGAGGCAAACTTCGATGACGCTGATTCCCTCATGGCTCTCCCCTCAGCAACTCCCAGCCAACCGCGACTCGCGCGGCATGGCCGGCTCCGCGCGAAAACGGACACGCCCGTTGCGTCTTGATCCGCTTGAATCGCGGCGTCTGCTGGCCACGCGGGTGGTCACGATCGGAGATAGTTGGGCCGGGTTCATTGCCAACGGAGCGCCGGGATCAATCGCCGACTCAGGAACGGGCAATGCGTTTCAAACGGTGCTCGACACGTTTGGCACGGGGGTGCAGGTCTACAACGGTTCGTTCTACGGCGGCACGGCAGCCCAACATGCGACCAGCTTGACGGACATCACCAACGCCATCAACGCCGCGGGGCCGGATGCGGATATTGTCTATCTCAGCACGGGCGGCAACGATTTTCTTGGCGGCCAATTGGCCGGTGGCTGGTTCCTCGGCCATCCGGATCCCAACGGATTCTTCAATGCCGTGGGGGCCAATGTGCAAACGGTCGTCGATCATATCCTAAACATTCGTTCGGACATCCAGATTGTCATCGGCGGTTACGATTACCCGAACGTCTGGGACTTCGACCTCAACAGCTTCAACAGCAATCTGATTCGCGCCAACTTCGCCCTCGGGTTGGCCGGCCAAGGGGTGCCGACCAATCCTTTCGTGGATTTTCCCGGTCAACAGGCGTTCAATGCCGCGCTGCGTAGCTTGGAACAGCAGAAGATCGATATCGCCAACGTCAATCCGCGAGTGCATTACGTCCAAAACCTGGGCGTGGTCAATTCGGTCAGCGGTTACAATGGCTATTTCGGTACCGTTCCGGCCGGATTACCGCCGGCCACCTACAATGATTTGCCCGTTGACAAAAATCTGCTCAACAACGGCGTGGATCCCATTCATCTAAGCACGGCCGGCTATCAGATCTTGGCCACCCAGGCGTACAACAATTTTTTGAACACCGCGTTCCAACCGGCTCAACTCGCCACCAGCGCGGCGACGCTCGATTTCGGCAACATTCGTGTCGGCACTTCGAGCGGCGGACAAACCCTCGTGGCCAGTAACGTCGGCCCCAATTTTACGAAAGTCGAGAACCTGCTCTTACCGGCGGCCAGCGGTGAGTTCGGCGGCGCGGCGGTGACCGCGAACCCGTTGTTCATCGACCCGCTGCTCGGCAGCGACACGGCGACCAGCAGCGTTTACACCTACACGCCCAATGCCCGAGGGGTTGATACGCAAAGCCTGACCGTTACCAGCGACAGCGGAAGCCAACCGCTCCAGCTTAGCGGTACCGGCGTGGGACCAACGCTCGGTACGGTGGCGGCGGTCGATTTCGGTACGGTTCCCGGCGGCACGACACCCAACCAGAGCGTCGCCATTGAGAACAACACACCCGACGGCGACTTGGGCAGCCTGACTGACCTGACGCTTGTTTCAGCGCAGATCACCGGGCCGGATGCTTCGCGGTTCTCCCTGCTAAACTTCGTGCCGGGCACCACGATTTCGGCCGGCAACGTGGCCAGTCTCACGGTTCAGTTCGATGCGTCGCTACCTACCGGAACTTACGACGCGCAGTTGACGCTTGTGACCGATGTGGGCGCGGCGTTGGGCGCAAACGGCCAATCGCTGATTGTTCCTCTCACGGCCATCGTGGAGTCATCCGCCCCGCAGTTGACGCTTTCCAGCCCCGCCACCGCGGTTCCAGGACAGCCACGACAATTTACCTTCGACGTCG
>Ga0114931_10007379_pt1 | contig 13423 bp, 10 predicted proteins | sample 2SBtaG_FD_89579 | JGI IMG/M metagenome (GOLD analysis project Ga0114931, IMG submission 89579) | Deep subsurface microbial communities from Kolumbo volcano to uncover new lineages of life (NeLLi) - 2SBTROV14_V59a metaG | ecosystem: Environmental > Aquatic > Marine > Volcanic | place: Kolumbo... | reverse complement strand
CGATCCGTGGTACTACCAGCACGGTGAGCGGGTGGAGGCGGGCGTGTATCGGGTGGGGCGGGAGGTCTACGTCGAGGAGGTGTGGCGCGACGACGACTTCGAGGCTACCGCGGCCATTCCGTTTTCGTGGCGCGGACGGCGTTACCGTTTCCCGCGTCCCACCGAGTTGGGCGACATCCACTTCGTGCGAATCCACGGTGTAGCCACCGGACCGTGGTCGCTGGAGGTCGTGCTCGTGCGCCATCGCTCGTGGTGGGAAGACGTCCGGCGGCTGTCGGGCACGTACCGGCCACGCGTGCTGGAATCGGAGGCCGGCGCGGAACCTGTGTCCGCATAGGGGTAGCCGGGGCCATGCCGATCCACGACGCGTATCCGCGGCGCACGCCGTTGGAGGTGGCCTTTCCCGAGCCCGAAGATCTCGATCGCTTCGTGCGCGGGGTCGAGGAGGAGGCCGGGGCGCGGGAGGTGGACGCCGGAGCGCCCGGCTCGTTCGTCGCCCTGGGCGTGGTCGCGACCCGGCTCCGCGAGGCGACCCGGGCGGGGGCGTCCGGAGCCGAGGTGGTCGAACTCGGCCAGCTGCTCTTCCACGTTGCCCAGACGCTGCGGGCGGACGGGCCGCTCGTCTTCGTCGACACCGCCGCCGCCCGCCGGCTCGTGGAGGATCGGGGGTGGCGGAGGCGCGCGGAAAGGTGGTCGGTGAAGGTCCCGGCGCGTGCGGGGTACGTGCAGCTTCCCCGCCATCTTTTCTGGCTCGAGGGGAGAGGGGCGGAGGCGGCCGAACCGATCGACGGCTTCTTCTGGACGGTGGCGGGTCCGGACGTGCTGCACGTGTTGGTCGTGAGCGGGCTATGGGAGGGTAGGGAAGGCTTCCGGGTCGCGGCGCTACCCGAAGCGCCTCTGGCCGAGGCGGCCGCATGGCTTTCCGCCCGGGTGCGCGAGGGCGAGGAGGACTTCGCCACAACGTTGCCCGGCGGAGATCTCGAGGGTCTTTACTCGATCGTGCGTGCGGGTGAGGTGCTGAAGCTCGCCGCCCGACTCTTCCACACTTTCGACGCACATCCCGGATGGTTCACGGCGTGCGCCGCCCCGGTCGCGGAAGACGCCGCGCTCCGGCCCCGGGACCACGCCGACGGACCTCACCCGGTCCGCCCGAGCCCGGCGCCCACTCGGCTCGCGTACCTGCGACTGAAGGGCGAGGAGTAGCAGCCCGTGGTATAATTACATCGGGCTCCTAGCCTGGCGGGTGTCCGCGGACGGTGGACGCCGCCGGTCCGGGCGGACGCCGATGGATCACACGAACCACGGAGGGGAGCGACATGGCCAGGGAATCCATGAAGGCGTTGCGCGAGCGGGCGGCAAGGATCTTCGACCTCCTGTATGAGGAGTATCCGGATGCCCGCTGCGCGCTGGACTTCGTGGACCCTTACCAGCTTTCGGTGGCGACGATCCTGTCGGCGCAGACCACCGACGAGCGCGTCAACATGGTTACGCCGGAGCTGTTCCGCCGGTATCCCACGCCTCAGGCGCTCGCCGGGGCGATGCAGGAGGAGGTCGAGGATCTCATTCGCTCCACCGGATTCTTCAGGAACAAGGCGCGCAGCATCATCGGCTTCGCGCGCGGGGTCGTCGCGGAGCACGGCGGAGAGGTGCCCCGCACGCTCGAGGAGCTGACCGCGCTACCCGGGGTGGGGCGCAAGACCGCGAACGTGATCCTCGGCAACGCGTTCGGAGTGGCGGAGGGCGTCGTCGTCGACACCCACGTCAAGCGGCTGTCGCAGCGGCTCGGCCTCAGCCGGGAGAACACCGCGGAGAAGATCGAACGCGACCTGATGAAGATCTTTCCCAGGGAGCGGTGGACGATGCTCGCGCACCTGCTCATCTGGCATGGGCGCAGGGTGTGCGACGCCCGCAAGCCGCGCTGTGAGGCCTGCGTGGTGTCTCACCTGTGCCCTTCTTCCCGCGTGTGAGGAACGCGGGTGCGCCGGGCGCCATGCGTCCCGCTGAAGCCTCCACGCCGCGCCGCCGCTCCACCGCCTCAGTGCCCCGCCGCTTGCGCGCCCGGCCGGCTTGACCGGGACCGCACCCGCAGCCTACCGTGCGTGGCTCCGTGGAACGCCACCCTCCAACGCCCCTTGCGAGAATCGAGATGCCCGATCGCGACGACGCCGTAGCCCTGCTCGAGGAGTGGGTCGAGAACCAAGCGCTGCGCAAGCACATGTACGCCGTCGAGGCCGCCGTCCGGCACTACGCCAGACAGCGTGGCGCGGACGAGAACATCTGGGGGCTCGCGGCACTCCTGCACGACCTGGACTGGGAGAAGTATCCGGAGGAGCACCCGCTCAAAGCGGTTGAAAAGCTACAGGAGCTGGGCTATCCGGAAGAGGTCGTCCACGCGATCCTGGCCCACCGCTCGGACTTCACGGGCGTGGAGCCGGAGACCGAGCTCGATCGCGTGCTCTACGCCTGTGACGAGCTGTCGGGTTTGATCTTCGCCTGCTGCCTGGTACGGCCCAACGGCATCGACGACCTGAGGCCGAAGTCCGTCGTCAAGAAGCTCAAGGACAAGACCTTCGCGGCGGGCGTCAGCCGCGACGACGTGGCGCGTGGCATCGAGCTCATCGGCCTGGAACGCAACGAGCACATCCAGAACGTGATCGACGGCCTACGCTCGATCGGCGAGTTGCTGGGTGTGCGCGGCGAGGACCTCCGGTAGTCCGGTGCTCCGTGTCGGGAACCCTGGGACGCGATGGGCGGCGGTCGAAGTCCGCCCTGCCAGGGGCCGGCGCCGGGAACCCCCGACGGGGGGCCGACGCCGGGCGCTCTCCGCCAGGAACCCGCCGCGCGCGGCGTGTGTAGGGACGGCGTGGCGGGTTCCTGATCCCGGAGACCTCTGATGATGCGCTCTGCGTCCCTCGTACTGGCGGCTCGGACGGCCGTGGCGCTCGCGGCCACGGCGGCAGGCGTCGCGGCGCAGGACGTCGAGCACCTCGCGGAGCACTACGGCACGCCGCTGCCCGACACGTACTTCGAGCTCCGCGCGCGCATCCCCGACGCCTTCCGCTTCGAGCACGGCAGGGCGGCGCGCGCCCGTGCTGCCGGACGGATCCGGGCACCGGGCCCCGGCGGTCCGGGCCCGCTTCGGGCGCTCGGTCCGCGCGAGGGCCCCGTGGAGGGCGAGTTTCGTTTTCCCGTCCTGCTGGGTCTCTTCAGCGACAGCCCCCAGCAGATGGCGTTCACCCCGGATACGATCGAGGCCGACCTCTTCGGGGACCACGACGGCACGATCACCGCCTTCTACTCCGAGATGTCAGAGGGCAGGCTCCACATGGTCGGAGAGGTGCACGACTGGATCCGCACTTCGTTCACCCAGGCGGCGACGACCGGGGGAAAGAGCGGCCTCGGGGGTGGTGATGTGGGCGGCTTTATCCTGGATATCCTGGACCACGTGCAGGGCGTGGACTGGGGGCGGTACGACAACGACGGCCCGGACGGCATTCCCAACTCCGGAGACGATGACGGCTTCGTGGACGTGCTCGCGGTGCTCCAGCCGACGCCGGGCGCGGAGTGCGGCGGCCCCGACAAGGACGACCGGATCTGGTCGCACCGGTGGGCGCTCCGCTACGCGGCGGGCCACGCGTTCGTCACGAGCACGCCGTCGGCCAACGGCGGCTTCATCGAGGTCGACGACTACGTCATTCAGCCCGTCTTCTCGTGCAACGGCAACGACATCATCGAGATCGGAGTGTTCGCGCACGAGTTGGGCCACGCGTTCGGGCTTCCCGACCTCTATGACACCGACAAGGACGACGGCGACGCGCAGCAGGGCGCCGGCGAGTGGGACCTCATGGCCAGCGGGTCGTGGGGATGCGATGGGAATGATCCCGCGTATCCCTGCCACATGGGTGCGTGGAGCAAGGCGGAGCTCGGCTGGCTGGAGCTGGTGGATCTGCCCGCCGGAGAGGATCTGGGCACGCTCTCGCTGTCGCCAGTGGAGACGACGGGCCGGGCGTATCGGATCGACGCGGGCGACGGCAGCGGCGAGTACTTCCTGCTCGAGAACCGGCAGCGCGTCGGCTTCGACCGGAACCTGCACGCCCCCGGTCTGCTGATCTGGCACATCGACCCGCACTGGGTGGCCACGCACTGGGGCTCCAACACGGTCAATGCCGACGGCAGCCACCTGGGCGTCTGGCTGCGCCAGGCGGATGGGCGCAACGACCTGGCCACGACCGGAGGCAACCGGGGCGATGCGGGCGATCCGTTTCCCTACGTGGCGCGCGACGGCACGAACGACGCGTTCCATGCCGGATCGAGCCCGGCCGCCGTTTCACACGCCGGTGCCGCGACCGGGACGACGCTCCTCGACATCGCACGCAACGGATCCGAGGTGGGGTTCCGCCTGCTGACCCGGTACCAGACGATTACGGTGCGGAGCGAGGGCGCCGGAGGAGCGCCCGGGCTCTTTACGGTGGACGGGACGTCCGTCGAGGGTGTGGACACCACCTTTTCATCGGCGCCCTTCGAGCAACACACCCTGAGTGCGGCCGAGGGTAAGGTTCTGGATCCTGGCGTGCGCACTCCGTTTCTCCGGTGGGTGGACGACGCCTCGCTGCCGGCCGAGCGCACCGTGGTCACGCCGACGGAGGACCTCGCGCTCGTCGCGCAGTACGGCGGCAGGCAGGTCCAGCTCGCGGTGGACATCCTCGGGGGAATCAACGGGGTATCTCCGGGCACGATCGTCACGCAGCCCGAGTCTCCGGATCTCTGGTTCGACGAGGGCGCTTCCGCGCTCGTCGAGGCGGTGCCGACGACGGGCTTCGGCTTCCGGGAGTGGACCGGAGACCTGGCAGGCCTTCCGAACCCCGTGCAGGTGACCTTCTCGGCGCCGATGCACGCCGCAGCCGTCTTCGAACTCACCTACACGGTGCCCGAGCGGACCATCAGCTTCCCGGCCGCCACGGAGCAGGACATCCAACTCGAGGCGCTCAACGCGACGGCGCCCGTCTTCTGGACGGTGGTGGGGGGCACGCTTCCCGCCGGGATCGAGGTCGATGTCGTCGGAAAGGTCAAGGGTGCGGCGGAGGAGATGGGGACGTTTCAGGCGCGGGTGCGCGCGAAGGATGCGCGCGGCCTTACGGCGGAAGGCATGCTCACGCTGGTGGTCGACAAGCCTCGGATCGACCTGGCGCGACTGGCGGCGCCGTTCACGGGCGTCGGCGCGGGGGTCAGCCAGGCGGAGCAGAAGTTCCTCGACGCCCAGGGCAACGGCAACGGGCGGTACGACCTCGGCGACTTCCGCGCATGGGTGCTGGCCAACCCCGACCTGCCGATGTCCGCGGAGCTGCGGGCGGTCGCCGCTGGGGCCACGACAAGCCCCGTGATCGGGAGGCGGCCCGCGTCGGATCCGGGCGCCAACGCCCGGCGGCGGCGCGCGCCCGGAGGTGGCAGATGAACGCGCGAAGCCATCCTCGCTCGGGGCGACTGCTGGCTCTGTCCGTCGCGGTGGCGCTCGCGCTCGCCGGGTGCAGCGACGGCCCCCGCGGGCCGGGCACGCTCAACGCCCGGGTCGAGGGGCCCACGCCACTCGGGGCGGCGGTCGTCGAGGTGGTGGGCCCCGGCATCGCGGGCTTCGAGGGGCAGGGAGACACCCGGGTCTACGGCGTGCTGGTCCCGGCCCAGGAAGGCGTCCACCGCGTGGTGGTGGTCAGCGCCTCGGGCGCCATCCGGTTCGGAATCAAGGTGGAGGATCTGGGCGCCGACCTGCCGACGCTGACCGCGCTCGACGTAGCCACCGTCCTCAACCAGCCCGGACTGCTGGTCGGCGTCAAGGTGCGGGTGGAGCGGCCCTGAGGAGGGTGGGCAGCCGCGCGCTCGCCGCCGCGCTCCGACGGATCGCGGCGAGAGTGGCGCCACCGCTTGCTCCCGGCGCGCCTTTCAGACACCTTACTCCGGCCCATGTGTCCGGGGCCTGCGGAAGCGGTCCCCGGGGGGTGGAGCGGGGTGCCCCGCCGGCACGCTCCGAAGGCTCGCCGACATCGCTCGAACACAGCCTGTTGCAGGCCGTCTTGCGCGGCGGAGGAGCACCAGTGACCGCAGCCGCTTGGATCACGATGATCGCCGTGATGGCGTTCGTCTGGGGCGGGTTCCTCGTCGCCTTGATGACCGCGCTCCGCAAGGAGTCGGAGAAAGCCGGTGAGGGCGATTAATCCTCCTTTTCAGCCCCTGTCCACCTGCGCCTGACGTGCCCAGACGCGACGACCTCGAGACCATCCTCATCCTCGGCTCCGGCCCGATCGTCATCGGTCAGGCGTGCGAGTTCGACTACTCCGGTACCCAGGCGGTGCGGGCCCTGAAGGAAGAGGGATACCGGGTCGTGCTGGTCAACTCGAATCCGGCCACGATCATGACCGATCCGGACCTCGCGGACCGGACGTACATCGAGCCGATCACCGCCGAGTGGGTGGAGAAGGTCATCGAACGGGAGGCGCCCGACGCGCTCCTGCCGACGATGGGCGGACAGACGGCGCTCAACGTGGCGATGGAGCTGCACCGCGCCGGGATCCTCGAGGCGCACGGGGTCGAGCTGATCGGCGCCAACGCCCGCTCGATCCGGATGGCGGAGAACCGCGAGGCGTTCACCACCGCGATGCACCGCATCGGGCTCGAGGTGCCGCACGGCGGCTTTGCCGCCAGCCTCGACGAAGCGCGGGTCATCGTCGCGGATCTCGGCTACCCCGCGATCATCCGGCCGAGCTTCACGCTGGGCGGCACCGGAGGCGGCATCGCCTACAACCGCGAGGAGTTCGACGAGGCCGTCGAGCGGGGCCTCGACGCTTCGCCGATCCGCGAGGTTCTCATCGACCGATCCGTGATCGGGTGGAAGGAATACGAGCTCGAGGTCGTCCGCGACGCGTCGGACAACGTCATCATCGTCTGCTCGATCGAGAACTTCGACCCGATGGGCGTGCACACGGGCGATTCGATCACGATCGCGCCCGCCCAGACGCTCTCGGACGTCGAATACCAGCGGATGCGCGACGCATCGATCGCGATCATCCGTGAGATCGGCGTGGACGCGGGCGGGTGCAATATCCAGTTCGCCGTGAATCCGGAAAACGGCGACATGTTGGTCGTGGAGATGAACCCGCGCGTCTCGCGGTCCTCGGCGCTGGCCTCGAAGGCCACGGGCTTTCCGATCGCGCGCGTCGGCGCCAAGCTGGCGGTGGGCTACCGGCTCCACGAGTTGCCGAACGACATCACGAAGAACACGCCGGCTTCCTTCGAGCCCGTGCTGGATTACGTGGTGGTCAAGATCCCGCGCTTCGCCTTCGAAAAGTTTCCGGAGGTCGACGACACGCTCGGCGTGCAGATGAAGTCCGTCGGTGAGACGATGGCCATCGGCAGGACGTTCCGCTCGGCGTGGCAGAAGGGCTTCCGCGGCCTCGAGATCGGCCGGGCCGGGTGGGTCACGGGGCCGCGGCTCGTCGACGACGGTCTGGCCGCGGACGATCACGACAGCCTCCTCGCGGCGCTCAGGCGGTCGACGGCCAACCGGCCGTTTCAGCTCAAGCGGGCCATCGAGGCGGGCATCCCGCTCGACGAGATCTTCGGCGCGACCGGCATCGATCCGTGGTTCCTCGACCAACTTCGCCGGATCGTGGACACCGAGCGCGCGTACGCCGCGGCACCGGTCGTCACCCCTGAGCTGCTCCGGACGATGAAGCGGGAGGGGTTCAGTGACGTGCAGCTCGCGGATCTGCGCGGCGAGGCCGAGACGCGCGTGCGCGAACGCCGGTGGGAGTCGGACATCCGGCCCACGTACAACGTGGTCGACACGTGCGCCGGTGAGTTCCCCGCGGAGACGCCCTATTACTACTCCTCGTACGAGGAGGAGAACGAGAGCCGGCCTTCCGAGCGCGAGAAGATCGTCATTCTGGGCAGCGGCCCCAATCGCATCGGGCAGGGCATCGAGTTCGACTACTGCTGCGTCCAGGCGGTGCTGGCGCTCAGGGAGGCCGGTTACGAGACGATCATGGTCAACTCGAACCCCGAGACCGTCTCCACGGACTTCGACGTCAGCGACAAGCTCTACTTCGAGCCGCTGACGTTGGAGGACGTGCTCGAGATCCTGCACCTGGAGCGTCCGAAGGGCGTGATCGTGCAGCTCGGAGGGCAGACGCCGCTCAAGCTGGCGGAGGAGCTCGAGGCGCTCGGCGCGCCGGTGCTCGGCACCACGGTCGACGCAATCGACCGCGCGGAGGACCGCGATCGCTTCGCGGAGGTCTGCCGGAAGATCGGGGCCCGCGCCCCCGACAACGGCATCGCCACGAACATGGCCGAGGCCAGGGAGGTGGCGCGCGGGATAGGCTTTCCGGTGTTGGTGAGGCCCAGCTACGTGCTCGGCGGCCGCGCGATGCGGATCGTCTACGACGAGCCGTCGCTGGAGGCGTACTTCGCCGAGGCGGTGCGGGCCTCTCCGGATCACCCGGTGTTGATCGACCGCTTCATCGAGGACGCCTTCGAGGCCGACGTGGATGCGCTGAGCGACGGCACGGACGTCGTCGTGGGCGGCATCATGCAACACATCGAGGACGCGGGCGTGCACTCCGGCGATTCGGCGTGCGTGCTGCCGCCATACCTGCTCAGCGGAGAGGTGCTCGACGAGCTCCGTCATCTCACGCGGAGCTTCGCGTTGGAGCTGGGCGTCGTCGGGCTTATCAACGTGCAGTACGCGATCCGCGACGGCGTGGTCTACGTGCTGGAGGTCAACCCGCGCGCTTCGCGGACCATTCCGTTCGTCAGCAAAGCCACCGGAGTCCCGCTGGCCCGCCTTGCCGCGCGGATCATGGCGGGCGAACGGCTCGCGTCTCTCGGGGTGCCGGAGGAGCCACCGGTGCCGGGGGTGGCGGTCAAGGAAGCCGCGTTCCCGTTCAACCGCTTCGACGTGGATGTCCTGCTCGGGCCGGAGATGCGCTCGACGGGAGAGGTGATGGGGTTCGACGACTCCTTCGGCATGGCGTTCGCGAAGGCTCAGGTCTCGGCGGGCAACGTGCTCCCCGAGGAACCGGGCGTGCTCATCGTGACCGTCAACGATCGCGACAAGGCCACGGTCACACCGATCCTCCGGCGTTTCCACGACATGGGCTTCCGGATCCTGGCGACGAAGGGAACGCAGGCCTACCTGAGACGGCTGGGGCTGCCCGCCGAGCGGGTCTACAAGGTGGGCGAGGGACGTCCGAACATCGTCGATCACATCGTCAGCGGCGATGTGCGGCTGCTCATCAACACGCCGTTGGGCAAGAAGTCGCAATACGACGACTACGCGATGCGCCGGGCGGCGATCACGTACAACACCCCGTATCTGACCACGATGTCCGCCACCAGCGCGGCGTGCGACGCGCTGATCGCGCTGCGATCCAGGACCCGCGAAGTGCGGTCCGTGCAGGAACGCATGGCCGGGCTCGCCGCGGCGTCGGAGGCCTGAGCGCGGAGCTCGGCTACGCCGGTGCCGTGATCACGTCCGCGGCGATCGCACGCGAAGGATCGGCAAAGCGGCGCGGGGGTATGTTCGCCTGAAGGCACATCCCGGTTCGGTTCCGAAAGGTTGCGTCATGGCACGACACGTCGCGTGGAGCGTGCTGCTGTTGGCCGTGCTGGCTTCCCCGGCCGCAGCGCAGAACCCCCCCCGTAGCGGCGAGACCTTCCGGGTCCATCCCCAAGCCAAGGCCGCGATCGACCAGATCCGCTCTCCGTACTGTCCCGGGCTGATGCTGGAGGTCTGCACGTCGAGCGGAGGTGCCATGCTCCGTGACTCGATCGAGCGGATGGCCGAGCGGGGGATGAAGGCCGATTCCATCGTCGACATCATCATCGGCGAGTACGGTGAGCAGTGGCGGGCCAAACCCAAGCGCTCGGGATCCGGGCTCCTGGCGTGGCTGATTCCGCCGGCGGCCCTGCTGGTCGGAGGTGGTGTGGTGGCGGGGGTGCTGGGGTTCCGTCGCAACCGTCGGGGGGACGACGAAGTGATCTCCGAGCCGGCGCTCGGAGCCGACGACGAGGAGCGGCTGCGCCGGGCGATCCACGAGGAAGAGGAGAAGGACGCGCCGGTATTCTGACGTGGAGATGGCAGGCTCGACCCACCCACCCGCCGTCTGCCGTGGGTTGCCTTGCGTTGCCCTCACGTTTCCGGTCCCTACCTTTGTACCATGCCTCCGCACGCCTCCGGGACCGCCCCGCCCGACGTTCCCTCCATGCTGGATCTCATCCGGCTGAGCCCGCGTCTCCTCCTCCCGCCGGGAGGTGTCGAGCTGTATCGCAAGATTGCGCTGTTGACCGATCTGGCGGAGGGATCCGAGGTGCTCGACGTCGCGTGCGGCAAGGGTGTGGCGCTGGAGTACTTCGTCCGCGAGTACGGAGTCGTGGGCTCTGGTGTGGACTATGACCCCGAGATGATCCGGCAGGCCGAGGAGCGCTGTCGCGAGACCGGCATCGCCGATCGCCTGCACTTTCAGACCAGTCGCGCCGACGCGCTGCCCTACCGCGACGAGGTGTTCGACGTGGTGGTAGGTGAGCTGGGGCTGGCGGCCCGAGTGGATCCGGCCGTGGCCATCGCCGAGCTCGTGCGGGTAACGAAGCCGGGTGGGTCGGTCGTGCTGGTGCAGCTCGTCTGGAAGGCGCCGGTCGACGAGCGGCGGCGCAGGGTGCTCGCGGCTCACCTGGGTGCGCGTCCTCTCATGCTGGTCGAGTGGAAGCGGCTTCTCCGTGAGGCGGGGGTGGCCGATCTCCACACCGAGGACTGGTCGGACGAGGACACGGCGTTTCGCCCGAAGGTCGTCAAGCCGTTTCCCGATTTCGCGGAGCTCTTCTCCCTGCCCGAGAAGATCGGCATCCTCCGCCGTGCCCGGAAGCGATGGGGATGGCGGGGAATGCGGATCGTCCTCGAGCGGGAGCGAGAGGTACACCGGCTGCTTACGCGCGAGCGGATCCTCGGGCTGGATCTGGTGAAGGGCAGGAAGGCGCCGGCGGAGACGGGGGAGGACGCCGAGGAGCGGGTGCGCCCGGAAGAGGGGTCTCCGGGACAGGAGCCGCGAGCGGCCGCGGCGGAAATCGAGACGGCCGCACCGGAGGACGAAAGCGCACCGGAGGACGAAAGGGCCGCCCCGGAGAGCGAGACGGCTGCGGACGAAGGCGAAACGGCGGGGCTGCCGCTGTTCGGCGGCAAGAAAGAGTGAGTGGGGTTACGCGAACGACCGAATCGAGGAGTATACCGTGAGTGATGCGCTGCTGACGACGGAAGACGGAGTTCGGCGGGTCCAGGAGGCGCTCCGCGAGGCCGAGCTGGACGGCTGGCTCCTGTACGAGTTCCACGGGAACAACCCCATTGCCGCCGCTCTGCTGGGGCTGGGGGTCACCCGTCGGCGCGGCTTCGCGCTGATTCCCGCGCGGGGAGAGCCCGTGGCGCTGATCCACGCGATCGAGCACTCGTCGTGGCGGCAGTGGCCATGGTCGACCGAGAGCTACGCGGGGTGGCGCGAGATGGAGGCCACGCTCGGCTCGATGATGGAGGGCAGGAAGCGGGTTGCCATGGAGGTGTCTCCGGGCGCCGCGGTGCCGACGGTGGACTACGTGTCGATGGGCACGGCGCAGCTCGTCGGCGCCCTCGGCGTCGAGCTCGAGAGCTCGGCCGGCCTCGTTACCCGCTTCCACTCCGTGTGGAGTGCCCGCCAGAGGGAGGACCATCGCCGCGCCGCCGAGATCATTGCGGCCGTGGCCGAGGCCGCGTTCCACCGCGCGGCCGACGCGATCCGCGACGGCGAACCGACCACCGAGGGCGCGCTGTCCGATTGGATTCGCGGACGCTTTGCCGAGGAGGGTCTGGTGCATGAGGCGGACTGTATCGTAGCGATCGGTCGAACCGCGTCCGACCCTCATTACGCTCCGGCCGGCGCCGGGGAGGTGATCGGGCGAGGGCAGCTCCTGCTCATCGACCTGTGGGCCGGCTTCGAGAACACGGTGCCGGCCGACCAGACGTGGATGGGCATCATGGCCCCGTCGGTGGGCGCCCGTACGCAGGAGATCTGGGCCGCGGTGAAGGACGCGCGCAACGAGGCCGTGACCTTCCTCGAGGAGAGACACGAGGATGGCGGGGAGGTGCGAGGCTGCGAGGTCGACGACGTGGCCCGCGAAGTCATCCGTGAGCGCGGCTACGGCGAGTACTTCGTGCACCGCACCGGTCATTCGATCGACATCGGCCTGCACGGCAGCGGCCCCAACCTGGACAACCTCGAGACCCGGGACGACCGCCTGTTGATTCCGGGGGTGGGCTTTTCGATCGAACCCGGGATCTACGTTCCCGACGACATCGGAGTGCGGAGCGAGATCAACGTGCACTGGACGGCCGACGGCCCGGAGGTGACGCCGGAGCGGATTCAGGAGGAGATCTTCCTGCTGCTGGACGATTGACCGCTTCCACTTCCTCTCTGGTCGAGGTCGCGCTTCCGCTCCCGATCCTCCGAACCTTCAGCTACAGAGCGCCGGCGCCCGTGGCGGAGGGGGTCCGCGTGCTGGTGCCGTTCAACCGCGAGGAGCGGATCGGCTGGGTGGTCGGCGCGCCTTCCCACCCGCCGGGCGGTACGCGCCTCCGCGCGGTGCTCTCCGTGCTGGACGTCGAGCCGTCGGTCACCCCTGAGGTGCTGGCGCTGTGCCGATGGATGGCCGGCTACTACGCCACACCGCTCGGCATCGCCCTGCGCTCCGCGCTGCCCGCGGTGCTGACCGACGTCTCTCACGACTACGTGGCCGTGGCGGGTGAGCCACCGCGTGCGCTCCGGCCGAGGGAGGCCCGGCTGGTCGCGGCGCTCGAGGAACGCGCGGGGCGCCAGCGCGTGCGGGCGCTCCGCAAGGCGCTGGGGATGGGCTCGATCTGGCCGGAGATCAGGGCGCTCACCGCCGCGGGCGTGCTACATCACGAGACGGTGCCCCCCCCGCCGCCCTCCGTCAGGACGCGGCGGGTCGCCCGGCTGACCGCGTGGATCGGTACGCTGGAGGAACGCGACGGGCTCTTCGGGCGCGCGCGACGCCAGCGGGAGGCGTACGACTTCATCGAAGCGGCGGGCGGGGCGGTGGAGCTGTCGGTGTTGACCGGGCGCGCCGGGTTCAGCCGGGGCGTGGTCAGGGGGCTCGAGGAGAAGGGCCTCGTGGCGCTGGCCGACGAGGAGGTCATGCGGGATCCCTTTGCCGACGACGCTCAGGGCGAGCCGTCGCGGCTGGTCGTCACGGAGCATCAGCGCGCCGCGCTGGAGGCGCTCCTCGGGGCTCTGGACGAGGTGCGGCCGGCGCCGTTCCTGCTCCAGGGCGTCACGGGATCGGGCAAGACGCTCGTCTATGTGGAGCTTCTCGAGGAGGTGCTGGCGCGCTGCGGGTG
>Ga0114931_10007378_pt1 | contig 13424 bp, 11 predicted proteins | sample 2SBtaG_FD_89579 | JGI IMG/M metagenome (GOLD analysis project Ga0114931, IMG submission 89579) | Deep subsurface microbial communities from Kolumbo volcano to uncover new lineages of life (NeLLi) - 2SBTROV14_V59a metaG | ecosystem: Environmental > Aquatic > Marine > Volcanic | place: Kolumbo... | reverse complement strand
GTGTCCAGGGCCGAGGTAGCCTCGTCGAGGATCACCACCTTGGGTTCGCTGAGCACCATCCGGGCGATGGCCAGACGTTGGCGCTGGCCGCCGGAGAAGCGCACCCCCTGCTGGCCGAGCACCGCATCCAAACCATCGGGCAGGGCCGCCACCACCTCGCGCAGCTGGGCCACCGCCAGCGCCCGCCACAGTTGCTCGTCGTCGAACTTGCGACCGAGGGTGAGATTCATCCGCACGCTGTCGTTGAAGATGGCGGGGTGCTGTAACACCGTGGCGACGTTATCGCGCACCACGTCGAGGCCGATCTCGTCCACCGGCACGTCGTCGAAGCAGACCCGACCGGACTGCGGAGCATACATGCCGAGGATCACCTGCACCAGGGTGGACTTGCCGCCGCCGCTGGCGCCCACCAGGGCCACCTTTTCCCCCGGCGCGACGCGCAGGGTGACGTGGTCCAGCACCAGCGGCGCGGCCTCCTCCCCCGACGCGCCGTTCTCGGCGCGGGCATAGCGAAAGCTGACATCCTCCACCGCCACGCCCACCGTCAGCTGGTCGGCGAAGGGGTTGCGGCGGTGCGGATACAGCGGCTCGAGGCGCAGGTCGAGCAGGCCGTTGACCCGCTCCAGGGCGGCACGCGCGGCGTAGAACTTGTATTGGATGTTCAGCAGATCCTGCACCGGCGCCATCATGAACCACAGGTAGCCGAACACCGCCATCATTTCGCCGATACTGAGATTGGAGAACACCACCATCAGCATGGTCACGGCGCGGAAGACATCGAAGCCGAACAGGAACACCGCGTGCGACAGACGCGCGGCGGCGTCGCTCTTCCAGGCATAGGCCGCAGAGTGGTCACGGATGGCCCGCGCGCGACGCACCACGTGGCGGATAAAAAAACCGTCGCGGTTGCTGGCGCGCAACTCGTGGACGGCGTCGAGGGTTTCGGTGAGCGCCTGCTGGAAGACCTCGAAGGCGGAGTTCTCGCGCCCCTTGAGGCGTTTCACCCGCTGCCCCAGTTGCATGGTGAAGAGAATCACCAACGGATTGAGGAAGACGATGAACAGCGCCAGCTGCCAGTGCATCCACAGCAGCACCGCGCTGATGCCCACCAGGCTGAGGGCGGAGATCAGCGATTTGGCCAGCGAATCGCCGATGAAGTCGTCGATGGCGTTGAGATCGGTGACGAAGCGCGAGGCCACGGCACCGCTGCCCAGGGTCTCGTATTCGCTCAACGAGACCCGCGGCAGGCGCTGCAGCAGACCGCGACGGATGCGATACGTCACCTCCTTGGCGATGCAGGTGAACTGGCGCACCTGCCACACCCCCATGCCCAACGACACCAGGCGCAGCAGGACGGTCACCAGCAGGATTACCAGGATGTACAGCATCGGGCCGTGCCAGGCGGTGGGAAACAGGGTGTCCATGGCCGCCACCAGCGCCCCGGGCTTGCGCAGCAGCACCTCGTCCACCATCAGCGGAAACAACAACGGCAGGGGTACGCTGGCCAGCACGGCGACGATGGCCACCAGGTTGGCCACCACCAGCCGCCGGCGGTGGGCCAGGGCGATGTCGAGGATGTAGCGCCAGTCGTAACCCCCGGCGGGGACTGCCGGCGCAGCGGCCTCCGCCGCTCCCTCTGCCACCTGCCCGCGCGCCGCGTCCATGACTACTGGCCGCGCAGGAACAATTTGTCCAGCTCCGCCATGCCCAACTGCACCCAGGTGGGACGGCCATGGTTGCATTGGCCGCTGCGCTCGGTGCGTTCCATGTCGCGCAGCAGGGCGTTCATCTCGGGCAGGGTCAATTTGCGCCTGGCACGCACCGAGCCATGACAGGCCAGGGTGCCGAGCAGCGCGTTGATGGCCTCGCGCACGCGCTCGGTGGTGCCGTAGGTGGCGATGTCGGAGAGCACGTCGCGCACCAGGGTCTCCACGTCGGCGTCGCGCAGCAGGGCCGGCACCTGGCGCACCACCAGGGTCTCCGGCCCCATGGCCTCGATACGCAGACCGAGTTCCTCGAACACCGCGGCGCTGTCCGACGCCAGGCGCGCCTCGCTGGCACTGACGTGGATGCTCAGCGGCACCAGCAACGGCTGGCTGCGGATGCCCTCGCCGTCCAGGGCCGCCTTCATGCGCTCGTAGGTGATGCGTTCGTGGGCGGCATGCATGTCCACCAGCACCAGACCGTGGGCGTTCTCGGCGAGGATATAGACGCCATGCAGCTGGGCGATGGCGTAGCCCAGCGGCGGCGCCTCGTCGCCCGCCTCGGCCGCCGCGGAGGTTGCGGCCGACGGCGAGGCCGCCGGCAGGCTCGCCGCGGCCTGCGCCAGGGCGCTGTAGGCCGCCACTTGCTCACTCACCGCACCCAGGGGCATGGCCGCCTGCCGCGTGTATTGCCCACCGCCCCCCGTGGCGGTGGACGGTGGACGCGGCGCGCCCACGGCCTCGACCTCGGCCATATCACCCGGTCGCACCTCGGCCAGGGCCTGATGCAGGCTGCGAAACAGGAAGTCGTGCACCGTGCGGCCTTCGCGGAAACGCACCTCGTGCTTGGTGGGGTGCACGTTGACATCCACCACCCGCGGGTCCAGCGCCAGGTACAGCACATAGGCGGGATGGCGGCCGTGAAACAGCACGTCCTGGTAGGCCTGGCGCACGGCGTGGGTCACCAGCTTGTCGCGGATCATGCGGCCGTTGACGTAGAAATATTGCAGATCGGCCTGCGCGCGGGAAAAACTCGGCAGGGCCACCCAGCCCCACAGGCGCAGACCGGCGGCGTTGAAGTCCACCGGCAGGGCGTGGTCGACGAAGGCCGGGCCCACTACCTGGGCCAAGCGCCGGCGTTGTTCCGCTTCGCCCGCCGACGGCCGCAGCTTGAACACCGTGCGCTGGTTGTGGCGCAGGCTGAAACCGACGTCGAAACGGCTCAGGGCGATGCGCTTGACCACCGCCTCCAGGTGCGAGAACTCGGTCTTTTCGCTGCGCAGGAACTTGCGCCGGGCGGGGGTATTGAAGAACAGATCGCGCACCGTCACCGTGGTGCCCGGCGCGTGCGCCACCGGCTCGGGCGCGCCCAGCACCTCGCCGCCGTCGCCCGCAAGACGCCAGCCCTGTTCGCTGTCCGCCGTGCGCGCGCTCAGCTCCAGGCGTGAGACGGAGGCGATACTGGGCAGGGCCTCGCCGCGAAAGCCCAGGCTGGCGACCCCCTCGAGGTCGTCGAAGTCGTGGATCTTGCTGGTGGCGTGCCGGCTCAGGGCGAGGGGCATATCCTCGGCCAGGATGCCGCAGCCGTCGTCGCGCAGACGAATGAGCCGGCTGCCGCCCTGCTCCACCTCGAGCTCGAGGTGGCGCGCCCCGGCGTCGAGGCTGTTCTCCAGCAGTTCCTTGACCACCGAGGCGGGACGCTCCACCACCTCGCCCGCGGCAATCTGATTGGCCAGCTGGGTGGAAAGGCGTTGGATGCGGGGAATGGCGGGGGTCTGGCTCATGCGGGGCCCGTGGGAGACTGGCGGCCCATTATAAAGCAGTTGCGCCGGCGCGGTGGATCAGCAGCGGAAGATTGCGACGGGGTGGGTCAAGCGAGGCACACCCTGGCACGACGGGATTGGCCGAGAGCGGGGCTCACATCACCGGAATGCGCAGCGTCTGCCCAACCCGCAAACGGTCGTTGGTGAGATTGTTGGCCGTGCGCAGCTGCTGTTGGCTGACGCGGTAGCGCTGGGCGATGCCGCTGAGGGTCTCGCCGCTGCGGATCACGTGCCGTTTACCGGCGTTCCTCGCCAGCAGGGTGCCGGGCGGCGGGTTGTTGTTGAAGTAACGCCGCACGCCGCGTAACACGGCGCTGGCCAGGCGCTGCTGAAAGGCGCCGTCGCGCAGGTTGCGTTCTTCCTGCCGGTTGGAGATGAAGCCGGTCTCCACCAGAATGGAGGGAATATCCGGCGACTTGAGGACGACGAAGCCGGCCTGCTCGACGCGCGGCTTGTGCACCCGCCCCACCTTGCGCAGTTCCTTTAGCACGCGGCCGCCCACGTCCAGGCTGGCGGCGATGGTGGCATTTTGCGAGAGATCCAGCAGCACCGAGGCCAGCAGGTCGTCCTTGTCGTCCAGGCTGACGCCGCCGATGAGGTCGGCGTTGTTCTCGCTCGCCGCCAGCCAGCGACCGGCCTCGCTGGTGGCGCCCTTCTGCGACAAAACCCACACCGAGGCGCCACGGGCGCGGCCGTCGCGGAAGGCATCGGCGTGGATGGAGACGAACAGATCGGCCCGCTGTTCGCGCGCCAGTTGCATGCGCTTGCGCAGGCTGACGTAGTAGTCGCCACGGCGGACCATCACCGGACGCATGCCGGGTTCGGCGCGAATCAGCTTTTCCAGGCGGCGGGCGATGGCCAGCACCACGTCCTTCTCTTTCGTGCCATGGCGACCGGAGGCCCCGGGGTCGTCGCCGCCGTGGCCGGCATCGATGGCGACGATCACCTCGCGTGCGCCGGCGTTGCGCGCCGGCGCACTGCGCCGCACCACCGCCGGCTTGCTGCGCGCCGCCTGCAGGTCGATCACCAGGCGGTGGCCATACTGCTCGGTGGGCTTGAGCAGAAAACTCTTGGGTTGCACCCGCTGGCGCATGTCCAGCACCACCCGCAGGTGGCCCTGGTGGGGGGCGCTGCGCAGGCCGCGTATCAATCCCTGGCTGCCACCCAGCATCGGCAGGCGGCTCTGCAGCTGGGCATTTTTGATGTCCACCACCACCCGCTCAGGGTTGTGCAGCACGAACAGTTTGTGGTCGGCGGGCCCGCTGAGATCGAACACCAGGCGGTGCTGATCGGGACCCGCCCACAGACGCACTCCCTGGACGGATGCCGCCTGACTCGGCAGGGACAGAAAAAGGCCTAGCAAAATCAATAAATTGAGAAATATTCGGGTGCGCATGGCCGGCCGCCTGTCGAGTGCAAAGTGAATCCCTCTGTATGCAATTGTGCAAAAAAACATCGATAAAGCAAGTTTTTACTTTAATTACACTGGGATAGCTGACAAACCTGGCATGATTTCAAGCTTTTGTCCGTCGCACGGCGGACGCCACCTGGGCTATATTTCGGCAATCGCCACCCCGGCTCTCAGCGGAGGACTGCCACCATGCGCAACACGCTTCCCGTCGTCCCCTTTCTCATCGCCCTGTTCGGCCTCGGCGCCTGTGGCGCGCAGAGCGTCAAGGTCAGCGTCGACTCCATCACCGCCCCGGCCCAACCGGCGGCGAAGCACTATGTCTGGCGCAGCAACATGCCCGGCGTCGGTGAAAACGACCTCTACTTCCGCGAGTTCAGCCGCTATTTCAAGGCCGTCCTGGCACAACACGGCTACCGCGAGACGCCCCCCGGGGAGGCCGATATCGCGATCTTTTTCAGCTACGGCGTGAGCCCCGGGCGCACCGTGCACTACACCACCAGCATGCCCATCTACGACTGGGTCGGCGGCGACACCTTCGTCTACACGGAGACCCAGAAGGACGCCCAGGGCAAGGTGACGGGAAAGACGACCCACACCGTCACCACGCCGGTGCAGCAACGCCTGGTGGGCATCTCGCTGGATAGCAACCAATACACCGAGTACACCCGCTTCGTCGCCCTGGAGGCCAAGCGCTGGGAACCTGAACGCAAGCCCCAGGAGATGCCCACCCTGTGGCAGACCCGCATCACCTCGATCGGGCCGCAGAGCGACCTGCGGGCGTTGATGCCGTTACTCGCGGCGGCCTCGGCGCCCTATGTGGGCGTCAATACCGGTGCCGCGAAGCTGGTGAAGATCACGCCGGACGATCCACGCGTCATCGAACTGCAACGGCAACTATCGCCGCCCGCGGCACCCACAGCACCCGCGACGAAATAACCAAGCCACCGCGGCGAGACTATCCCGCTGCCGGCAGCGGCAAGCTCGCCAGCCATGCCTCCCGCCCGGCAGCGGGGCGCAGTGACACCCGCCGGCCATCGCCCCGGTAGGCGATGTCCACCACCAGGTCGGCCGGCGGCAGCAGGCCGACGCCACGCTCCGGCCATTCCACCAGCAGCACCGCGCGGGGATCGCTGTAGTCGCGGATGCCGAGAAACTCCAACTCCTCCGGGTCTGCCAGGCGGTAGAGGTCGAGGTGGTAGGCCATCTGCCCATCGAGGTCGTAAGGTTCCACCAGGGTGTAAGTGGGGCTCTTGATACGCCCGGTGACGCCGAGGGCGCGCAGGATGCCGCGCGCGAGCGTGCTCTTGCCTGCGCCCAATTCGCCCTGCAGGTAGACCACCCCGCCCTCGCCCAGCCCCGTGGCCAGGGCCCGGCCAAGGGCCGTCATGGCCGCCTCGTCAGGCAGATCGAGGACCCTCTCGCTCATCCCGCCACACCGCCATTCACCAAGGCACGCAACGGCGGCAGCAGGTCGCTGGCCAACAGGCCGCGCTGGCCCGCCTCGGCGGCGCGGTCGCCGGCCTGGGCATGCAGACACACGCCCAGCCGCGCCGCCGCCCCGGATGACAGGCCCTGCGCCAGGAGGGCGGCGATGACCCCGGTGAGCAGATCGCCCATGCCGCCGCTGGCCATGCCGGGATTGCCGGCGGTGCACACCGCCATGCCCTGTTCGTCGACGATCAAGGTACCCGCCCCCTTGAGCACCGCTACGCCGCCATAACGGGCCTGGATGGCACGGGCGGCGGCCGGGCGGTCGGCCTGCACCGTCGCCGTGTCCGTGCCCAGCAGGCGCGCCGCCTCGCCGGGATGCGGGGTGAGCACCCACCCCGGGCGCACCTCCGGGGCCACGGCCAGCAGGTTGAGGGCATCGGCGTCCAGCACCACCGGCAGACCGCTATCCAGGCCCGCACCCAGCAGGGCGGCGCCCCAGGTCTGCCGACCCAGCCCCGGACCGATGGCCAGCACATCGGCGCGCGCCAGCAACGGGCGCAGTTCCTCCGCCGTATCCACCCCGTGACACATCAGCTCGGGCCGCGCCGCGCTGGTGACCGCCGCGTGCGCCGGCCGCGTCGCCAGGCTGACCAGCCCGGCGCCGCTGCGCAGGGCGGCCTCGCCCGCCAGACGCGCCGCCCCGGCCATGCCGTGATCGCCGCCCAGCACCAGCACGTGACCGAACTCGCCCTTGTGCGCCGAGGGCCGCCGCGGCGGCAGGCCCATGCCCGGGGACGGCAGGCGCGCGGCGGCCGGCGGCAGCCCCTGGTAGACCGCCGCCGGCACGCCCAGATCGTCGAACAGCACCTCGCCGCAGCAGTCCGGCCCCTGCCCGGTGAACAGTCCCAGCTTGAGACCGATGAAAGTGGTGGTGCAATCGGCGCGCACCGCGCCGCCCAGCACCGCGCCGCGGTCGGCGTGCAGGCCGGAGGGGATGTCCAGCGCCAGCACCCCGCGACCCTGCGCCCCGCGGCGATTGATCGCCTCGATGGCCGCACGCCAGACACCATCCACCGTGCCGCCGAGGCCGGTACCCAGCAGGCCGTCCACCAGCACCTCGGCCTGGTCGAGATCGCCGGCGGCGAAGGGCCGCGGGGCGAGATCCACCTCGGCCAGGCGTGCGCGCGCGGCCAGGGCAGCGCCTTGAATACGCCCGGCATCACCCACCTGCCATACCCGCACCGTCAGCTCCGCCTCGCGCGCCAGGCGGGCGAGGACGAAGCCGTCGCCGCCGTTGTTGCCCACCCCGCACAGCACGCCGATGTGCCAGGCTCGCGGCCAGCGCCGACGCAGAGCGGCAAAGGCCGCCTGCCCGGCGCGCTCCATCAGCTCGCTGCCGGGCAGGCCGTGTGCCTGGATGGCGCGGCGATCCAGTTCGCGCACCTGCTCGGCAAGGTAGAGGTCGTGGGGCAGCGGTGTCATGGGCGTTCCTGCGCGCGGCGAGGGGGGATCTGTCGCGTATCATAAGACGATGCGCACCTCATCGAAACCGACCCCGGACGGCAAGCAGTTGGTGGCGGAGATCCGCCAGTGGGGCCGCGAACTGGGCCTGCAGGCGATCGGCATCGCCGATACCGACCTCGAGCAGGCCGGGGCCCGACTGCGGGCCTGGCTGGCCCAGGGCTGCCACGGCGAGATGGACTACATGGCCCGCCACGGCAGCAAGCGCTGGCGCCCGGCCGAGCTGCTGCCCGGCACAGTGAGCGTGATCAGCGCGCGCATGGACTACCTGCCGGCACGGGGGGTGTCGCCGGCGGCGGTGCTCGACGCCCCCGACAAGGCCTATATTTCCCGTTATGCACTGGGGCGCGACTATCACAAGGTGCTGCGGGCGCGACTGCAGCAACTGGCGCGGCGCATCGAAAACCGTGTCGGCGAATTCGGCTATCGCGTGTTCTGCGACAGCGCGCCGCTGCTGGAAAAACCCCTGGCGGCCAAGGCCGGTCTGGGCTGGGTCGGCAAACACAGCAACCTGTTGGCGCGAGAGGCCGGCTCGTGGTTCTTCCTCGGCGAGATCTACACCGACCTGCCCCTGCCACCGGACGCCCCGCTGAGCGGCCACTGTGGTGAATGCAGTGCCTGTATCGAGATCTGCCCCACCCGCGCCATCGTCGCCCCTTACCAAGTCGACGCACGACTGTGCATCTCCTACCTCACCATCGAGCTGCACGGGGCGATCCCCGTCGAGTTGCGTCCCCTGCTGGGCAATCGCATCTACGGCTGTGACGACTGCCAACTGTGCTGCCCGTGGAACCGCTTCGCCGTGCCCAGCCCGGAGAGCGATTTCCTGCCCCGCCACGGCCTCGACGACAGCGACCTGGTGGCCCTCTTCGCCTGGGACGAGGCCGAATTTTTACAGCGCACCGCGGGCAGTCCCATCCGCCGCCTCGGCCACCAGCGCTGGCTGCGCAACATCGCCGTGGCGCTGGGCAACGCATCGGGCTCGGTGGCGGCGGTCGCCGCCCTGCGCAGCCGAGCGCAACATCCGTCGCCGCTGGTACGCGAACACGTCCACTGGGCGCTGTCCCGGCATAACGTAAAATAGTTAGCGAACGAGCAGACGATCAACCCACAGATGACTGGCAAGGCCGGCGATGATCAGGCCGCTGCCGATCCACACCACCACGGCGATCTGCTCGCCGTTCAGCCACTGGCCGATAAGCAGGGCCAGCACCGGCGTGATGAGGGTGATTAGCGCCACACGATTGGCCTCCAGGTGCTTCAGCAGGTAGTAGTAGAGGGTGAAGCCGAGCACCGAGCCGAACAACCCCAGATAGAGCAGGGCCAGGCCCGCCTGCAGGCTGATCACCCGCGGCGGTTCGCCGTCCAGCAGCGCCCAGCTGAGAACAAACAGGGGCAGCATGCTGATGAGGCTGCCGCTGGTCACCGTCAGTCCCGAGAGACCGGCGCCGATGCGCTTCACCCACACCGCACTCAGGCTGTGCAGCAGCACCGAGCAAAACACCGCCAGGGCCCCCAGCCAGGCATGGCCTGCCTGCACCACGTCGGCATTGAAGATCACCAGCAGCCCGGCGATGCCCAGCGCAATGCCCAACAGGCGGCCCGGCGTCAGGCCGCGCTCCTTCAGCCACAGGCTGGCGATGAAGCCGGTAAGCAGGGGATTCAGGCCGAAGATCACGGCGATCAAGCCCGAAGGCAGGAACTGGGCCCCCCAATAGACGCAAAACATCGCGCCGAACACACCCACACCGGCGGCGGCGTAGGTCCGACGTGCGGCGCGGTGCCAGGGCAGGGGTTGGCGCAGCAGGGGAATCAGCGCGATGCACAGCAGGGTACCCAGCAGCATGCGGCCGCTGAGGCCGACCAGAAAGCCCCAGCCGGCGCTGCTCCACTGGATGGCCAGCGGGGTGGTGGACCAGATCAAGATCACGCCGAGATAGGCGGCGGGTAGTGCCATGGTGGTTCCTCCGTGGAAGTGCTGCGTGGTTCGTTTCCTTCGATGTCTTTCTGCCGCCCCGGAAACGAGAAAGGCCGCAGATGATTGCGCATCTGCGGCCTCGTGAATTCGGAACGGTGTAAAAAATCAGACTCGATGAATTCTCCGGCTCGCGCAGACGCGGGCGACGCTGACCCAGCGGGCCAGTCGCTTCGGCATATGTCGGCGGGAGTCGTGTTGCGAAATCATGGTTCGAGTGTGGTTGGCCTCGGGCAGACTGTCAAGCCGATGCGGCCGGCAGGCGGATGAAATGTTCGCGGTAGTATTTCAGCTCGTCGATGGAATCGCGGATATCGTCCATGGCGAGGTGACTGGACTGCTTGTTGAAGCCCTGGTAGACCGCCGGCGCCCATCGCTGCGCCAGCTCCTTGAGGCTGCTCACGTCGAGGTTGCGATAGTGGAAGTAGGCCTCCAGCTCGGGCATGCAACGGGCGAGGAAGCGCCGATCCTGGCAGATGCTGTTGCCGCACATGGGCGACTTGCCCTGCGGCACGTATTGCCGCAGAAAATCGAGCGTCTGCCGCTCGGCCTCGGCCTCGTCGATGCGGCTCTCGCGCACCCGAGCGGTGAGGCCCGAATTGCCGTGCTGGGTGGTGTTCCAGGCGTCCATCGCCGCCAACGCCGCCTCGCTCTGATGCACCGCCAGCATCGGTCCCTCGGCGAGGATGTTGAGCCGGCTGTCGGTGACGATGGTGGCAACCTCGATGATGAGATCGTTTTGCGGGTCCAGGCCGGTCATCTCCAGGTCGATCCAGATCAGGTTGTTGGGGTCTTGGCGCATGCTTTCTCTTCCGACTAAAACGGGGTCAGCGGCTATGGTAACAAAGCCGACCACGGCGCGCCTTTCCGTCGCTGGATCGATCCACTACACTGCTCATCTATCGGCGCAACGGTGCGCAAAACCACGAGGAATCGTCATGCAACGACAAATCATTATCGCTGTGGGCTGCCTGCTCATGCTGAGCGCACTGAACGCCGCGGCCAGCGATACGGCAAAGGGCAAGGCCCTGGTCGCCGAGCGCTGTACCGGCTGCCACGACGACCGCGTCTACACCCGCCCCAACCGCATCGTGCACAGCCTGCGCGACCTGCACGGTCGGGTGAAGTTCTGCGACAGCGCTGCCAACGCCGGCTTCAGCGAGCAGGACATCGACGACGTGGTGGGCTATCTCAACCACACCTACTATAAATTCCCGGACGCGCCTTGAGCCCTACCCGCCGCAACGGCCACGCATGACCCTGCCGCGTCGCCGCCCCTCCCCTGCCGTCGCCCCATGAGCGGGCGGCGGCTCAACCGCCGCCAGGCCTGGCGCGCGGAGAAGATCCAGCAGGAACGCCGCCAACGGGCGGCGAAAAAGGCCGCCCGCCTCGAGCAGACGCTCGAAGGCAGCGCACTGGGTCCGGAACAGCCCGGCCGCATCATCACCCGCTACGGCGCCAGCGTCGAGCTAGAGGCGGAGGACGGCAGCCGTCACCGCTGCCTGCTGCGCCAGAACCTGCCCTCGCTGGTCTGTGGCGACCGCGTGGTATGGCGCGAAGCCGCCGACGGCAGTGGCGTGGTGGTGGCCGTGGAGCCGCGCCAGTCACTGCTCGAGCGGCCCAATGCGGACGGCCAGCTGAAGCCGATGGCGGCCAACATCGATCAAATCCTGGTGGTCGCCGCCCCCCTCCCCGCCCTCGACCTGGGCCTCATCGATCGCTACCTGGTGGCCGCCGAGATGACCGGCATCCCGCCGGTACTGGTGATCAACAAGGTCGACCTGCTGGACGCAACGCAGTTCGACTGGCTGCGCGATCGGCTGGGGGTGTACGAAGAAATCGGCTACCCGGTGCTCTACGCCAGTACCTACCAAGCACAAGGGCTGGAGGCCTTGAAGGCACGCCTGAAAAACCACACCAGCATCTTCGTCGGCCAGTCCGGGGTGGGCAAATCGTCGCTGATCAACGCCCTACTGCCGGCCCAGGACATTCGCGTCGGCGATCTCTCCGCGGCCAGCGGCCAGGGCCGCCACACCACCACCACCACCGTGCTTTACCAGTTCCCCGAGGGCGGCAAACTCATCGATTCCCCCGGCGTGCGCGCCTTCGGCCTGGAACACACCAGCCGCCAGCAGGTGGAACATGGCTTCCGCGAATTCCGCCCGTTTCTTGGCCGGTGCCGGTTCAACAACTGCCGCCACGACGCCGAGCCCGGCTGCGCCATCAAGGCCGCGGTGGAGGCCGGTAAGATCCGCGCCGAGCGTTACCGCAGTTACCTCAGTATTGCGGATTCCTTGGACGATTGAGGCCGGCCCCGCCAAGTGCAGACGGCTCAGCCATCGACTGAGCCAGTAACCGAAGCGCCGTCAGGCATAGAGATCCAGCCCCAACACCTACATCGCCGTCGCCGTCTCGTTGCTGTGCGCGATATCGCCGTATTGGCGCAGGGCCTGGCGGGCAGCGTAGTCGGCCACCTGGCCGGCATCGGGACGACCGCGCGGGAGCAGGGTCGCATCGATGCCCGAGAGGGCCCGGGAGGGCGTCTCGCGCACGGGGATCTGCTCGGCCGTCGGCTTGCCCCGCGGGGCTGTCGGCGGTGAGGGCAGGGACTGGAAAGGGGGCAGGCGGGCGGGGATCTGCATGCTATGGGATCTGATCTTTCGGCTTAGTCTCTTCGGCCGCGGCGGCGAGTTCTACAGTCTGCGGCGGGTGGCGGCCTCAGAGTTGTGCCTCGTCCAGGTGCAGCGCTTCCTCAACGCCGCGGGCACGATACAGATTCTTCGCCCCTTGCAGCTGGGCGTCGAGGAAATTGGCGCCGCGGATGTCGGCCTGGTTGAAATCGGCGCCGCGCAGGTCGGCACCCACCAGGCTGGTGGCGATCAAACGGCAGGCGGAGAAGTTGGCATTCAGGGCCTGCACCTGCCGCAGCTTGGCGTCACGGAAGGTGCTGCCGTTGAAATTGCCCTTGTTGAGCACCGCGTCGCGCAGGTCGACCCAGGCGAAACTGCTGTGCTCGGCACTGACCGCAAACAGATTGGCCTGGCGCATGTCGCTGCCGGTGAAATCCACCGCGCTGAGATTGGCGCCGCGCAGGCGGGCCTTGCGCAGGCTGGCGTTATCCATTTTGGCCTGATTCAGGTTGGCGCCGCGCAGGTCGGCGTTGTCCAGGCTGGCGCCGCGCAGGCTGGCGCCCTGCAGGTGCGCCTCGCTGAGATTGGTCCAGTCCAGGTTGGCCCGGTCCAGTTTGACGTCGCCGAGATCGGCATTGCGAAAGATGATGCCCTCCAGGTCGGTGGCCTCGAGATTGGCGCCGCGCAACACCACGTTGCTGAGGTCGGAGCCCTGAAAGTCCACGTCGCGCAGGTCGAGACCGCCGAGGTCGGTCTCGCCCAGATAGACATTGACCAGCTTGGCGCCATACAGCACGGCACCCTTGAGGCGGATGCGGCGCAGCAGCGAGCGGTTGAAGTTGGTGTCCTGCAGCACCGCGCCGCTGAGGTCGGCGTCGTCGAGATCGGCGCCGGTGAGATCGGCGCCGGTGAGGTTGGCACCGCGCAGGT
>Ga0114931_10007377_pt1 | contig 13425 bp, 12 predicted proteins | sample 2SBtaG_FD_89579 | JGI IMG/M metagenome (GOLD analysis project Ga0114931, IMG submission 89579) | Deep subsurface microbial communities from Kolumbo volcano to uncover new lineages of life (NeLLi) - 2SBTROV14_V59a metaG | ecosystem: Environmental > Aquatic > Marine > Volcanic | place: Kolumbo... | reverse complement strand
TCCGGCCCCAATCCGAGAAACTCACCATGAAACGCAACTACAGGTTTGGAATTGGCGCGGCACTTCTGGTTTCCGCCATCGGCTACTTGATGTATGCCGGCGTCGACGAGTCGTCCGCGTACTACTTCACGATCGAAGAATTTCTGCCACGCAGGCAGGCGATGAGCGGACAGGCGATCCGGCTCGCCGGACGCGTGGCTCCAGGCTCGTTGTCGAAAAAAACCAGCGCCAAGGGTACCGAGATGACGTTCCGCGTCGGTGACTTCACCAATGAGGAGATTGCCGTCGGCGACACGGTTGCGGTGGAGTACACCGGGGTGGTTCCGGATATGTTCGACGAGGGTCGCGACGTCATCGTCGAAGGCACCTACCGCGACGGCATCGTCCAAGCCAACTCGGTCATGACCAGTTGCCCGTCGAAGTACGAGCCCGAGATCGAAGGTCAACGAGCTGCGGCATCTTGAGGCGTGACAGGTGCGACCGTCCCGACACGCCCATCGGCCGACACCCGGGCCACGAAAGGATCTTCTATGATCGAGCTGGGGCGCCAGGCGATCCTCATCGGGTTGCTCTTGGCCGGGTACTCCATCGTCATGGCCCTGGTCGGAGCGTGGACGCGGCGGCGCGATTTTGTCGCCAGTGCAGAGAACGGCGCTCTGGCGGTGTGGGGTGCCGTGGTGGTAGCCGCAGCCGTACTGCTGTACGCGCTGGTGACGCGGGATTTTCGGCTCGAGTATGTCGCCGCGTACAGCAGCAGTACCCTGCCGATCAACTACACCATCGCGGCTCTCTGGGGTGGCCAGAAAGGCTCCCTGCTCTTCTGGGTTCTGATCCTGACCTCCATCAGCGCGGTCGTCATCATGCAGAACCGCCACCGGCATCGCGAGCTCATGCCCTACGTGGTTGCGGTCCTGATGTCCATCGCCATGTTCTTCCTATTGCTCCTGTTCTTCATCACACCGCCGTTCGAAATGCTGGCGGTCCCGGCGCGCGAGGGGCACGACCTCAACCCACTATTGCAAAACTACTGGATGACGATCCATCCGCCGTCACTCTACATCGGCTTCGTCGGAATGTCGGTTCCCTTCGCCTTCGCCATCGCAGCGCTGGCGTCCGGCAAGCTCGATACCACCTGGATTCGGACAACCCGGCGCTGGACACTGTTCGCCTGGTTCTTCCTGTCGCTCGGCAATCTCTTCGGCGCGCTGTGGGCCTACGAGGTCCTCGGCTGGGGCGGCTACTGGGCCTGGGATCCCGTGGAAAACGCGGCCTTCATGCCGTGGCTCACCGGTACCGCGTTTCTCCATTCCGTCATGATCCAGGAAAAGAAAAACATGTTGAAGGTCTGGAACATGGTCCTGATCATCATCACGTTCTCGCTGACAATCTTTGGCACCTTCCTCACCAGAAGCGGAGTGATTTCGTCGGTCCACTCGTTCACGCAGTCGGGGCTCGGCCCGTTCTTCCTCTATTTTCTCGCCCTCATCCTGGTAGTCTCGTTCGGGCTCCTCTTCCTGCGTCTACCGATGTTGCGCTCCGAGAACGAGCTCGACTCGCTGCTATCGCGCGAGGCCGCGTTTCTGTTCAACAACCTCATTTTCGTCGGCATTGCGTTCACCGTATTCTGGGGCACGATGTTCCCCGTGATTTCCGAAGCCGTGCGCGGCATCAAAATCACAGTTGGGCCGCCATTCTTCAACAAAGTCAACGCGCCACTCGGCCTGATTTTGCTTTTCCTGATGGGCGTCGGGCCGGTCATCGCCTGGCGGCGAGCCACCTGGGCACACCTCAAGCGAACCTTCATCGGACCCGTCTCCACTGGGCTGATCGCCGGCGCCGTATGCTTCGTCGGCGGGATCCGCAACTACTGGGCCATCGTTTCTTTCTCGTTGGTGTTCTTCGCACTGGCGACGATCTTCGTCGAATTCTACCGCGGTGTGCGCGCACGCCAGGCGATGGTCGGAGACAACGTCCTGCGCGCCCTGGTGCAGCTGATCGCCAAGAACCGGCGGCGCTATGGCGGCTATATCGTCCACATAGGGATCATCATGATCTTTGTCGCGATCACCGGGACGTCCGTCTTTCGCATCGAGAAGCAGGTCACGCTGAACCAGGGCGAGAGTTTCGAGATCGGCGGTTACAAGCTGCGTTACGACGGACTCGAGGAGCGCGATACGCTGCACATCGCGTACCTGATGGCCAACATCGCGGTGTTCCAGGACGGGCGGCGGGTCGACACTCTGAAGCCCGAGAAACGCTTCTATAAAAAGCCGGAGCAACCGACGACCGAGGTGGCGATTCGTTCGACGCTGGGATCGGACCTGTACCTGGTCCTCGGCAGCTATGACGGCGAGACGCGGATGGCGACCATCCTCGCCTACCTCAACCCACTGATCAGCTTTCTCTACTGGGGCGGCGCCACCCTCGCGCTCGGCACCTTGGTGGTGATCCTGCCAACCGCCGCCACGGCACCGGCGGCGAGCTATGTACCGGCGCGCGGCGATGCGACGGAGACGCGATCCTGATCTCGACACGATCCAGACCCGCGCGATTGTTCCTCGGCCTACTCGTCGTTCTCCTCCTCGGCACCGCTGAGCCGCTGGCGGCGAGCGAGCCGAGCTTTCAGGAGATCGAGGAATCGCTCACCTGTCAGTGCGGCTGCGGATTGACGGTGCATACCTGCAACCACCTGCAGTGTCCGTCCGCAATCCCCCTGCGCCAGGAGATTCGCGAGCGCATGGCCCTCGGCGAGGACAAGGACGCCATCCTCGCGCACTTCGCCAACAAGTACGGTGAGAAGATTCTGTCCTCGCCGACGATGTCAGGGTTCAACCTGACGGCTTGGATCGTTCCGTTCGCCGTCATCGGCGTCGGCGCGCTCTTCGTCATGTTCACCCTGCTGCGCTGGCGCAAGCACACGGGTGAGCCTGGCGGCGACACGGCACCGCGCGAGAACGCCACGGCCCCCAGCACCCGCGCGGATCTGGAAAAGAAGCTCGAACGGGAGCTGGAAGACTTCGACGCCTGAACGATGGGTCCAACGGTAGTACTCATCCTGGGTTTACTCCCGGCCGCGGTGTTCGCCATGTGGCCACTGTTCTGGTCATCTACCGGCGAGAACGTCCCGCCCGAAGGCAGAAACACGGCAGCCTCGCTCGAGCAACGCAAGCTCGCAGCGCTTTCCGCCATCAGGGAGGCCGAATTCGACCAGCGTACGGGAAAGCTATCGGACGACGACTACAATGCCCTCATCGCGCGCTACAGAGGTAAGGCCATGCAGGTAATCGCCGCCCTCGAGACTCAGGCGGGCGCCCGCACGGAGCGCCGGGCGGGCGCCGCACCGGCGCCGAAGAGCACCGAGTCGCGCGTCCGTTTCTGCCCGAGCTGCGGCACCCCCGCTGCCGCCGGAGGCAAGTTCTGCTGTGCCTGCGGCAAGCCACTGCCGGGGACGACACCGTCGGGTTGCTAGCGCGGGGCTCTCTCCTGCAATGCGAGGCCAGACCAACGAAGCAAGCGAAGTCTCCAGAAACGAAAACGACAAAAATGGGCGCGACCAGCGACGCGAGACCCACGATGCAGTGCCACTGATGCCGCAGCACTCACCCGTGGAGGCCTCGACCGGCGCGTCGAGCAGTCGCGTGATCGCGGTGGTCGGTGCGGGGCGCAGTGGGACCAGTGTCACGACGCGGGCTATCGGCGCTTTGGGCGTCGAGCTCGGCAACCGTCTCAAGCCCGGAACCCCCAAAAACGCAAAAGGCTTCTTCGAAGACGAACCGCTGCTCGAGATCAATGTCCGCCTTCGTTCCCACTTCGGAATCAAACGCTCCGGTTCCACCGTAACGGTCATTCGAGAGCACCGATGCACCGGCGACGACCCGGTAATCGAAAAGTTGAAGTCGAGTGCGGTGCAAACAATTCGGGAGCGGTTTTCAGATTACCCCGTATGGGGATTCAAATCGGGCGGGACCGTCGCCTTCTTGCCATTTTGGGAAGACGTGTTTCGCCGCGCTGATTGCCATCCGAGCTATGTATTGGCATTGCGAAATCCTCTGGCCGTCGCTCGTTCGCGCGCCAAACTGAACCCGGGCAGAGGATCGCACCAGAGGAGCGACCTGGAGTGGCTCGTTCGCAATGTCCCGTACCTGCGGCGCATGGCCGAGTCCCCGTTGGTGTGCCTCGATTTCGACCTGCTGATGGCCCAACCGCGCGAGCAACTGGAGCGAATCGCACGGGTTCTCGAGCTGCCGACACTGGCGAGCGCGCAACAAGAGGATATCCGCGAATTCAGCGAAGATTTTCTGTCACCCAAGCTGCACCACAATCGGGTCGCGTGCGAGCGGCTCGATGACAATCCCGATCTCGATCCGCTCGCGCGCGACGCCTACCGATGGTTGCGGAGAATGGCCGAAGACGAGATCGATACGTCCGATCCGCGATCTTGGCGGGAATGGTCGCGGATCGAGGATCGGCTCGTCACGTTGGAACCGACGCTTCGGCACTTGGATGAAGTCGAAGCCGAGGTCCGGCGGCACCGGTTCAGTCGGCCGGGAATCCTCGATCTCGTGCGGAGCCGATTCCCCGGACGGCGTCGCCAATAGGACACCCGTCGATGCTGCGCGGATCGCCGACGACGTCGCCTATTCGCCGAGCATCTCCTCCAGGGCCAAGCGGGTTTTCGGAGGAAGGTCCTTCTCCTCGAAGTATTGGGTTACGATCTCGAGTGCTTCCTGGGCCGTCCCGATGTTCAGATAACGCAGCAGGTAGCGCACATCTTCTAGATCGTGAAACTCTTCGCCGATTCGCATCGCCGCGCATTTCATCGCCAGCAGGTAGGTAGGGGCAGCCGTGAACACCCTGAGATGTTCCAATTCTAGATACGGCTCGAAATCACCTTTTGACATCAAGAACCCCTTGACGGCGTCGTTGAGCCAACCGGCAGGAGCGTTCGCGCGGGCCGCGACGCGCGCGGCCGCCTCGCGAATCACTCGCGTCGGTCTGAACAGCGCATGGACATCGCGCGTGGCATCGCGAGCGCCGAGCACCATGCACATGACGGCACCGCCGACCAGGTAGACCTCCCCCTCTGCTCGCGCAGCCGCTAGTTCTTCGTCCAGCATGGCCAACAGTCGTCGAATGTCGCTCGTCGACAAGCGGGTGGCCACCATACGGTTCTACACGCTGTCGCCAACGCTGGAGTCTACGAAGATGTTGCGACGCTTGAACGCGACGGGCGAGGCGCGCAACAACCCGGGGCGCAGGCTCTTGAGCTCGGTCGCGAAATACGGCTCCTCCAGCCCCAATTGCATGCGCGTCCAGCCTGGCGCCGCAACAGCCTTGCGCGCCGCCGCATGCTCGACCATCGCCGCTACGTAGTTGGCCATGAGATCGGACACATCCCGCAGCTCGACATCGGCCACCGTCTCGGCCAGCTCGGTCGCGGAGAGCGCAGCCAGCAGGGCGTTGAGTTCGGCGAGCACGTAGCGGCGGTCGGCATCGTGCCGCAGGCGGCTCACGAGCTCTCCGAAGCGCGCCGTCGCCGCTGGCAGCACGCGCGAGAGTACGAAAGCAGATACCCCCTGGCTCGCCCGCCGGGCACTTCGCTTGATCGCAGCCTTTTGTCGCGGCGTGACCCGTATCTGCAAGAATTCACTCTTGGTATTCACGGTGCGCAGTCTGGGTTCCGAGCCCCTCAGTTGTCAATACGCGCGTAATGACAACTGAGGGGCTCAACCAATGGGCCCGGTAGCTTCGAGGGTCGAGGGGGACGCCCGCGAGCCCGAGCGGTGAGAGTCAGCGAGACTCGGCGTTCGAACCGCCACCCGAACGGTCACCCGAACGGCCTTGGCGAATCACTCCGCCAAGACCGAAAAGCTCGCGATCGCGGCTCCGGTGTTGTCCCGGTACGTAACCACAGCCTCCATCGGGCCAGCCTCGACGAGCGCGTAATTGAAGCGGTCGATGTCGAAGCGACTGATTGTCGGAAACAGCCCGGGCAGGGTCGGCACCAACCCGGAAATGCTCGCCGGCAGCTCGCGGAATATGGAATCCATGCCAATCGCTCCCGACACCCACTCGCGAATACCGCCGCCGCTCATGCCGGGATTGGCGACTAAATCGTTGACGATGAGGGCGTGGATGTCCGTCGACAGAAAGATCACATTCTTGATGTTGTTCGCCGCGATGAACTCCAAAATTTCCTCGCGCTCGGCGGCGTATCCTTCCCAGCGATCGTACGGAAGGAAGATCAGATTAGTGATCAGAGGGCCGTTCATGACGAACTTGAAGGTAGCCGTCGAGCTCATCAACGCCGCCTTCAGCCACGCCTTCTGCGCCGCGCCCAGGTAGGTGCGTGCCGGGTTGTCAATTTCCGCTTGGCAGGTCGCGTTGGGCAGAACGTCTGGGTCCGATGCCGGGCCGCACGCCGCCTCCGTGACATAGGCCTGAGCGTCGCGATACTGGCGAGCGTCGATGAGAAAGAACTCGGCCGACTTTCCCCATCGAAACGAGCGGTATAGCTCCATCGGATCGCTCATATTCTCACGAATCGGCGTGTAGTCGCGGAACGCTTGATTACCGGCTGCCATTTGAGTGGCGACGCTGGGGTCTGTGCCCCAGAAGTCATTGGTCACCTCGTGATCGTCCCAGATGGACAACGTGCCAAACGACGCCATCACGTCGCGCAGGGACCGATCCGAACGATTTTCCTTGTACTTACTGTGGTAGTCGGCGCGCGTCGTGGCGACACCACTGCCACTGCGCGGGTCGTCGCCGTAGATCGTGTCGCCGATGAACAACCACACGTCGGGATCGTCGGCAACGATGCTATCGAGAACTGTATACGGTCGGAAGAACGCGTTGGCGTCACCGGTCCAGACGAAACTGACGGTTCCGGCGGCAACGCCCAGAGGTGCCGTTCGGACCCTCCCGGTGCGGCTGAATTGCCCGCCCTGCGAAAATCGGTAGAAGTATTGCGTACCCGCCGCAAGACTGGTGACGTCCGTCTTCACCGTATTGTCCGCCGCAGCGTCCGGCGTCAGCGGGCCAACCGTACTTGGCGCTTGGAAACTTCCATCCGTGTCGTACTCGAGGGTGACGTCACCAGGGCCGTCGGTGCGGGTCCACGCGATAAACGCTGTCTCCGTGGGGTCTCCGGCCGCGACGCCGAAGGAGAAAGGTGACGCATCGGCAAGGGGGTACGCCGTTTCAGCACCCATGTCACCGTCTCCGGCAGCTGCCGCCGCCGCGCAGCGCACGAGGCGCTCGCTGGGGGAAACTAGATTGGCGTTCGTGGCCCCACTTCTCTCGAATGTGAGGACTGAGAACGAATCACAGGGAAACCCGAAGTTTGCAGCCGCCGCCTGGGCCTCGGTGTCGGTGCACTTCTTGAGAACCTTCTTGCGGAATTTCTCCAGTGCCTTGGCCAACTTGCTGCTCGCCTTCGCGTCCGGACAGGGACCCTCGATCTTTCCGGCCTCGACCGCCTTCGCGCAACCGCGGCGCGCGGTCATGCGGTCCTTGGCGTAGTTGCGGCTCGCCTTGGATAGCGTCTTCTGGCAGAGGCGAACCGCCTTGCGATCGCGACACTCGGTACCCCCGGGACACTCCGTCGCCAAGTCCGCGTTCGGGTTGCACTGGTTGCCGTTGTTCGCGCCACCGACACACACAGAACCGCTGAGATCCCCCGCGTCGTCGTAGGCCGTTTCGATCAGGAGATCGGCGTTGTTGCCGTGCGCGTCGTCCACGATACAGTTGGTAAGGTCGGTCACGGTCGCGGCGGTCCCACAAGGAATTCCGAGCGTCAATCCGGCAACGATGCCGTCCGTGCACTTCACAGCCAGCTTGCTGCCCAACTTCGCCGCGGCCTTCACGAGTTTGTCGTTTGTCGACATATCCGACACCGGTCCAGCAGCAGGCCGGCAATTCGTCGCCTGCGAGAGCTTGCCAGTCGATTTCTTGTCCTCGCACTTGGCAATCGCGGTGTACCGCGACTTGAAAAAATTGCGTGCCTGGATGGCGATTGTATCCTGGCACTTGAGCTCGGCGCTGAGAGCATCTGCCGCCGACGCAGAAACACAAAGCACGGCTGCGGCACCGACCATGAGTTGCCCAACCCAGCGCAACCGGAAACCCCCTGTACGATCCATCATTTCGACTCCCTCGCGATTGTACCGGCGCCGAACCCCAAGTTGGCCGAGCGCCCATTGATCTGAACTCTCGACACATCGCACAGTGGCAACCGTTAACACCAGCAAAAACGCCAGCAAAAATTCGCAACGGTACTACTTTTGTAGTTGACCAGCTCGGATAGCCCGGGTGCTGACGGCGCACTCGCAACGTACGCCGGGAGCTGGGCCGGTGTCCCGTCCGCCGCCAGCCGCCCCCAGCGCAGCGAGGAAACACGAGGGGGCCCGAAGACATGGGTTGACTCCGTTCTTGGGTCCGGGGTGTACGGTGTCCTCACTGAAACGCACGGTCACCTTCCGTGACCACGGCTGACTCGCGCCCCCCGTGCGCCGGGCGCGAGCAGTCGCATGAGACCGAGCGCACGAGATGGAGCCCGACAAATGACAGCGAAGAGAAACGTGGAAGTATTCAGCGCGGGATGTGCCGTCTGCGAAGAGAGCATCGCCCTCGTCAACCGAGTCGCGTGCACCTCGTGTGAGGTGACCGTTCTCGACATGAACGAACCGGCCGTAGCGGCCCGAGCCAAGCAGCTCGGCATCCGCTCAGTGCCGGCTGTCGCCATCGACGGTATGCTTGCCGACTGCTGCGCCGGTCGCGGACCAGACGAAGCTGCCCTCCGCGCCGCCGGGCTCGGTCAGAGCATCTGACCGAGTGGAACGATACGCATGAGACGAGCCACGTCGGTCACCATCTCTTTTCTCCTCTGCTTCCTCGTCCTGCCGCACGGCGCCCTGGCTGAGGTCACCCAGGTCAGCGTCGTCGTCGACGGCCTGAGCTGTCCCTTTTGCGTATTCGGAGTCGAGAAGAAGTTGGACGCCGTTGCCGGTGTGGATGGTGTCGAGGTCGACCTGAAGACGGGTGTGGCGACACTCCGCCTCGAGAAGGGGGCGGTTCCCGACCTTGCTGCCGTGCAAGCCGCAGTTGAGAAAGCCGGGTTCACACCGCGGGAGATCCGCCTCACCGCCGTCGGGACGATCAACGTCGACCGACGCAAAGTCCACCTCGACGTCCGCGGAGCCGAGACTCGCTACCTGCTGTCCGAGGACGGCGGCCGCGTCAAAGCCACGACGCGTGCCGAGCTCGAACGACGAGCCGAAGCCGGCAGCGTCGTCGCCGTTACCGGCGTCGTGCAGCAGCGCTCGGACGGCTCCGTCGCGCTCTCCATCGACAAGCTCGAAGAGGTCCAGGAGATCTCTCTGAAGGTCGAGGGTATGAGCTGCGACAAATGTGCGGCTCGACTCACTCGCCTGCTCGGCGAAGCGCCGGGCGTGTCGCAGGCCACGGTGGACTTCAACACCGGAGAAGCGCGCGTCCAATCCCGGGGTGGGCATCTCGAGGTTTCACCGATCATCTCCGTAGTCGAAGACGCGGGCTTTACCGCCACCCAAAACGATCCGCCGCCACAACACCCGTGAAGACCGGCCCCTACATCCTGGCGCTCGCCCTCGCGGCCCCGGCGACCAGCAGCGCCGGTCCGATCACCACCAACACCGCGCTTCCCATCCACGACGGAGAGCTCATCGTTCGCGCCCAGGGAAAACTTCTCCGGGCCACCGGAGACCCCGGCCCCCGCGACCGCGATCTCACCGTCTGGGCCGTTCCGACCGTGCTCGTTTATGGCGCCACGGCGAAGCTCGCCCTCTTCAGCGTCATTCCGTACCTCGACAAGGATCTCGAGCTGACCACGCCTGAAGGCAGAACCTCACGTGGTGACTCCGGACTCGGCGACCTTCGGCTCTTCGCGCGATACAGCGCCGCCCAGTGGGACTCGCCGGGCGAAACACTTCGCCTGGCGCCATTCATCGGCCTCGAAGTTCCCAGCGGGCGAGATGACAAGAGTGACGCGTTCGGGAAACTCCCGCAGCCTCTGCAGCTCGGTTCGGGATCTTGGGATCCGTTCCTCGGACTCGTCTTCACGTGGCAGACGCTCGCCTGGGAATTCGATTCCTCAATCTCCTACGACTTCAAGACCGAGGCGAACGACTTCGAGGTCGGCGACCTCGCTCGGCTCGATCTCTCGTTTCAGTACCGTCTGTGGCCGCGCGATCTCGGCGAAGGTGTACCCGGGTTCCTCTACCTCGTAGCCGAGAGCAACCTTCTCTGGCAGGACCGAAACCAGATCTCCGGCTCTTCCGACTCCAACTCGGGGGGCACCACCTGGTTACTCACCCCCGGGCTTCAGTACATCACCAGGCGCTTCATTCTCGAGGGCGCCGTTCAACTTCCAGCTGTCCAGCGCCTGGGCGGCTCTACCCTCGAAACAGATTTGATTGCGACCACCGGCTTCCGGGTGAACTTCTGATGAGCCGGGAAAACAGCAGCGCCGGGTCTTTCGTGAGGCTGAAACGGCTCGGGCTTTCAGCCGGCTGCCGCCGGAAGTTTCTCGCCGGCGCCGCGCTCGTCCTGACCTGCGCCACATCGGCCAACTACAGCTGGTTTCCTTCCGCCAAAGAGCCAGGATACCGCTTCACCAAATCCTGGGGGAGCACCGGTAGTGCGCAGGGGGAGTTTCTGCAGCCCATCGGAATTGCCATCGACGACAACCAGCTCTTCGTCAGCGACGCCGGCAACAACCGCATCCAGGTCTTCGACCTGGATGGCAACTTCCTTCGCGAGTTTGGCCGTAAGGGCGACGGCGCGGGCGAACTCGGCCGACCGATGCACCTCGCCGCCCGTGCCGGAAAGCTCTACGTGGCCGAGTACTTGAACGACCGCGTCCAAGTCCTCTCGTTCGACGGACAAGCACTTTCGGCCTTCGGCGCGTCAGGCGTCGGCCCTGGGCAGTTTGACGCGCCAGGAGGAGTCGCTCTCGATGCGGCCGGAAACGTCTACGTGGCCGACTTCTACAACCAGCGTGTCCAGGTCTTCGATCCCGAGGGTCGTTTCCTCCGCCAGCACGGCACTACCGGCGAGAAGGGCATCCGTGCGGGGAGGTTCAACTACCCGACCGATACCGCAGTGCTCCCGACGGGTGAACTGGTCGTCGCCGATGCCTATAACGATCGCATCCAGGTTTTCGCAACCGACGGGACTTTTCTCAGGAAATGGGGAGGTCCGTTCGCGCTCAACATCTCCGGGCATTGGCCTGGCTGGTTTCGAACGGCTACCGGCGTCGACGCGGCCCCCGATGGCTCGGTTTTCGTCGCCGACTTCTACAACCACCGCATCCAGAAGTTCACCGGTGATGGCGAGTTCCTTGTCGCCGTCGGCACACACGGCACAGCCCGAGGCCAGTTCGAGCGGCCGACGGATATGACAGTGGACAACACTGGTAATCTTTACGTGGTCGACTTCGGAAACGACCGAATCCAGAAGTTTCGACCGCAACGGTAGTCGATCGCAGGGCCAGCGAGGGCGAGGCCGGACTGCGGCCGCACTACCACCTGAACTACTACGGAGCATACGTTCGCGACCCAGAGGGCAACAAGATCCAGGCCGTATGCCACAGCAAGAAGGGCTGATCGGGTCGCAGAGGAGTGCACCGTTACGGCGGCCCGGCCCGGTGGCAGTGTTTTTCTTGACGGAACTAGACGATCCGTGGGACGTTCATTCGGTCCGTGCGCGACCGAGAGGAGGATCCCGATGAATACGAGGCACTCAGTCCTGGCCCTGGCCATTGCTCTGCTGGGCGGGTTCGCCGCCCAGCTCGGGGCGCAGACCCCTCCGAGTTGCACTTTTGGCGCCGGCGATCTGCCCGAGATCACACTCCCTCCCGGCACGCCGCACGGAGCGCAGATTCCGATCAACCGGATCGTCGTCCTCATGCAGGAGAACCGCTCCTACGACCACTACATCGGCCGGCTGCGCAAGCCCGATGTGGAACGCGAGCCCCGCGACGCCTCCAACCCAGATCCTACCACCGGGGCGCCGATCCGCGCGTTCCACCAGAAGGCCACCTGCGAGGTGGCCGACCTCGCGCATTCGTGGAACGCGAGCCACCGGGAGTGGAACGGCGGGGCGATGGACGGCTTCACCGCCGCCAATGTCGCGCCGGAGGATCCGACCGGGAAGCGGACGATGGGGTTCTACAAGAGGCATGAGTTCCGCTACTACAACAAGCTTTACAAGACCTTCGCCACGGCCGACCACTACTTCTCCTCGCTGCTGAGCCAGACCTTCCCCAACCGCTTCTTTTTGATGGCCGGCACCTCGTTCGGCCACATCCGCAATGACTTTCCTCCCGCCGGCAACCAGTTCTCGCAGCGCACCATCTTCGATCAGCTCAACGACGCCAGCATCGACTGGAAGATCTACTCGGTGCAGTTCAGCCCAGCACTGCTCTTCTTCTCTGTGCGCGCCGCGCCGCCGGAGAGGCTGGCCGGAATCGACGACTACCTGGCCGATGCGGCAGCCGGCACCCTGCCCGCGGTGTCGTTCGTCGACGCCGCCATCCTGGGCGGGGTGAACGTGGAGAGTGACGAGCATCCGCCGGCCAACGTCCAGGTCGGCCAGGCTTTCGTGGCCTCCGTCGTGGACGCACTGCTGGCGAGCCCGCAGTGGCCGGAGTCGGCCCTGTTCCTCACTTACGACGAGCACGGCGGCTTCTTCGACCACGTCCCGCCACCACCCGCCTGCGTACCCGATGCCATCGCGCCGATGCTCCAGGCCGGGGACGAGCCCGGCGCGTTCGACCGATACGGTATCCGAGTACCGATGGTCGCGGTGTCACCGTTCGCGCGGCGCCGGTTCGTCTCCCACCGGGTCTATGACCACACGTCCATTCTGCGCTTCATCCAGACCCGCTTCGATCTGCCTGCGCTCACCGGGCGCGACGCCAACGCCGACCCACTGCTGGAACTCTTCGACTTCGCCAACCCGCCGTTCACCAAGCCACCGCGGCTGCCGAAGGCGAAGATACACCAGCGCCGCTTCGACGAGTGCGCCGCGCTCTTCCCCTGAGGATTCCCCAAGTGGGACGACTCCGATATCGGGCAACTGCGCTCGGATCTCCTGCTGGTACGGGCTATCTGCCCACGCATCGAGCGACACCTTCCCGGGTGCCCAACCGTGACAGCCACATCGCCGCCGCAGCTCGGTCACTTCCGGGGTAATAGCGCCTTCGGCCACCACGCGGGGTAGGGGCGGGCGTGGATGTGGTAGTGGTCCGGGATCTGGCGCATCTTGTCGTCGAAGACCCATCCCTGCGGATACTTCGCATCGGCAATCTTGGTCAGCTCGGCGCGCACGACCTCGCTCTCGCTCGCCGACAGTTCCCTTTTGTGGACGCCGATGACCGCCATT
>Ga0114931_10007376_pt1 | contig 13426 bp, 10 predicted proteins | sample 2SBtaG_FD_89579 | JGI IMG/M metagenome (GOLD analysis project Ga0114931, IMG submission 89579) | Deep subsurface microbial communities from Kolumbo volcano to uncover new lineages of life (NeLLi) - 2SBTROV14_V59a metaG | ecosystem: Environmental > Aquatic > Marine > Volcanic | place: Kolumbo... | reverse complement strand
GTGTCCTTGTGCTCAGTGAAGATGATCAGTTTGCGACGGCTGCCGCCGGCCGTGTACATCTCGGGGCGGTCCTGCAGCAGGTGGGAGAGTTCCTCCCATTTCTTGTCACTGCCGGACTGCACGACGCGCAAGGCCTGATGTTCCAGATCCTTGAGGATCAGAATCTCGGCTTCAAGTTCGGGGATGGTCTCCGCCGCAGTGGCCTGGTCCACGACTTGGTCGGCGTAGAGTTCGTACTCCTCCGCGCTTAGTTCTTCGTCCAGCTCATCGAAATTGTCGGGCAGGTCGATCTGCTTTTTGACAGCGTATTCGCCCAGGGTTTCTGCCACGCCGTTCTGGACGCTGTGGCCGCGGGCCACCAGCTTCATTTCTTCCAGCCGTGATTCAAGGCGCTTGCGCCGGCGCTTGAGTGATTGGTAGATGGCTTCCGGGCTGGAGGCGAGACGCCGCTGGAGTTGTGTGAGGGCGAAGCCGACGGTTCCTCTGCGTTTACCGTCCAGGTTGTCGGCCCGATTCATCTCGTTGCGAATATAGTCCGTCACCGCTGCATAGAGTGCAGCCTCGGCGTCGGATAGCTCGTAGTTGGCACTGTAGGCGAGGCGCTCGGGAAACAGGGGAGTGCCATCGAACTTGAGTAGCTCTTCCTTGATCATTCGGCGCATCATGTCGGACACATCGACCTTGTGTGCGCCTTCGCGGAACTTGCCGTAGAAACGGTCGCCATCCAGCAAGGAGAGCCAGATCTGAAAGTCTTCTTCCTTGCCGTTGTGTGGCGTGACTGTCATCAGCAGGAAATGGCGGGTGATGGAGCCGAGCAGTTCACCAAGCAGGAAACGCTTGGTCTTGTTGACCTTGTTGCCGAAGTAGTTGGCGGAGAGCTTGTGGGCCTCGTCAACGATGATCAGGTCCCACTCCGTGTTCTTGAGCTTCTCCTGGTACTCCTCATTACGTGAAAGTTGATCCAGGCGGCAAATGAGCTGGTTCTGTTCGTCGAAGTAGTTTCCGGAGGCACATTGCTCCTGCTTTTCGCGGCTGAAAATCTCGAACTGAACGCCGAACTTTTCCAGCAACTCGTCCTGCCACTGCTCGGTGAGGGAGCCTGGCGAAACGACCAGGATGCGCTTGGCATCGGCGCGCATCAGCAGTTCGCGGATGAGCAGGCCGGCCATGATGGTTTTGCCCGCGCCTGGGTCATCAGCCAAGACAAAACGCAGGGGCTGACGCGGCAGCATGGCCTCATAGACTGCTGAGATCTGATGGGGCAGCGGTTCCACGTTGGAGGTGTGGACCGCCATCATCGGATCAAAGAGGTGTGCCAGATTGATGCGGTAGGCTTCCAGACCCAGCTTGAAGTCTTCGCCTGGAGCATCGAAGGCCCAGGGACGGACTGCCTCTGCCAGATCAAGTCTGCCTTCGTCTGAGCGAAACAGCATCTGCTCGCTCAGGCGGCCCTGGCTGTCTTTGTAGTAAACGGTCAGCGCATTGTCGCCAACAGGCTCCACCTGCACTACGCGCACAATTTCGTTGGCATGGATGCCGCAGATTTGGGCGTCTTTCTTGATGTCTTCAAGTTTGAGCATGGGCCGTCCTTGGTTACTCCTTATTGTCCTGGTTGTAGCCGGGAGCGATGACCAGGTTTTCTACACCGTACAGCGCCTGCCTGTTTCTGAGCCAGAGGTGATATTCCGGTCCATCTAGGCTGTGGTCTTCGGAACAATCGACATTCCAGCGTCTCAGGACATAGCCAGCGACAGCCGCACGAACGTTGACTTTCAATACGCCGTTTTCCATGGCGTAGTCGGTTTCGATTGTCTTCGGATGTTTAAGGCTGGGGTGAGGCACGATTTCCAGTTCGACAACTCGATTCCACTGGATGTCAAATTCCCGCATCTCATGGTCTTTGATCGGACCATCAATGATCACCGGCTCCGAGATTCTGGTAATCACGAAATCTGCAAATCTCAACTGCTTCCGATCATACGCACGGACATGCCAGCGCAGTCCGTTGTCGACCAACACAAAGGGCACAATCTCGCGTGTCGATCGCCCGCTGCTAAGCGAGCGGTAGGTAACTCGTGCGGCTTTGCCTTGGTGGATCGCGCGGGTTAGAACTGACAACGTATCCAAGGATGGCTTGTTTAATTGCGCTGGCGCTTCGCAGGCGATGAAACCCTTGTGGGTACCGACAAAATCGTCGCCGAAACCATGGGCGAGCGCCGTCAGAGCTTGATTTGGGGAATAATCGAACAACGACTCAAATGATTCGGACCGCGTGTACACCTTGGCTTTGGTGTCGTACTCCAGGTTATGCGGGGCGAGTTCCTTATATAAGGTGATGTCCCTGGTAGCCGCGGCAGCTTTGATACCAAACCGGCTTACAAGGTCATTGCGGCCAATCGTCCCTAAGAAGCAAACTTTGAAATCAATATGGGATAGACGTTCCTTTTGGGCCTGGCTGATATCCAGTAGGCTGGCTTTGGGCATATCACTGTCCGTTCTCGCTAGGGTCGCGTTTGTCATGCGCCCCATGATATTAAAGAACTCATATAAGAGTCAATATAATCAGTTGACATAATCAAAAAGATTATGATGAAATAGGGCGGTGCAGTGAGGGAAGTGGTTTTAGCATGGCGCTAAACACACACAAACACGAACGCGGAATCTGGAAAAGCCCATGAAATTCGATGACGTTGGACTTCTGGAGCTCCGGTAGCTGCGGCGGCATTTTCGTGCGCGACCGCAAGATGGTGCGCGAGAGGTGCAAGAACGCGGAATGCAAATCCCTGTCGTTGTTTTCTACGAGATTGACTATGCGTATGTAATGAACGCAGAGCGAGGCTAGCGTGACGGTTCTGCAAGAAATACTCGAATGGTCTCAAGACCGCTTGCCCTGGCAGCGCGATGCGCTGCGCCGCCTTGTGCTGCAGGGCGAACTGTCCGATGAAGACATCCGCGAGCTGACTGACATTTGCAAGAGTGCGCACGGGCTCGTCGAACAACAGGACGTTGCCCCCTTGACGAAGGACCATGTGCCGGATTTAATGGCCGGCGCCGCGCCTGTGTCCCTTGTCTCCATCTTTCATCATCGCGGGGTGAACGCGCTGGCCGAAGGTCAAACGTTAAAGTTCGCACCCAATCTTACCGTGGTCTACGGCGACAACGCGGCCGGAAAGACCGGGTATATCCGCATCCTCAAGAGCGCATGCCGCGCGCGCGGGCAGGAGCGAATCCTGGGTAATGTTGTTTCTGGCGCTACACCGCTCGCGCCCGTTGTCTCAATCAAATATAAAGTCGGAACGGAACCTGGGCCGCGGGAATGGGCCGGGAACGGCGAGGATGAGTTCATTTCCCGTGTTAGCGTGTTCGATACGCAGTGCGCGGCCGTCTACCTCACCGAGAAGACGGATGTTGCGTTCCGGCCCTTCGGGCTAGACCTGTTCGACAAGCTTGTCAAAGCATGCAAGGCTGTTCGTGCAAGGCTCGAAAGCGAACAGCGGTCTCTGGGTTCCGTCGATCTGACGGCTGTTCAGGCACGAGTCCCGGAAGCGACGGCGGTTGCGAAACTCCTCGCGAATATCACCTCGCTGACCAAACCCGAAACAGTCCAGGCGCTCGCGCGCTTGTCGCCGGAGGAGGAGGCACAGCTCGCCTTGCTGGAAAAATCGCTGCTCGACTTGCAGTCGAACGACCCCGAGAAACTGATCCGTCAGCTCATGCTTCGCGCCGGGCGGGTTCAGGCGCTGGTCCAGCATCTCAAGGACGTAGAAACCGTGCTTTCGGCGGACGCTGTGGCTGCGGTGTTCGATGCCCGAACCGAAGGCCGTCGTAAAAGCGAGGAAGCCAAGAGTCTCCGTGATGCGACGTTCCCGGAAGGGATGCTGAGTGGGACGGGTTCAGAGACTTGGACAACGCTTTGGGAAGCGGCTCGCCGGTTCTCGCAGGATCAGGCCTACCCGGACAGGGCGTTCCCTGTCGTCGAAGACGGTGCGCAGTGTGTATTGTGCCAGCAGGACCTCGATCATGCCGCTGCCCATAGGCTTCGGCAGTTCGAGACGTTCGTGGCTTCGACAACGGAGCGCGAACTCCGGCAGGTCCGGGAAACTTTCGCGCGGTTACGCAAGAGTTTCACCGACCTTAAGACGATGAACCAAGCCGTGGACGAAACGCTCAAGGAGATCCGCATCGAGCATGAGGCCGTGGCAGATGCGATAAGCGCTGCGCTCGCCATGCACGAGGACCGCCGTAAGGCCGTCATTCTCGCACTGGCTGAAGACAAGGACCTCGCTGCCGATTATCCCGCGCTCGTGTCGCCATCTCAGGGCGCCGAGGCGCTGGCCCAGCAGATCGAGGTGCGCATCAAGACGCTGCGCACCAGCGCCACCGATGAGACACGCAAGCGCATGACCGCCGAGGCGCAGGAATTGCGCGCCCGCAAGCTGCTCGCCCAGCATGAGCCGCTTGTCCTGAATGAAATCGAACGCAAGAAGAAGGTCGCCGCCTACGGGCTGTGCGTCAACGACACGACAACCAACGCCATCACACAGAAGAGCACGGCAGTCACAAAGACAGCTGTTTCGCAGAAGCTCAAGCAGAGCTTCAAGGATGAGCTGACGAACCTCGCGTTCCGCCATGTCGAAGTTGAACTCAAGGAGGCCGGGGGTGCGGATGGCGTTCTCTATCACAAGCTTATTCTCACGCGAGCGCCCGGTGTTGAATTGCCGAAGGTCGTGAGCGAGGGCGAGCAACGCTGTCTTTCGATCGCTGCGTTCTTTGCTGAACTCAGTACCGCAGACGACCTGTCCGGCATCGTGTTCGACGATCCTGTGTCCTCGCTCGATTACAAATGGCGCGAGGGTGTAGCGCGGCGGCTGGTGCAGGAGGCCAAAACGCGGCAGGTCATTGTCTTCACGCACGATGTCGTCTTCCTCCTGATGCTCAAACAGTTTGCTGAAGAAGTTGGCGTCCTGCAGCTCGACCAGCATGTTCGCCAGCTCTCGAAGGGAGCGGGCGTCTGCGCGGAGGAATTGCCATGGGTTGCTATGCCGGTCAAGAAGAAGATCGGATACCTCAAGAACGAAAGGCAAGCCGTGGATAAACTGTTCCGTGACGGGCATCAGGCCGCCTATGAGAAGGAAGCGCAATACCTCTACGGCCTGCTGCGTGAAGCATGGGAGCGCGCCCTGGAGGAAGTTCTTCTGGGCGGTATTGTTGAACGCTTCCGGCCGGGTGTTCAAACACAGCATGTGGGCACGATTGCCGACATCACGGAGGAGGATTGCCGAACCCTCGATGCCGCCATGTCGAAATGCTCGAAATGGCTGCCTGGCCACGATCAGGCCGCAGCGGCACGAGCGCCGGTGCCCGAGCCGGATGACCTCAAGGCCGACATTGAAGCGCTTGAAAGCTGGGTGGCCACGATTCGCAGGCGCCGCAATTAGAGCAAAAGTAACTTTGTGGTTCGCGTGGCGTAAACAGCAATGACCTGCTTGATCGAATTTCCGTCAAACTGGATGAATGCATCAGCACTTGAAAGGGTGCTTGGCTCTAGTTGTGAGCCCCACAGTTCAGACAACACCGATATAGAATTCTCGTTTCCTGCCGGGTCCAAGGTGATGATCGACGCGGGATTGCGCCTTCTCTCATTGTTCAATCAACTGGATTTCTCCACACACCGTGTTCGACTTAACTTTGAAGAGGGACAGGCCGGTGTAATGGGTTATCTAAATAGAATGGGCTTTTTCGATCATCTCTCACCCATGGTCGAGGTGTTCCCGGACAGGCCGGATTTTTCAGGGGCTGATGTTTATGGTGGCATGAATACCGGATTGGTGGAGATCGCGCGCATAAACCGGGAAGTACGCGACGCCGCATTGCCATCTCGCCTGACGGACGCGCTTATGAGGGCTTGTGGCAACCGACCGGATGCTTCTGACCTTGAGGGAGCGGCTTGGACGATCTTCGCTGAGCTTATCGACAATATCTTTTCCCACAGCGAGACTCCACTCGATGGTTATGCTGCACTGCAGGTGTATCCGCGCGGACATAGGCTAAAGGTCGCAGTCTCGGATAGCGGTCTGGGAATTATGGAAACACTCCGGCCAGCCTTGCAACAGGAGTCACCGGTTCTTTCCCGGCTTTCCGATCTGGACCTTCTGATTGAGATCTTCCGCCAGGGTGTCTCACGACATGGCACTGACCGAGGCTGCGGGCTTAAGGGAAGCGCAGCTAAGGCTATGAAATATAAAGCAGATCTGGATGTTCGGCTTCCGAATATACGCGTCCTCCTAAAACCCGGGATACAAGGATACCGGGCTGATACAGCCTACTGCTATCAACAACTTCCGTTGATTTGGGGTACCCACATCTGCTTTACATTCCGACTTGACGACAACTGCTAAATCTGGTTCACTTAACGCAATGAACGAGATTTCGGTTGTGATTCGACTGTTTGATTTCATGGAGCGCCCTGAAGGTTGGGGGCGCAGCCAAGGCCGGGATGTTTACCAGAAGCTCATCACCTTCGTGGAGGATCACCCGGGTGTTATGGTTTTCCAGGTCTCCTTGAACGGTGTGCGACGAGTGGATATCTCGTTTGCCTCTGAGACAGTGATCGAAGTCGCGCGCCGATACCGTGGTAGCAAAGGTTTTTGCTTCATAGATCTGACAGATGCGGACATGCTGGAGAACTGGGAAGCGGCGGCCGAGCGAAAGCAACAGCCTGTGATGGTCTGGAAAGATAATGTGGGTCGCGTCATTGGTATGCTCCCAAGCCAAGGAAACCAGTCAGCATTCGATTTTGCCCTGAAACGTACGCGTACAAGGGCCGCGGATTTCGCAGGAGCAACGCCTGGCATGTCTATTGCCAATGCCAGCAACAAGTTCAAGCAGTTATGGCAACAGGGGTTCTTGTTGCGTCGAGAAGAAGCAGCCGAGTCGGGAGGCGTAGAATTCGCTTATTATCGGATTGGTTAATATTTTTTTACCTACGTGTTCATCTGCTTCACTGAACGAGATTTAACGATACATGGAGACGCGGAGTAACGATATGCAAATTGTGGTTGTCAGCCTGTATAGGAAGCTCGATCGAGGTATATGCGATGGCATTAGAGTGCTGAGTATTGATGGCGGTGGGATGCGTGGCATCTACACAGCTGCGTATCTCGATGCCCTCGAACGATCCTTCGCCGAGCGGCGAAAACATCCGCAAGGCTTGGATATCGGGAAGGCGTTTCAGCTCATTGTAGGAACAAGTACTGGAGCGATCATCGGCTGTGGATTGGCGAAGGGTGTATCGCCATCAGAGATGGTAGAACTGTACAGGAATCACGGCCCCAAGATCTTTACGAAAAAAATGCCGTCCGCACTGAACTGGGATCTCGCAACCCAGTTGCGGAAACGGCCAAAGTATCTGGAGCAGGGAAATCAAGCACTGAAGGCTGCACTTACCCAAGTGTTGGGACCAACAACGATACGCCAAGTATGGGAACAGCGTGGGATCGCTCTTGCCGTGACGGTGGTGAACATGTCTACGTACCGCCCTTGGGTGTTCAAGACACCACACGACCCCAAGAGCGATCATCGCGACGACAACTACACGCTAGCCGACGTATGCCTCGCAAGCAGTGCAGCGCCGCTCTTCCGCTCGCTTGCAGCCATTGATCAACCAGATGGTGACAGTTGCGATATCTTCACCGACGGTGGGCTGTGGGCCAACAACCCGGTTGTGGTTGCGCTTGTTGAAGCCTTAAGGATACTCGGTGATCGTGACGAAGAGATTGAGATCTTCAGCCTGGGGAGCTGCGGAAAACCGGAAGGTGAAGTGATCGGGCGTGATCAAATACATCGAGGTCTTTTGGAGTGGAAACTCGGTGGCGAAGCGGCGAAGGTCTCTATTGCGTCACAGGAGTTTGCTTTTGACATGATGGCCAAGTTTCTGTTGCCGCATCTAAAGAAAACCGTTGGTATAGTCCGGTTCCCTTCGGAAAAGATTCCGGGTGCCATGCTTCAATATCTCGATCTTTATGAGACACGGCCCGAAGGGCTTGAAGCCCTAATGCGACATGCAAGACAGGACGCCCACATGACCAATAGCGCGATTCAGCAAGGTACCGACGAAGGACGCATGATTGAATCGGTATTCAACGATATGCCTCCAAAGGAGGCCTGACTAAAGGAGGTAACTCGATATGTATGATTGTGCAAAAGACGTTTTGGCCTACCACAACGACGAGGTCACTCTCTTGCGGCCGCAGCGCACGGAAATGCGTGACCGAAGAGATGCCAATCGTGATCGTCTGAAAAACCGTCTGAAGGCTGATGAAAAGCCGCTGCCGGAAGTGTTTATTAAGCAGGGGTCCTACGCAATGCTTACGATGGTGCAGGAACCCGACAATGACTATGACATCGATGACGGCGTGTACTTTACGCAGGCGTCGCTCAAGGATGAAGGCGGCAATGATATGTCGCCCAGCGATGCGCGGCAGATGGTGTGCAATGCCCTTAAGGATGGGAGATTCAACAAGCAGCCCAAAGTGATGAAAAACTGCGTGAGAATTTTCTATGAAGAAGGGTACCACGTTGATATGCCGATATATCGCATTCGGGAGCACGACCAACAGTACGAACTTGCCGCGGGGGATGACTGGGTGCTGTCGCGTGCGGCTGACGTGGAAGAGTGGTTCGACAATGTAAACAAGACGAAAAGCCCCGATGAGAACAATGGGCGTCAGTTTCGTCGGATCGTGCGGCTCAACAAGAAATTCGCACGCAGCCGGAATGCATGGAAGGACCAAATCGCCAGTGGCTTCACTATTACCAAGTTAGTCGAAGAGTGTTATGTAGCTGACGCTAACCGTGAAGATGTCGCGTTGCGCGAGACCATGAAACGCATACATAACCGGCTTATTGGCAACCTCGAAGTAGCACACCCGGTGACCCCTGGTGCGATGCTTACGAAGGGGCCAAACGACGATAGCACAGCATTCTTGCGGGACAAACTGGCCGCGGCACTCGACGATCTCGCTGTGCTGGATGATGCGGACTGTACGAGCAAGGACGCACTCGCCGCATGGGACAAGGTTTTCAGCACGGACTTTTTCTCGGCTCGCCAGAAAGAGGATGCTACTGAGAAAGCAGGTGCTGCTGCGAATGCCGCTAGTCTCGGGAACCTCGTTTCGGATCAGACAAATCCACGGGTTGTGGATAAGCGGGGTGGGGGTCGATTTGCCTGATGGACGACATGAAGAAGCGGTCTGCCAGGTTGGGCAACTGCTCGGACAATTTAATCATGTCCGTGCCCTTACGGATGGGGAGCTAGCTGCTTACGGAAATCGGTTTGTCCGAGGATGGGAAATACCGGGGCTTTGTGGCGATTCAGACTACAATCTACACCTGCTTCTTGCTAAGGATTTTACCTTCCATCCGCCGCGAGTGGCTGTATCGCCGGCGCCACCTCTACTTGCGTGGCCAAATCTGGAGGAAAGCGGGTTTCTTTGTCTGTTATCGGAGTCAGGACGCGTTTCGATCAGTGATCCAGCAGCCGTTGTGCTGTCCCTACTTGATGATGCACAAGGGCTTGTTAAAGCGAATCTTGCTGGCGACAGTCAGGAACGATTTGAGGACGAGTTTCAGAGCTATTGGACCCGCTGGAACAATACTAGTGCTTCGATGAGTTTGCTATGCAGTCCGGAGGGGCCGGGACGTTGGGTCAGTGCCTGGCATGGAAAGCATTTCACGCTCGTTGCCGAAGACGCGGTAACACTGCGGAGCTGGATCAAAAACCGGTATGGCGCTGATATCGCAAAAAAAGCGGAGCCGCAGCCTGTTCCACTAGTATGGCTACCACGACCTCCTCATCCGTCAGAGTATCCGGCGAACTTGTCAGCAATGATGTCGTTGCTCCGCGGATATGGGGTTGACCATAGTATGGTGGAACAGCTGCTACTTGATGAGAGGGCGAGGTTCAAGACTGTGGTTGTAGGATTCAACAGCCAGCATGGTGTAGGATTTGCGGGGTTGCATATCCACGAGCCCAAAAGGCAAAAACGCTCTGGCAACCCGTTGACGAATGGATTTCGTGGGCGGCCGCCGGGTCGTATCTTACTCATGCGGTACGGTGCCGGCCAGATCGCTGGGGCTACCGTTACACGCTATGACGCGTCATGGATTCACGGTCGTGATAAGAACAATGATGTCAGCACTCTTGTAGGCAAATCAGTCGTTGTGATTGGGTGTGGTTCGTTAGGAAGTACGGTCGCTGAACTGATGGCGAAGGCGGGTGTAGGTAAGGTTATTATTGTTGATCACGAACGCCTGGAATCAGAAAACGTCAGTCGGCATGTAATGGGTGTGAGTTCGGTAGGCCTGGAAAAGGCAAGCGAGATGGCAGATTCGCTTGCAAGCCGCTTTCCGCATCTAACTATTGAGGGCCACGCAGAAACGTTCGAACGTTTTATCGAGGGCAATTTGGATCAACTCCGGTCTGCTGATCTAATAATATCGGCTACAGGGAATTGGCGTGTCGAAAGCCTTGTAAACGCGATGTTCTGCGAATCAGAAGCATTTCCTCCTGTCTTGTCTTGCTGGTTAGAACCTCATGCCACCGTCGGACACGCGATAGTATTCTTCAAGGCGCAGGGATGCTTGTGCTGTCTTATGGATGACCTTGGCAATATGCGCATACCGGCAACCGTATGGGATGGCAAGGATACTATGGTTCCTGTACCGGCCTGTGGCGGATTGTTTCAACCCTATGGATCCGTTGAGCTCACTCATGTACACGCTCTTGTCGTGGATCTGGCGCTTGATGTTCTACTTGGGCACGTTAAGAACTCGACTCATAGAGTGTGGCTCGGTCCCAAAAAGCTGCTCGATCGCACAGGGGGGATGTGGAACCCTGCTTGGGTTGAACGTTACGGCGATCCTGAAGTCGGCGGTGTACTTCGAGATGTCGCGGTTCAGAACGACCCACATTGTCGTGAATGCGGGGTACCGGGGTGAGTTTGCGGTACGTGCTTGTTCCCGGCGGCGCCTCGGTAGTTATTACCGACCAAGCCATCAGAACAATGAAGCGGTTTCGCCAAACTGGTTCAATGCAAAAGGAAGCAGGCGGTCAACTTTTCGGCCACTTCGATGGATTGCGTACGATTGTAGTTGAAGCAACTCCTCCCAAATGGTTGGACCGCCGCGGCCGAGCGATATTTCGCCCAAACCGGTGGTTACAACATCGAGAGATTCGTGATCGTTATGCACGAGGTCTCCATTTTATCGGTGGTTGGCACACACATCCGGAGAAGATTCCCCATCCATCGAATGCAGACCTACATAACATGGCAGAATGTTTTGAACGCTCTGTTCATGAACTCCATGCTTTTGTCATGATTATTGTTGGAACAGCATTGCCTCCGGAATGCCTTCATGTCTCACTGATTAAGAAGGACGACGTGCTAATCATGGCACCGGATATGGGTACATGAAGAACAGAAGCGAAGCAAAAATTGTTCACACGAGCCGAGTGAAGATAGTTGTCCCATCTTGCATGAGAATAAAGTCATGAATGCTGTATTCGGTCGAATTGTTGGGTATGTAGCGGTAATAGCCGGAGGGGTAGCGATTGGCAAGATGATTAGTCGACGACCCAGTGCAATGTACAATTGTGACCGGGAGTTGCGAGCGTTTTACCATGAGTGTATTCGGTTATCTGATTCAATCCAGGGGCAACTTCGCAGTAACAGGGATGCAAATCGCAATCGAATAGAGATGGCTCTTAGACAAATCGGGGGACCAGTTCCATGCGGATACATTATCCAAGGATCGTACGCGATGGATACGATCATACAGGCTTCTAATAATGAATATGATATCGATGATGGCATAGTCTTTATTGCAGAAGAGCTTGTTGGGCCGCGTGGCGGGAAACTATCTCCTCGGCAAGTAAGGAAAATGGTTTGCGATGCGCTTCGAGACTCGCGATTCACTCGGCAACCGGAAATGCGCAAAAATTGTGTTCGCGTTTATTACAATGAAGGGCATCATGTAGATATTCCCGTCTATCGGGAAAGGAAGGGATTCTTTGGTGAAGTTTATCTTGAAATCGCAAGTGCTGACGAGTGGAAGAGCACTCACCCGGAGGCAGTGACAGATTGGTATAACAAGGCAGTAATTGCAAAGAGCCCTGACACAAGCGAAGGTCGTCAGATGCGCCGCGTAACCCGGTTGTTGAAGGCATTTGCGAGAAGTCGGGCATCGTGGAATATGCCTAGTGGGTTTGTCCTATCCAAGCTGGTACATGACGAATATGTGGCCCATTCTGAGCGCGATGACGTAGCGTTGTATGAGACTATGAGGGCGATCCATAGACGTCTACAGAACAATTTGGAGGTGGAGCATCCTGCGCTAGACGAGATGTTGACAGAAACGGACGAGGACGCATGCATGGTAGAATTTCGCCTTCGTCTTGGTGATGCACTGAAAAGGCTCTCGGTCCTTTTTACGCGCGACTGTTCCGAGAAGGATGCCGCAAAAGCGTGGGACGCGGTATTTGGGAGTAGCTATTTCACTGATTGGTTGCTCGACTAGGCCATGTTCTGGTTTTATACAGCGATGGCGGTGACCGAAATGCATTGATGATGTATCCATATACTACAACCTAATTCAAACTGAGAGGATGTGACCATGAGTAAAAATCGAGATCGCACAGTTTATCAGGGCAGTGACAAAAAATGGATCAATAAGCGAAATGACGCAGACAGGGCAGGAAGTAAGCATGATACGCAGAAGGAAGCAATTGATGCTGCGAGAGAGATGTTAGAGAAATCCGGTGGTGGTGAGCTGACTACGAAGGGGCGCGATGGGAAGATTAGAAGCAAGGATACCATTGCCCCTGGGAATGACCCAAACCCTCCGAAAGATAAAGAACACTAATCATGCTCTGTGAGTAGAGGGGAACTTGCATCAACCTAGTCTGGTTGGATTAGTGTTTGCCGTGACCAAGATGTGGGGAACACGCACGGACGAGGCGATTGATCTGCTCCTAGAGAAGTTCGCTGAGCATCGAATCTCGTATAGTGAAAGTTCAGTGTAACAGTGTAACCAGTGGTGTCGTTAACGGTATAGTTGTTAGCGGATCAACTGAAGGGCGGAGTCGGGTGGACGCTTTTCTGGTCCTCCCCGAAGTTCAAATTGCGTTCCACCCACGTTCCACTCGCGTTCCATTTTCGGGACCACGACCGACAATGAAGGACAAGATGGAGGGAACGTCAGGTTGGGAAAAACGCTTTTAGAACAATTGCTTGTGTGGTCTAACGTGGTCTGGTATGGTTTGTAAATTTGGTGCCGAGGAGAGGACTTGAACCTCCACGGGGTTTCCCCCACTAGCACCTGAAGCTAGCGTGTCTACCAATTTCACCACCTCGGCAGGAGATGGGTT
>Ga0114931_10007375_pt1 | contig 13426 bp, 11 predicted proteins | sample 2SBtaG_FD_89579 | JGI IMG/M metagenome (GOLD analysis project Ga0114931, IMG submission 89579) | Deep subsurface microbial communities from Kolumbo volcano to uncover new lineages of life (NeLLi) - 2SBTROV14_V59a metaG | ecosystem: Environmental > Aquatic > Marine > Volcanic | place: Kolumbo... | reverse complement strand
TACCAGGTAAAATAGGCCGCAACAGCCAGCCCAATGGCCAGAATCAGAGCCAACAACGCAATGGTCAAGGGCAGGGTAGACGATGCTGCCGCCCGCGATTCGGGTGTGACCGCTTGTTCGGCCTCTGCTGCGGAGGTGTTGGACGGTTCTTCGACGACAGCCGGTGTTTTGTTCTCGTTCATAGTGACATGCTAGCCGATTTTTATTCGGCGCGCCCGCGAGCAGCGGTGCGGATTCAGTGTTTTTGCGTCCGCCACCAAGCCAGCAAGGTCTGTACCACCGCGGCGTCGGTGGCGTTGTCGGCCACCAGCGGCGGCTTTTCGAAGCCCAGTTGCTGTGCCAGCGGCGCCTGGCGTTCACTGACGACCAGCAACTGGGTTTGGCGCAACAACGCGCGGCCGGCCTCACCGATCAGCGCCGCCAGATTCTTCAGGCTTTCAGCGCTGTTAATCACCACCACGTCGATGGCCCCGCGCCGCCACTGCGCCAACAGGGGGGCAGGATCTGCGGCCGGGATCCCACGCCGGTAGGCCTCGACGTAATCGACCTGTGCTCCGCGCCGCCGCAGTGTTTCGGCCAGGTGCTCGCGGCCACCGTCGCCGCGGAATATCACCACCCGCCGGTCCTTGATCTGCTGCAGGGCCGGCAACGCCAGCAGCGCTTCACTGTCGAACTGCTGGGTCGGCAGCAGATCGGCCTCGAGACCGTGGCGTTGCAACGCCTGAGCAGAACTGCGCCCGATCACGGCAATGCGGGTGCCGGCCGGCCAGTCGCGGACCGAGAGAATGCTGCCGAGCGCACGGTCGACCGCATTGGCGCTGATAAACACCGCCCAATCATAGTCATCCAGCTGCGCGGCCACGGCCTGCAAGTGCCGGGAATCGCGGGGATCGAGAATTTCCAACACCGGAAAACGAAGCGCCGTACCCCCCTGTTGTTCGATGCCCGCGCACAGCCCATCCGCCTGATGGGCCGGGCGGGTAACCAACACACCCACGCCGGCCAGCGCGCTGCCGTGTGCCGCCATCAAGGCGCCTCGCCGTAAACCTCGGCGAGAATTTCGCGCGCGCCGCGCGCCAACAGGTCATCGGCCAGCACCTGACCCAGCTCCTCGGCGTCTTCCGGCTTGCCGCTGATGACACCCTGCACCAGCTCACCGCCGTCCGGGCGCCCCACCAGCGCACGCAGCAGAATCACACCGTGACTGAGTTCAGCATAGCCGGCGATTGGCACCTGGCAGCCGCCTTGCAGACCCTCATTCAAGGCCCGCTCGGCGGCTACCCGGATTGCTGTCTGTTGATCGTTGAGTGCGCCGACCAGGGCGCGGACACGGTCGTCGTCAGCGCGAATTTCAATGCCGATGGCGCCCTGGCCGATAGCCGGCAGAAACTGCTCCGGGGCCAGTAATTCAGTGATACGCTCCTCCCAGCCCATACGCTTGACGCCGGCCGCCGCCAGCAGAATGGCGTCATAATCGCCGCCATCGAGTTTCTTCAAACGGGTATTGACGTTGCCGCGCAGATCCAGCACCTGCAAATCCGGCCGGCGGGCGCGCAACTGGCACTGGCGGCGCAAACTGGAGGTACCCACCCGGGCGCCCTGCGGTAGTGCGTCGATGCTGGAATATTCGTTGGATATCAAGGCGTCACGCGGGTCTTCCCGGGGCAATATGGCGGCCAACCCCAGTCCTTCGGGAAAGTCCACCGGCACACCCTTCATGGAATGCACGGCCAGGTCGGCCCGTCCTTCCAGCATGCCCAGCTCCAGCTCCTTGACGAACAACCCCTTACCTCCCACCTTGGCCAGCGGGGTGTCGAGTATTTTGTCGCCCTGCGTGGTCATAGTCAGGAGCTCCACCTGCAAACCGGGGTTCCGCGCCAGCAAGGCATCGCGCACGTGGTTGGCCTGCCACAGTGCCAGGGGACTTTTGCGGGTGGCGATACGGAGTGTGGATTCGGACATGTGGATCAATGAGGTATGAATGTGAAGAGCGGGGAGCATAGCGAGTGAAGACCAAACGACGCAAGTGGATAAGCCGGACACTGGCCGTGGTTGCTGTACTGACACTGCGCGCCGCCGGCGCCGGCGGTGTACCACTGATTGACAGCTTGAACAAAGATGGGCGGCAAGCTGAACGCAACTGCAAACCCCTGCTGCTGGAGTTTTCAGCCTCCACCTGCAGCTATTGCCAGCTGCTCGAAGAAGAAGTACTCAACCCAACCCTGCTCGACCGCGACTACGATCGGCGTGTACTGATACGCAAAGTGGTGATCGACGGCGCCCGACAAATAACCAATTTCGATGGCCGGGATACCATCGGCGCCAATCAGCTGGCCCGCCGTTACAAGGTGCATGTCACCCCCACGCTGGTGTTTATCGACAGCCAGGGGCAGGAATTGGCCAAACGCATGGTCGGCGTAACGACGCTGGATTTTTACGGCGCTTATCTGGATGCGGCGCTGGATACCGCACAGCAGAAACTACAGGCGCAGAACAAGTGTGAGTTTGAGGTTTCGCAATCACATAATCGCGGCGTCGCGATTATTTCACCACACCGCCCTTGATCCGTTTACGTACATCCGGCAGCTGGCGGCGGCTCACTTCCAGGCGTTCGTCGGTGCCTTCGAGGACGACGCGGCAGTGGCCTTCGGCGTCCTTCTCCAGGCCGCGGATGGCGCCGACGGCAACCAGGGCGTTGCGGTGGACGCGTATGAAGTGGTCGACGAATTCATCTTCCAGCGATTTCAACGATTCCTCGATCAAGATCCGGCGTTCGGCGGAGCATACCGTGACATACTTGTTGTCGGCCTGCAGGTAGACGATGTCGCTAATCGCGATCAACTCAAGATTGCCACGATTGCGTGCGCACAGGTGGCTACGGCGCTTATCACCCTGCGAGGCTTGAAGCTGTTCCAGTTGCGCGCCGCTCAGGCGCCTGGCTTTGTCGAGCGCCTGCTGTAGACGGTCGGCGTGCACCGGTTTCAACAGGTAATCGACCGCCTGAGTTTCAAATGCTTCCAGGGCATGGTCGCCGAAGGCGGTGGTGAAGATCACCGCGGGCGGCTGCGCCAGTTGGAGCATGTGACGGGCAACTTCGAGGCCGTCCATGCCGGGCATGCGAATGTCCAGCAGCACGACGTCCGGCTGTTGCGACTGCGCTTGTTGCAGTGCCTGCTCGCCACCGGCGGCTTCACCGCACAGTTCCCAGTCGGTGGCCTCATTCAGTATCCGCACCAGCCGTTCGCGCGCCAGGGCTTCATCGTCGACGACCAGGCATTTCATTGCATTTTCTCCCGCGGAAAGTACAGGGTGGTTTCGAATTCGTCATCGACTTCGCGCAACGCCACACCGGCCTGGGCGCCAAACGCCAACTCCAGGCGCAGCCGGATATTTTTCAGCGCGATACGATTCCCCTGCCGATGCGCCTCGGCGTTGCCGGTGGCGCGCGGATTGCGGATGCTGATGCTGATGCGCCGGCCCTCGGCGGCACCGTGAATGGCGATCAGACCACCGTGAGGCAGTGGCTCTATGCCGTGGTAGACGGCGTTTTCCAGCAGCGGCTGTAGGATCAGCGAGGGTACCAATCGTTTGCGCGGCAAGCGTTCGATCGACCACTCGACTTGCAGGCGGCCACCGAGGCGCAGCGTTTCCAGGCGCAAGTAGCGCTGTGCCACGTCCAACTCTTCTTCCAGTGTGACCCGCTCGGCGGCGTCACGCAGTGACACGCGAAACAAATCTGACAAGTCCTACACGGCCAGTTCGGCGCGCTCGGCATCGCTGCGGGTGAGGGCGGCGATGCTGTTCATGCTGTTAAACAGAAAATGTGGCCGGATGCGCGCCTGCAGCGCCTGCACCCGCGCCTGCGCCTCGGCCTGTATCTGCTGACGCCATTGGTGTTGTACGTAGAGGTAGCGCAACACCAGCGCGCTCAGTATGGCGCTGATACCTAGGTTGCGAAACAGGAAGCCGGCGTGCTCGTTGCTGAACAGCGTCTGGGTCGACGGCCCCACCCGGTAACCGATCTCGCTGATCACCGCCGTGGTCAGCAGCAATAATAAATAACTGGTCAATGCGGCCGCTGTGTTGCTGACCCGCCCCAGCAGCGGGCGCGCCAGACACAGGACTCCGGCGCTGCTCAACGCGATCCACTGCACGAACAGCGAGGTCAGGCCCAGTTCACTCCAGGGATCCCGTGCCTGGCCGGCCAGCACCAACACAAACGCCAGCAACTCGGCGATCACCACCACCGCAAACACCATACGGATATCGCAGAAACTGGGCAGGAACAGGCTGTCCTGCGATTCCGGGTTATGGTTTGTGTTGGTTGACTTCATGTTGTCCGTCGTTTCGCCGCCGAGCCACCTTGATGGGCTGATTATGAGAATATCGGCCAAGATTTTCAGTACTTTGAGGTATACTGCGCCCGATTACAGAGACTCCAATGCCGTTATGACCGACAAGCCGAGCCAAGACAAGCCCTGGGGCGGGCGCTTTACCGAATCCACCGACGCCTTTGTCGAAGCCTTCACCGCTTCGGTGGCTTTCGACCAACGCCTGTATCGCTATGATATTCAGGGCTCGCGTGCGCACGCGCGGATGCTGGCCAAGGTCGGCGTGATCAGCGACGCCGAGGCAAACGCCATCATTGGCGGTCTCGACCAAATCGAAAATTCTATCGAGCATGGGGATTTCGACTGGTCGGTGAGCCTCGAAGACGTGCACATGAATATCGAGGCACGGCTGACCACCCTGATCGGCGATGCCGGCAAGAAGCTGCACACCGGCCGCTCGCGCAACGACCAGGTCGCCACCGACCTGCGCCTGTATCTGCGCGACCAGATCGATGCCGCCTGCGCCGAACTGCGGCGCCTGCAGCAGGGCCTGCTGACGCTGGCCGAGCGCGAAGCCGATACCATTCTGCCGGGGTTTACCCACCTGCAGGTCGCCATGCCGGTGACCTTCGGCCACCACATGTTGGCCTGGTTCGAGAACCTGCAACGCGACCGCGAGCGCCTGCTGGATAGTCGCAAGCGGGTCAACGTCATGCCATTGGGGGCAGCCGCCCTGGCGGGCACCAGTTTTCCCATCGACCGGCACTATAGCGCCGAACTGCTGGGCTTTGACACACCGGCGGAAAACTCACTGGATGCCGTCAGCGACCGCGACTTTGTCATCGAGTTCTGCGGTCACGCGGCACTTATTCTGATGCACCTGTCGCGCTTTTCCGAAGAGTTGATTCTGTGGGCTTCGGCGCAATTCGATTTTATCGATCTACCGGACCGTTTCTGCACCGGCTCCAGCATTATGCCGCAGAAGAAAAACCCCGATGTGCCCGAGCTGGTGCGCGGCAAATCCGGGCGTGTTATCGGCCACCTGGTCGGCCTGCTGACGCTGATGAAAAGCCAGCCGCTGGCCTACAACAAGGACAACCAGGAAGACAAGGAACCGCTGTTCGATACGGTGGATACACTGCTCGGCTGCCTGCGTGCCTTCGCCGATATGGTGCCGGCCCTGCAGGTCAAAGCCGACAACATGCGCATTGCCGCGACCAGCGGTTATTCCACCGCCACCGACCTGGCCGATTACCTGGTCCGCAAGGGCGTGGCGTTTCGCGACGCCCATGAAATCGTCGGTACCGCTGTGCGCCTGGGTATTGACAGTGGCCGCGACCTGGCCGAGATGGCGTTGGCCGAATTACAGGCACTGTCAGCGGCTATCGAGGCGGATGTCTTTGATGTATTGACAGTGGAAGGCTCGGTGGCGGCGCGCGACCATTTCGGCGCCACGGCGCCACGACAGGTACGCGAGGCCATTCAGCGGGCACACAGACGCCTTGGCTGAAGTTTTAGGCCTGACTGAGCAGACCGTCATCTGAATTTTGCCGCGCTGCGCCCTTGTTGAACAACCTCCTCGTCATTCCGGCGAAAGCCGGAATGACGAGGAGGTTGTTCTTCGCCGATTTGTAACCGTGCAGCGGCGTGGGTTGCTCGCAATAACGATGTAGCAGGCTGACCCGGCTACCGTCTCAGGCGACCGATTCGTGTTCCGAATAACCGCCTTCGGGTTCAGCAACCGTTCTCGCCAGCGTCTGCTGCGGTTTACCCAGGTAGTAACCCTGCACGTAATCCACGCCAAGCGAACGCACGCGGTCATAGACCTGCTCGTTTTCGACAAACTCGGCGATGGTCCGCATACCCATGCCGCGGGCAACGTCGACCAGCGCCTTGACGAACAGCTGATCGGCATTGTTGTTATGGATATCGCGAATGAAGCTGCCATCGATTTTCAGAATGTCCGCGCGCAAATGCTTGAGATAGGAAAACGACGAAAAGCCCACCCCAAAGTCGTCCAATGACACCTGGCACCCCAGCTGGCGCACCTTCTGAATAAACTCCATGGCGTTATTGAGTTGCTCGCAGGCCGCTGTTTCGGTGATTTCGAAAGTGATGCGCGTAGGTTCGATACCAGCTTCACGCACTTCGCGTTCGATAAGCTCATACATGTCCTGTCTGCCGACCGACAAACCGGACAGGTTGATGGAAAAACCGACATCAGCAAGCTCAGCCGGCAGATCGGCCAATTGGCGGATGGCTTTGGCGACGACGTAACGATCGACCTGCTGAATCAATCCAAACTGCTCTGCCGCCGGGATAAATTTGCCTGGTGCGATCAGGGCGCCGTCGGCTTCACGCATACGTACCAGCGCTTCGTAATGATGCACTTTGCGGCTGGCGACGCCGACGATCGGTTGAAAAACCAAAATGAGATTTTCCTTGTCCAACGCTTCCATAAGCCGGTCCTTCCAGACCATCTGGTTATCCATGCGCTCGCGCATCATGTCGCTTTCGTCGTAGCGGTGAATCCGGTTTCGGCCGGCACTTTTGGCGGCACAGATAGCCGCGTCGGCCTTGGCCATAAGCTCGACCGGCACCTTACCCTGCTGCGGAAAAGTCACCATGCCGACACTCGCCGTGATGTTCAGTGTCCGGCCACCGTAACGCGGCTTCAATGCATTGATGCGTTCCAGTAGCTGCCGGGCTTTATCCATGCCCTGTTGTTCACCCATGGCCGCGTAGGCGATAGCAAATTCATCGCCGCTGATGCGCGCCACAAAATCCTGTTCGCGGGAAGCACGTTTCAACAGGCCGGCCACCTGCACGATGATCTGGTCGCCAGCGGCGTGGCCGGCGGTATCGTTCACCAGTTTCAGGTGATCAAGATCGAGCAGCAACAAAACGCCCAGCTGTCCCTGGCGTTCAACACGCCGTATTTCATAGCTGATGTCCTGTAAGAAACGGCGGCGGTTCGCCAAGCCGGTGAGGTGATCCTGGTTGGCCAGGATGACCATACGTTTTTCGTCCTGTTTCAGCTTGGTGATATCGCGTGCTGTACCGCGATAGCCTTTGAAGACCTTGTCGTTGAAGACCGGCACGCCATTCAAGCGTAGGCAGTGCTGTTCGCCGCCCGGTGCGTGCACCCAGATTTCGCTATCCTTGAAGCTGCGTGGCTTGTTCGTGTCGCTGGCGCGCAGTTGCCCCATCAGCTCACCCAGACTGGCGCTAGGGAATACCTCGGACGGCGTCCGCCCCAACCAGCTTTCGGCCGGCATCTCCAACGTCTCGGAAACACTGCTGGAAACAAACGTGAAATGCCCGCCGCGATCCGTTTCCCACAACCAGTCCGAGGAGCTGGAAGCAAAATCACGGAAGCGTTGACGATTCCGCTCCAGCTCCGACTGTGAGGTATTCAGCGCACCCAGCATGGCATTGAAGGAGTATCCCAGCTGGCCCAGTTCGTCACAACGTTTGACTGTCACCTGATGATGCATATCACCGTTGGCAATCGCCTGTGTGGCGCGTGCCAACAACTGAATGGGGCGGGTCAATGAGCGCCGGCTGATGGTGATGCCCAGCAGAGCGGCCAACAGCAAAATCATGGCGGAAAAGTACAGTGCATTTTCGCCGAGTATCCTGAATGGTGCCCAGTAGCGATCATGCGGTGCTGCCAGCAGCACTTTGACTGATGAGTTGCTGCTGCCGATGCGATACAGCGCCGGCAATATGCGCACGCTGTAACGTTGCTCATCGACATCCACTACACGGTCGCCAGCCTCCGGCCGGCCACTGTTGAGTACGTTCATCGATCCCTGCAAATTTGCGATGCTGCTAATCAGCAGCTGGTTGCCGTTGAAGATCGCCAGATCGGCATAAACCAGCTTGCGAAGATCGTTCAGATCGTTCTGGGTAAAACGTTTGCCCACCAGCAAAGCACCAACACGACCACCGAGCGGGTTCTCAATCGGCACGGCCACCATTTGCAGCCAGCTGTCGTACAGCAAGGCGTTTCCGTATGCGACTGACTCGCCGCGTGCCAGTTCACGGATCAGGCCGAGCAGGGCGGGCGAACTGAGCACTTGCGGCGATGTGTAGTGCGGCTGGTCACCGGCACCGGCAACGCCACCCGGTCCGGTATCCAGGTAGACCGCCATAAACTCGATGCCGGGTCGCGGATAAAGATCGTCCAGCATCCCACGGACGGTACCGATGTCGCCGGTCAGTGTTGCGGCAAGCAGGCTAGGCTCATCGCGAGCGCCGCCAGCTACGGCTGCGAGCTGTTCGAAGCGGTTTTTCTGAGCCTGAATGAAAACTTTCTGGGCGCGATCCAGGTCGTCGTGAAGACTGGCATCGACGTGATCACGCACCAATAAAAAGGCCACGCCGGCGACACTCAGAAGTACCACCAGTACCAGAGAAATAATGAACAAAGTATTTTTTTGTTCAATGTTCACTGGTCGTTCTCCCGGTTATCCAGGCGCTGGTACAGCCGACCCACATCCGCCCCTGAACCCAGAGCGCGGCCGGCTTGCCCACCACCGTGCGACATCAATGTCAGCACCAGCGGGGGCGGGGTCGTCATCGCGGCGACATCGACCCATTTCGTCTCGGCAGCCGGCGCCGCCAGACGCAACCGCCACTGTCCCGGCGCCAGGCCCACAAAGTGAAACTGGCCGCCCGGCTCTACCATCTGTAAATAGGGAGTTTCCAACACATCGATGCGTGCGTAGCTCTTGTTATGTATACGGCAGAAAAAGTGGACCGAACCCACCTGTTTAAAGGTGAATACGGTGCGGTCACCGCCAGGATCACGGCCACTGGCTTTACCCAGGCGCGCTTTCACCGCCTCACCCGACGACAGGGAAAATAGCTCGTGGTACACGTTGTCACGATTAATAAACTCAATAGCATCGCCTTTCTGGATTGCCAGAAAGGCTGGGGTCATACGATTGTTCACAATTTCAATACGTTGTCGCCGCTTTCCCCGGTGGACCAGATGCTGGCCCTCAGCCGGCAGCAGGGCCACCGAAACCCGGCTGGCCTGAACCGCGCCCGTGTTTCCGAACAAGCCCTGGTAATCAACGCTGACGGTACCCCGTACTTCAGCCGCGGCCAGCGTCTGCATGGACAGTGTCAGATTCACGCAGGCAAATACAATCAACTTCAGTGCGTTATCGAGGATCATTGGGGGTTGGTCATATCCCGAATTCCGGTCTTAGGCATAGCGGCCAAGGCTGTGATTTAATGAGCCCATGACCGACACCCCTATCGACAGCCTGGAGCAACTGCGCCAGCAACTGGCCGACTTCGCCCATCGCCGCGACTGGGAAGCGTTTCATTCGCCGAAAAACCTGGCGATGGCGCTGATTGCCGAAGCGGCGGAACTAGTCGAGCATTTTCAGTGGCTTAGTGAAGAAGATAGTCGGCAGCTGCCGACCGATAAGTGGGCCCAAGTTAGGCTCGAACTGGCCGATATTCTGATCTACCTGATTCGTACCGCCGACCAGCTTGAGGTCGACCTGATCGCCGCCGCGCAGGACAAAATAGCCATTAACGAACGTCGTTATCCGGTGGAAAAAGTGCGCGGGAAAGCCGGCCGCGCCGCCGACTACGAGTGATCCGGCCGCCCCGCTGCGGCACCCTTAGTCCGTGATCCAGACCGCAAAACCTATCAAGAATCCGTCACAGATTCCGCTACTAAAGGAGGGACGTACCTATTTCTAATTGACTTGTCTGGAGACTCACACCGATGACGGAAATCCTGTCGGCACAACACGCCCTGGCGATTGTCGAACATTGCCCGTTTGCACTGCTGGTGACCGACATTAACGGCCGCATCATCAGCTACAACCCGGCGTTCGAGCAACTGGTGGGCCGCGCCCAGGCCGACGACCTACAGGGTCACAGTCTCGCCGATATCGGTAATCACCCGGCACGCAAGCTGCTGGGACCGGAAGAGTCCGTTTGCTGGACAGACCGTAATGACCGGCAATACCATTTTGAAATCCAGCGTATCGATCTGCCGGGCAAGACCTTTGCCCAGGCCCGCCTGTTTATCGATGTCAGCCGCCAAGTCGAACTCGAACAGGCGCACGACAGCCTCAACGAAGAACTCAAACAACAAACCCTCACCGATTCGGTCACCGGCCTGCTCAATCAGCGCGGTGTGCTGCTGGCGCTTGAACCCCAGGTCGCCCGCTCGCGCCGCTACAACAGCCCGATGACGGTCATCATGATGGACGCGCAATGCCAGTCGGATGGCGACAACGTACGACTGCACGTAGCACGCCTGTTGAAAGACCAGCTGCGCTGGGCGGATCTCATCGGCTGCACCGAGCAGCACGAATTTTTGTTGATACTACCGGAGACCACGCCGGAGGCCGGCTTACGCCTGGCCGCAAAACTCCAGCAACGATTGCGGGAAATGTCTGAACAGGAGCTCGGCTCCGCGGAAGTTGACACGTGCTACGGTGTCACTGGCTGGCGTCGCAGCGACAATGCCAAAACCTTATTGAAGCGTGCCGGGATGGCGCTCTCGCGTGCCCGTTCGGAGCACCATCAACAGCCGATCGCATTGTAAACGGGGCACGGTCTTGGCTCCGCCACACTCGCACAAACAGCCCCAGGTGGACCGGCGAAAAACGGTTACCGACAGGCGTGTCGTCAAGGCCGACTTCAGTGCGGGTAAAAAAAGCGCCATCGACGTCGACGCCCTTGAGCTGCGTGCCGTCAAGCGGCGCTTTGTCGCCCTGAATACCGACCGGCTACGGCGCGTCGTGGATTCACTGGAACAGCGCCAACGGGTTTTTATCCAGCTGCTACCCCTACTGTTCCATATCAACCATCCTATGCTGCCCGGCTATCTATCGAATAAAACACCTTGCGGCATTTCCGACTATGCGCCGGGCAAGCGCTGCATACAGGCCGCCCGCAAATTGGCAAAAAGCTTCAGCTATCGACGTCGTGCCCAGCGCCGTTACTCGATACACGCACTGTACCTGATGGGCAGCACCGGCACTATTGCCTACTCGAAATCCAGTGATTTCGATATTTGGATCTGCCACCGTCCCGGTATGCCCGAAGAGCATATAGACGCCTTGCAGGAGAAAGCGGACGGCATTCAAAGTTGGGCCGAGTCACTGGGCCTGGAAGTACACTTTTTTATAATGGACGACGTTTCGTTTCGCGAACAGGAACACCAGCAGTTGTCCAACGAAAATGCCGGCAGCTCACAGCACCACCTGTTGCTCGACGAATTCTACCGCACCGGCCTGCTGGTGGCCGGCCGCTTTCCGGTGTGGTGGTTAGTTCCGCCCCGCTACGAAAAACGCTACGACGAATATGTTGAGAAACTCATCCTCAACCGTTTCATCAAGCCCAACGATATTGTTGATTTCGGCGGCCTGGCACGCCTGCCGAGTGAGGAATTCTTCGGAGCGACCTTGTGGCAACTCTACAAGGCCGTGGATTCGCCCTATAAATCGATCATCAAGATTTTGCTGATGGAAGCGTACGCTAACCAGTACCCCGACATTGAAGTTTTGGCGATACGCTTCAAGCAGGCAGTGCACAGTGGCGATGTTCAGCTGGATCAGCTCGACCCGTACGTCATGATGTGCAATACCGTCGAAGAATATCTGTTCTCGCGCAAAGAACTCGACCGCCTTGACCTGGCACGGCGCTGCTTTTATTTCAAGGTTAACGAACCCATGAGCAAGCCCGACGGGAGGCGCGTGCAATCCTGGCGGCGGGAAGCCATGCGCGAGTTGATCGATATCTGGGGTTGGAGCAAAAGCAAACTGACCTCTCTCGATCAGCGTGGCCAGTGGAAAATCAAACGTGTGCTGGACGAGCGGCACCTGCTGGTAGACGAACTGACTCGAAGTTATCGGGCCTTGTCGCAATTTGGCCGTGAGCAGAACAGTGAAGTGACAATCCGTTCCGACGACCTGAATCTTCTCGGCCGCAAACTGTACGTCGCTTTTGAACGTAAAGCCGGGAAAGTGGAAATGATCAACCCCGGTGTATCTTCCGATCTCTCCGAGGAACGCCTATCACTGCATCGTGTGGACGATGACGGCCAACACGGATGGGCCCTGTATCGCGGCACGGTACTACAACGCGATGCCGGCGAGCACACACCGCTCAAGCGTACCGTCGGGCTGCTGGAGCTGCTTGCCTGGTGCCACTTCAACGGGCTTATCAACCGCAACCCCTCGACCATCAGCATTCAACCGCCGGAGTCCAGCCTCACCCAATGGGAATTGCGTTGCGTGCTCGACTGTCTGCAGCAAATGTTTCCGCTGGGTAAAACGCCGGAAAGCGACATGCAGGCGCTGGCAAACAAAACCACCGTGCGTCAGGCCGGCCTGTTCATCAACCTGGCGCGCGACCCCATGTCGAAACTCACCCGCAACGGCATGCAACTGGTCAGCGAACGCATTGACCCGCTGAGCTATGGAGGCCAGTGGGAGAATCTGGCCGTCGGGTTCGAAATGATCAATATCACCTCGTGGGGTGAAGTACTGACTTTTCGCTATGCGGGACGCACCGCGCTGCTCGACTGCCTGTGCGACTATTTCGCCTGGTCGCCGGTCGGTTCCGGTTCTCTACCGCCACCGGTACCCTGCTTCAGTTTTTCCTCCTCCCGCGGCGCCATCATCGCACGGCGCCTGGAAGAGCTGCTCGGCGAGGCGACCGACTTTTTTTATCGTAACTACTGGCGTCGCCACGCGCGCTATGCCCTGCGTATCGGGCAGCACTACTATGTACTGCAATGTGAAAACGACGTACCACGCTATTGTGAATTCGACTCACAAAATGTCCTGCTGAATTACCTCGCCAGCCCGCAGACGGCTTTCAGCCCGATCAGAATCGATAAGCAAACGCTGGACGGCTCACCGCTACCGTTGATATTGGCGCGTAACCGTGAAGGCATCGTGCAGTTTTTTTTCAGAGTACAAGGGCCCCGCGCGCATGTTTATATTCTGGATGAGCGCGGCTCACTGTTTCATCAGTGTGTGGCTTTCCACGATAGGCAGACGCTATTGGGACAGTTTCAGCAGTTTCTTGACGCCGTGCGCTATCGGCTG
>Ga0114931_10007374_pt1 | contig 13426 bp, 12 predicted proteins | sample 2SBtaG_FD_89579 | JGI IMG/M metagenome (GOLD analysis project Ga0114931, IMG submission 89579) | Deep subsurface microbial communities from Kolumbo volcano to uncover new lineages of life (NeLLi) - 2SBTROV14_V59a metaG | ecosystem: Environmental > Aquatic > Marine > Volcanic | place: Kolumbo... | reverse complement strand
TGAAGCCGTACTTGTTCTGACCCACCCCGAACACGTCTGCCATCGCCCGCGTGCCCTGGCTGGGTTCCATTCCCACCGACAGCACGATGACGTCCATCAGCACTTCCATGGGCCGGCCCATGGTCGTGTCCTCGCCCTTCATGAGCAGGCGACCGTCGCGCTTGACGATTTCGGTAACGATCCCGCGAACGTAGGTGACGTTGTATTCCTCCTGGGCGGGCCAGTAGATCATGTTCTCCCAGTAGCCGTACATCCTCATGTCGATGTAGAAGATGTACACCCTGGTGTCGGGCAGCAGCTTGCGGATCTCGATGGCCTCCTTGGAGGCCACACCGCAGCAGACCTTGGAGCAGTACTCGTTCCCGATCCGGCGGTCGCGCGACCCGACGCACTGGATGAAAGCCACACTCTGGGGCGTCTCACCGGTCGATGGGCGGACGAACTTGTGGTCGTGGAGCATCTTCTCGGCATCCACCAGGGTGATGACATCGGCGTGCTCGTAGTAGCCGTACATCTGGGTCTCGCGGCCCGGATCGAAGTGCTGGAAACCGGTGGTGAGGATCACCGCCCCGGCCGTCACTTCGGTAGTGGAACCATCCCGGTGCTCTATGGCGACGGTAAACGGCCCGGTATCCGATTCCCGGGTCCGGGAGATCACCCGGGATTCCAGATGGAGAGTCACCTCGGGCCGGTCGACCACATGGGCCCGCATCCGGTCGAGGGCCTCCTCGGCCGATTCCAGGCTGGGCGTCAGGGCCGCATAGTAGGCGGCGTCGGGGGTTCCACCCAGGCGGTCACGCTGTTCCACCAGGATGACCGGCATCCCCAGATCGGCCAGTCCGCCGGCCGCCTCGAGCCCGGCCGGCCCGCCTCCCACGACGAGAACTGCTTCAGGCATCCGCATCCTCCCACGTCAGGAACTTCTTGTCACCGGATTCGAGCTTCTTGAGATCCTGTTCGAACTCCGCCCACTTGGCCTCCCAGTCGATCCCCATCTTGGTCAGCAGCGGACGGTAGTCGGTGCTGTGCCAGTGCAATTGGCACACCCGGTAGGGATGGGCCCCCATGGCCAGGGCGGCGAACTGGGCCTCCGACATGACCGGGATGCCGACCTTGCGGTTATGAGCCCGCGCGGCGAACTGACTCTGATCGAGCGTGGTGACACAACCGGTGTCGTGGGTGAGAGTCACGTCGGGATTGGCCTCTTCCTTCATCACCTCGATCTTCCGCAGGGTGGCGAACGAACGGGTGAAGTCCCGTTCCACCAGGATGTGGCGGAACCCGAACCCGCAGCAGTCGAACCAGGTGGAGTAATCGGCCACGGTGGCGCCCAGCGCATGCGCCACCGCGGTGACAACCGCCGTGCGTTGGCCACCGTAGATGTCGGGGTCGTAGATGGCGTCCTCCACCACCAGCTTGTGGTAGTGACACGCGGGATGGACGGTCACCCGGATGGCGGACAGATCCAGCACCTGGCGCTTGGCGAATTCGTCGCGCATGGCGTAGACCCATTCGCTGTAGTGCACGATCTCCTCGGGCATCACGAACGGCTTACCCAGCTTGTCCATGATGCCCTTGACCTGCCGGCGGAGATCCGGATCGCTCACCAGTTCCGCGCGAACCTCCTTGTAGTGACCGTACGACGTGCCGCAGTGGATGAGCGGGAAGTATCCCGCCTCATGGGCGGCGCCGAAGTTGCGCAACGCCACCGCGGCCTGGGCCGCCTGGTTGGATGTCGCCGAAGCGTAGTAGTTCCACGCGGTGCACGACGTCTGGTCCTTGGGATCGTTGTAGGACAGGCCCAGGGCCCGGGCCAGCCAGAAGATCGAGGTAGAGTACCCCGGGATGTGGCCGCACTGGCCACACGACTTGTGGTGCCACGTCATTTCGTGCGGGATCTTCTTCTTGCGACCGTACTTGGTAGTGACCTCGGTATACGGTTCCGGAACCCGATCTACTACCCACTCGCCCGCGGCCTCGATCTCGAAGACCTTCTCCCGCACATCCTCGATGGGAGGCTTTCGCTGTTCCCGCTCCGCGGCGCGCTGCTCCAGAACCTGTAGGGGTATCGGCATGTCACAACTCCCTGTGGGCGACCGAATACTGTCGCCGGGCATGGCACTCAGATCTCGTAGCCGGCTTCTTCCAATAGTTCTTCCATCACATCCGACAGTATTTCATGCAGGCCCTCGTCGACCTGGGCCACGATATCCATCGAACCGGTCAGGACCCAGATCAGATACAACTCGGTCAGGGTCTCATCGGTAACCTCCCACGCCGTGGACGTCGTATGCAGGGTCTCCGGCGGCAGCGCTCGGCGCCACAACTCGAGGTTGTCGGAGATCTCCTTGACGTGGGGTCCCCAGTCGGGAAAGGCGTTGGGTTGGAGCATGTCGGGCGACACCTGAGTTCCGGTCGACATGATCTTGTATACCACTCGCCCGTACCCCTCCAGCGCTTCCCGGGCGGATGACAGCCCGTTCGACACCGCTACCTCGCGCATCACGGTGATCAGACCGCCGGGGTTGTTCCCCCGGGGGCATCTGGTGCATGAGAAACACTGCGAGCAGTTCCAGATGTCATTGTTCATCTGCTCGTAGAGCAACTCCACGTCCTGGCGGGCCGCCGCCTGGGCAATCTTGCGAGGCGAGAAGTCGTAGAACCGGGCCGAGGGACACGCGGCGACACAGATGCCGCATTCGTAACACCCGTACAAGTAATGATGGTAACGGGCGTCAGCCGTCACTTCGTCGAACAGACGCTGCTTCGTCTCCAGAGGAACGTCGGTATATGAATTGGGTGCCAGCGTCATGAAGTATCCGGTCCCGGAGAGGTCAGAAACAGACTACCTGGTCGGCGTCGAGGGCCATGTCGTTGAACGCCGCCCCTCCAATCATCTCCACTCCCTCTATCAGGTCGTCCTTGGTCAGGCCATGAAGATCGAGACTCGGCTGGCACACATAGAACTTGACGCCGAGGTCCTTGGCTTGATCGATGAACTTGATCAACGGAGCACCCTGACCATCGTGCTTGGGCACGATCAGTTTCTCCGCCACGCCCTTCTCCAGCAGAGTAGGGCCGTTTACCGTGAAGTAGATGCCGACATCCACATCCATGGCGGCGGCGGTGCTCGCCAAATAAATCGGGGTAGCCGAACGCTCCGGGGTGTTCACCCCCCCCGTGTGGACGTAAATCATTGAACTCATCGGGCCTCCGCCGTCAGGCGGTTTTCTTGAGCCAGAACTTGAAGACGTCGCCGTCCTGCTCCTGGTGCACCAGCTCGTTCCCGGTGCGCCGCAGCCACGCCTCGATGTCGGGCCGGGAACCGGGGTCAGTGGCCAGCAGCAGCAGCACCTTGCCGGCATCGAGGGCCTTGAACGCCTTGGATAGTTTGACAATCGGCAGCGGGCACAGCATGCCCTTGCAGTCCAGCGTTTCGTCCGGGGTCACTTCGGTCGCCATGGTCGCCCTCAGCCTGAGAGAGTTCGGAAAAGTCTGCCGCAGACGCTACTATACACGAGAATCGACATATCGCAATTGTTGATTATTCAATTCCCACCACCGCCGGGAGCCCAACCGTGGGCGCCGGTCATCGGCTACTCCGCGTCACACTGGCGGATGCACTGAAGGATGTGTGATACCTTGGGCTCGGTAATCGAGTAGTAAACGTTGGCGCCGTCCCGCCGGCAGTCTACGATCCCCCGGCCGCGCATGGTTCCCAACTGCTGGGACACAGCCGCCTGAGTGGCGCCAGAGTATTCCTGCAGATCACTCACCGATCGCTCACCAGTTTCCAGAGCTTCCAGGAGACGGAGTCGCAGCGGATGACCCATGCACTTGATGACACTGGCGGCCCTGATCAAGACTTCCTGACGTACCGGTTCAATGGATGCTGTCATATATGAGAACGACTCACCTTGGTATTGGAGTTCCGAATGGTTCAGAGTCGGACTTCACTGATGAGAGCCCCATCTTGCGAACGATGTGCTGTTGCCAGCTACATGGTAATATTGCATTTTCTCAAAGTCATGGCAAGCAGATGATCCGGCGCCCGCCGGTAGGATACCGTCATGACAGGCCCTCCGGGGCACACCAACAGCGAGGAGTGGGCCCATGGTGACCGTACAGAACTACGACTTCCCGGTTGACCTGTACTACCACAAGGTGGAGCATCTCTGGATGCGACACGAACCCGCCGGTGTCCGGGTCGGCCTGGACGCCCTGTCCCGCGACGCCCTCGGCACCATCGTGCACCTGGCGCTCGGCGAACCGGGAATCCGGGTAGCCCGGGGTGAACAGATCGGCTCGCTGGAGGCCGAGAAGATGGTGAGCCCACTGGTGGCCCCGGTTTCGGGGACGGTCCTCGAACACAACCGGCCGGCAGTACAATCCCCCCTCATGGTGGGTGACGATCCCTACGGTTCAGGATGGCTGGTCCTCCTGCAACCATCCGCCTTCGAGGAGGAGGCCGCCGACCTGGTGCATGGCGCCGAACAGCTGAGGGAGTAGGCGTCATCCGAGGTGGAACGGTACCGTGGTCAGGGTTGGGTCGAATGACCCTGCTGAGTAATGCCGTGGGCCAGCGGGAAATCCATTTCTACGCCCCTGGCCTCAAGCGCTATCGAACCGGCGAGTATGCCACCCAACAGGACCGGGCCTTCGTTTCGATCAGCGTCACCGGCGACGCCTGCGCCCTCAAGTGCGACCACTGCCAGATGAAGGTGTTGCAGGGGATGGCCGCGCTCGATACCGGCACCAGCCTGTTCGACCTGTGCCGCCGACAGGCGGAGTTGGGCGCCCGCGGAGTCCTGATTTCCGGCGGCTGTGATTCCCGCGGCCGGGTGCCACTGCTGAACCACATGGACGATATCCGCCGGGTACGCACCGAACTGGGGCTCACCATACGGGTCCATCCCGGACTGGTGGACGAAGAACTGGCGCGGGCCCTGGGAACGGTAGCCATCGACGGCGCCATGCTGGACATCATCGGCGCCGAGGAAACCATCCGTGACGTCTACCATATGGACGTACCCCCGGAGGAATACGAACGTTCCCTGGAGCGCCTGGAACGATACGAAGTCCCCACGATTCCCCACATCGTACTGGGCCTGCACTTCGGAGAATTCCGTGGTGAAGAGCGGGCCCTCGAGATCATCGCCCGGCATCCCCCGAGGCTCCTGGTACTGGTCATCCTCATGCCGCTGTATGGCACGCCGATGGCCGGGGTGACCCCGCCATCGGCCGGGGAAATCGGATCGTTCTTCGAGCTGGCGCGGGCCAGCCTGCCCCGGACGCCCATCGCCCTGGGTTGTGCCCGGCCCTCGGGCATCTCCAAGGAGGTGGTCGACCGGATGGCGGTGGACGCCGGGTTCACCGGAATCGCCTATCCGGCCGAGGGAATAGTGTCCTACGCCCGGGATCGGGGACTGGTGCCGCACTTTCACGACGCCTGTTGCGGCGTCAACTGGTAATCGCAGCAGCCGCCTCAGGAGATCAGCACATGGGAACGATGCGCCTCCCCGTAGCACGGCAGTCCGAGCAGTATCAGATCAGCCCCGACTACGTTCGCATAAGTACGGCGGCGGCCCTGGTCCTGGGGTTGGAGCGGGGACGGTTCTTCCGTGACGCGGCCACCCGCTGCGTCAATCTCTTGCAGAACTACCCCGAGGGGTGCTGGGCCAACTGCACTTACTGCGGCCTGGCCCGGGAACGCCCCGGGCTGGCCGAAGAGAACACCTTCATCAGGGTCGGTTGGCCATTGCATGACACCGACCTGGTAGCCCGCCGGATCGCCGAGCACGAGGACGCCATCGGCCGGGTGTGCATCGCCCAGGTACACGACAAACGGGCCAACGACGACCTGGTCGACATGACGGCCCGGGTGAGAGCGCACTCCAGCGTACTGATCTCGGCCCTGGTCACCGCCACGCTGCTGGATCGCCCATGGCTGCACCGCTTCAAGAGCGCCGGCGCCGACATCATCGGCATCGGGCTCGACGCGGCCAGCGAGGAAGTGTTCCACGACAGCAGGGGTCGGGGAGCCCGGGGACCGCACGACTGGGACTACCACTGGGAGATCGTTAGAGCCGCCCGCGAGATCTACGGGCCGTATCACGTCAATTGCCACATCGTGGTGGGCCTGGGAGAGACCGACCGCGATCTGGTCACCCTGTTCTACCGGCTGAAGTCGGACCAGGTGGCCGGCTACCTGTTCTCGTTCAACCCCGAACCCGGGACCGCCCTGGGCAAGAAGCCGCGGGCCCCACTGCACCGCTGGCGGCGCATCCAACTGGTCAAGCACCTGATCGAGAACGCGGGCCTCGACCCCGAGGCGGTGGGATTCGACCGGTCGGGAACCATCGACCGGCTCGACGTGGCCCCGGAGACGGTGACCGAGGCCATCACCAGCGGCACGCCGTTCCAGACCGACGGATGTCCCGACCGGGAGGGCGAGGTGGCCTGCAACCGGCCCTTCGGCAGCTACCGGCCCGGCGAGGCCTTCCGTGACTACCCGTTCCTCCCCATCGCCGAGGACGCGGTCCGCATTCGCCACGAGTTGCGGCTGGAGCAGATCCTCTGCTAGGGCCCATCCGCCTGCTCGACCTCGGCCGGACGAGCCCGGCACGCTCGCAGGGGATCTACCACGCCCTCGCCCGGGCGATGACGGCCGACGCCCCCGATACGCTCGTGCTGCTGACCCCCGAGGCGCCCTACTTCTGCGTCGGATTCCACCAGGACCTCGCCAGCTCCCTCGACATCGCCTGGTGCCGCGCCGCCGGCCTGCCGATCATCCGCAGGCGGCTCGGCGGAGGGGCGGTCTATCTCGACCGGAATCAACTGTTCTACCAACTCATCACCCACCGGTCCCGGGCGCCGCTGGCGGTCGAGTCCCTCTACCGGCGCTATCTCGACGGTGCGGTAACCACCCTGCGGCGGCTGGGCCTCGAGGCCCGGCTGTCACCGCCCAACGAAATCGAGGTGGCCGGCCGGAGAATCGCCGGCACCGGAGCCGGCCAGATCGAACAGGCCGTGGTGGTGGTGGGCAACATTCTGTTCGACTTCGATTACCGCACGATGGCCCGCGCCTGGCCGGTTCCGACCGAGTCCTTCCGCCGGCTGGCGGAGGCCGGCCTGCGATCGTCCCTTACCACCCTGGCTCGCGAGCTCCCCGAGCCGCCAACCACGGCCGAAGTCTGCCGCCACCTGGTAGCCTCCTATGCGGCCTCGCTCGGGCGGGAGATCGTTCCCGGAGAGCTGACCGGCCACGAGCGGGAACTGTTGCCCGGCACCGAGGCTCTGCTCACCTCACCCGAGTGGGTGGCCCGGGAGGGCACCCTCAGGCCGGCCGGTCTCAAGATCTCGGCCCGCGTCACGGTTCACCATGGGGAGCACGCGACCGACGAGGGTATGCTCCATACCACTGTGCGCCTGCGGGACGGCCGGATAGACGAGTTCGTGGCCCAGCCGACGAACGAATCACTGGCGGTAGCCCTGCGGGGCCTGGACCCGGCAGCCGCCGAGGCCCGGGCGGCTATTCACACCCACGAGAGCATCGGCGCTCGCCGGGACGCCTGGTTCCAGGCCCTCAGCGCGCTGACCGACGGCACCGGCAATGGGCACCTGGCGCTACCTCGCTGACGACGTAGTATCGGCCAGCTTCGGCCTGGCGGCCGACGACTTCATGGCCCGGCGCCAGGAAGGCCTGCCGGTCATCCGGCTCTATACCTATCGCTCTCATTGTGCACTGGTAGGCCGTTTCCAACGACTCGACGCCGAACTGCACCGGGAGGCATGCCGGCGGGAGGGCGTCGAGATGAATCGCCGTCCCACCGGTGGCGGCGCGATCCTGATGGGCGCGGACCAACTCGGCGTGGCGATCACCGTTCCCGCCCGACTCCGGCCCACACCATCGGGTGGCGTGAGGGAGCTGTTCCACCGCTACTCCCGGGGCCTGATAGTGGGGCTCGGCTCGCTCGGCATCGCCGCGGCCTTCCACCGCAAGAACGATCTCGAGGTCGACCGCCGCAAGATCGCCGGCCTGGGCTTCTATTTCGATCGCAGTGGCGGTCTGCTGTTCCACGCCAGCCTGCTGCTGGACCTGGACGTGGAACTGATGCTGCGGGTCCTGAAGACTCCCTTCGAGAAGATTTCCGATAAAGAGATCACCGCGGTGTCACACCGGATAACCACCGTGCGTCGCGAATCGGGCCGCGCCGTCACCGTGGCAGAGGCCCGCTCCCGGATCCTGGCCGGTTACCACGAGGCTCTCGGGGTGGATCCGGTCGCCGACGCTTTCACGCCTGCGGAACTCGCGGGCATAGCGGCCCTGGAACAGAGCCGGTACCGGCGGCAGGACTGGATCGACCACCAGGCCGGAGTCGCCGAGACCTTCGGCTTCAGCCGGGTGAAGACGCCTGGTGGACTGATCGAAGTGCATCTCACCCTGTCGGGCGAAGTAACCAAGGCCGTCTACCTCACCGGAGATTTCTTCGCCGACGAGAGGGGGGTGGCCGAAGTCGAACGCCGCCTCAAGCGAGTCCGGACCACGGCTCCCGCCATCGAGGCCGCACTCCAGGGCCTGGTCGGCGACGAACCGTGGCCGCTCCCCGGCGTACCGATGCACCGCCTGGCCCGGGCGGTCATGCTGGCGGCCGAGGCCGCCTCGGGTAAGGCCGGCACCGGCACCGTCCAATCCCATGGCTGCTTCGTTACCCCGGGCGCCACGTCCCCTGGAGCGGTGAACGCCCAGGGGAGTGGGGCTGGGAGGGAGACAGGCTGATGCTGCGGATCTCGTTGATCCTCCCCCGGGGATTGTTCGTGGCGCACAACCGGGCGATGGCGGAGTTCATGGTCAGCCACTCAGACACCTTCCGGCCGTGGATGATCCCCAGTTGCGGGCTCCTCACCGTGGCCGCCCTGACTCCGGGCGAGGCCACGTTCCACTACATCGACGAACAGGTCGAGGACGTCGACTTCGATCTGCCCTGCGATATCGTGGCACTTTCGGGCATGACCCAGCAGGCGCCCCGGGCCTATGAGATCGCCCGGGAGTTCAGGCGCCGTGGCGTGTTCACCGTCATGGGAGGACCACACGCCACGGTCATCCCCGAGGAGGTGCTGGAGCATGTCGATACCGTGGTGGTGGGTAAGGCCGAAGGCGCGTGGGAGCGCTTCATCGACGATTTCCGGCGCGGCAGACCTAACCGGATGTATCGCAATGACGTGCTCGAGAGGGTGGACCTGGCCTCCTCTCCCACGCCGCGCTACGACCTGTTGGGCGAGCGGTTTTTCGCCGCCGGATCGGGCTACAAGATGATGCCGGTGCAGACCACCCGCGGATGCCCGCGGGACTGCGAGTTCTGCTCGGTGCCCCAGGTATACGGCAAGGTCTTCAGGAAGAAGGGTGTCGGCCAGATCGTCGCGGACGTAAAGGCGGCGCAGGCGGCGGCGCCGGATCAACTCATCCTGTTCGCCGACGACAACATGTTCATCCACCGCCGATTCTCGAGCCAACTCCTCGAGGCACTGGTGCCGTTGCGCATACGGTACATGGCCCAGTCGGATATCGGCATCGCCGGGGACGAGAAACTGCTGCGCCAGATGTACCGCAGCGGATGCGTCATGGTTCTGGTGGGCCTGGAGAGCCTGTCACCATCGGCCCTGCGCCAGGTAGACGGCTACAAGGCCCGGATGCTGGCACGCTATCGCGAGTACGTCCGGCGCATTCAGGACCACGGCATGATAGCCCTGGCCGCCTTCATCGTGGGGCTGGATCACGACGACGCTTCGGTATTCGAGAGAATCGAAGACTTCGTGCGCGACACCCACGTCACTCCCCAGATCACCATCGCCACACCGCTGCCCCGGACCGCCATGACAGCCCGCCTGGCGGAGGCGGGACGGCTCCCGGATGGCGGTTACTGGAACCGCTGCACCTACTACGACGCCGTGTACGAGCCGATGGGGATGACGGCGGAGCAGCTGGAGGACGGGGTGGCGGCCCTGCATCGGCGGCTGTTCGCGTCAGACCTGGTAGCGGCCCGCAGGGGATACATGCGCCGCGCGCTCAGGCGGCTGGGCCCCAGGTACCAGCCTCTGCAGGGGCCTCCCGCCCTCCTGGCCCGCTGACCGGTGGGCCACCACACCGATCCTTGACGGACCGAGGAAAACGATATATAGACATATCGTGTTCTTAATGATTCCTTCAAGAAAACACCACTGTCGCCGTTCTAGCTTCCCGTCATAGGGCTCACCAGGCCTGGCCGGGTGCTGCCCTCACCAACCACCGTCAGAGGGGGCCTGATGCGATTCAAGCGTGGTTCCACAACCCTGCTGTCCCTGGCAGGAATCGTTGCCGGCGGCATGATCTTGCCCGTCGGTTCCACGGGCCCAGTGGTCCCGGCCGCCTCGGCGGTGTCCATCGGGGAGTCTTTCGGCGTCTATGTCCGGCTGGTGGCGGGTCTCGAGGATGAGTTCGACGACGTCCTGCAGACGTTCCGCGCCGGCATCGGAGAAGATTGGACGCTCGTGGCCGACTACGAGGCCGGCGTCAACCCGGACGACTGCTCCTACCGGGCGCACGTCTTCATTCTCTCTTCACCCGAGCATGCCGGAGCGGTCCTCGGCCACGGCCCCCGGGCGGCCTTCGCCGTACCGGTGCGGGTGGCGGTCTACCAGGATGAAGGTGGCATCAACATCGCCGCGGCCAATCCGCAATCGATCGACCGCACCATCGTGGCCGAGAGCGGGTTCGAGGATCAATCGCAGGAAGTGGTCACCGCCTTGCGGAAGATGGTCGCACAGTCGTTTCCCGGCAATCTAGTGGACGAACAATACGGTCAGATGCGCGACCAGGGTCTCATCAAGAAGACCATGGGCATGATTGCCGGCGGACCGTTTGCCGGGAAGATCGAGAAGATCGCATCGGTCAAGGTCGAGGGAAACCAGGACCTGGCTGCCGTGGCGTCCCGCTTATACAGCGGCCTGGAGCAGGTGGCCACCGAACGCAAGTGGAAGATCCATCCGGTTTATCGCCTCGACATGATCGATCAGAACGCAGTACTCATCGGCCTGACCGGTACACCCATCGAGGCCCGTGCCTTCCATATTGTCGGCTCGGGTGGTGACCACGATCGCAAGGACATGGCCTGTCCGGGACTAGACCATGCGGCCGCCTTTCCGTTCGAGGTGCTGCTGACACAAGAGGGCGACAAGATCAACATCCTCATGGTGGACGCGATGTTCCGGATGAAGATCTATTTCGAGGACGCCGGCAAGATGAAGTTCGCCGCCAACATGCGGATGCCGGGCTCCATCGAGAACGAGGTCCGCGACAAGGTCGAGGAGACTCTGTTCTAACCAGTGGCCAAGGGCCACACCATCAAGGCAGGAGGGTCGGAATGATGCGACATCGTTTGTCCGGTATGGTAATGGTCGGAGCGCTGCTCATGGGCGTCGTCCCACGGGCATTCGCGACCGACGGCCACTTCCTGCACGGCGTGGGAGCCATCAACTCGGCCATGGGCGGAGCCGGCATCGCCGCGCCCGAGAGCCTCATGGGCACCTTCAGTCTCAATCCCGCCGGATTGATGGCGTTCGACGGCGTGCGGATGGAGTTCAGCATGGAGATGTTCAAGGCCGACCGCACGGTTACGAGTTCGGTACCGGTACCGCCGCCGGCGCCGCCGGGCACCATCCTCAGCGGCCAGACCCAGAGCAAGAAGGACTTCGTCCCGATCCCCGCCTTCGGCGCCAGCTACAAGCTGCCGGGCGAACGAGTCGTGCTGGGCCTCGCCGGACTGGGTATCGGCGGATTCGGGGTGGATTATGGGGGCAGCGCCTTCCCCACCGGCCCGGGACAATCGGCCAATCCCATCTTCCTGCCCCAGCCCAACGGCTTCGGACAGGTCTACAGCAACTACCAGTTGCTGAAGATCTCTCCCTCGGTGGCCTGGGCCGCCACCGACAAGCTGTGGCTGGGGGCCGCATTCAACGTCGACTGGGCCTCCCTGGCGGTGATGCCGATGCCGGCGGCGTCCCCCGACTTCGACCCCGCCACGGGCACGGCCTTCTTCCCCAACGCCACCGCGGCGGACGGCGCCTTCGGGGTCGGTTTTCAGGTGGGGCTGCTGTATCACCTGAACGACCTTCTCGCTCTCGGGGCATCGTATTCCAGTGAACAGTGGTTCAGCGAGTTCGAGTGGAATTCGAGCCACGCCAATCCGAACCTGGCCAACTTCGGAGAGCCCCGGACCTTCACCTTCAAACTCAACGTGCCCGCGGTGTTGGGCGGTGGCGTGGCGGTGCAGGCGTTCCCCAACCTGCTACTCACCAGCGACTTCAAGTACTATTTCTACGAGAACACCCCGGGCTTCGAGGTCCCGTCGACCGGGGCGTTCAATCCCGACGGATCGGTAGCCGGGTTCGGCTGGGAAGACATCTACTCGATCGCGGTCGGGCTCAAGTACGAGCCGACGGCCGCTCTCGCCCTCTATGGGGGCTACAACTTCTCCGACAATCCGGTGCCGGACAGCCTGTCGATGGTGAACGTGGCCGCCCCGGCGATCGTCCAGCAACACGTGTCGGTCGGGATCGGCGTCCGGCCCAACCGGCACCTCGAGATCACCGCCGCCTACTATCACGTGTTCAGGAACAGCGGAACCGGTGAGATTCTCAACCCCGCTATTCCACCGGGCAGCAGCAGCATCACCAACTCGATGAAGGAGGACTCCATCCTGTTGCAGTTCTCCTACGCCACTCGAGGCGGTATCTAGCGGCCCTTGACGGGGACGGATGACCCATCGGCCAGGAGTCGGAGATCTTCTCCGGCTCCTGGCTTTTGGTTTCGATCACCAGGGTTTCGCGGGCCAGCAGCCGGACGCGATTACCTTCCTGAGACCCGAACCGTGGAGATCATGGCGTGAAGATCAAGACGGGCGACCTGGTAGCGGCCTTCAGTGTGGCGCTCGCCCTCATCCCCCAGGCGGTGGCCTATGCGGCCCTGGCCGGGGTGCCGGCACGCAACGGCCTGTACGCGGCGGCCCTGCCCCCCATCGTAGCCGCGTTCTTCGCGTCCTCCCGCTACCTGCAGACCGGTCCGGTGGCGGTCACCAGCATCCTGACCTTCGGCGCCCTCGCCACCATCGCCGTCCCGGAAACGGCTCACTACGCCGCGCTCGCCGCACTGCTGGCCCTGATGGTTGGCGTCGGCCGGGTCTCGTTCGGCCTGTTCCGCGGTGGCTGGGTCGCCTACCTCATGTCCCAGCCCGTCTTGCTGGGCTTCACCACCGCCGCCGCCACGCTGATCATGATCTCGCAGATACCCACCGCCCTGGGCGTGCACGCCCCCACGGAATCGATGATCGGTGCCGCATGGTGGAGCGTTACTCATGTGGGGGCGTGGGAGCCGGCCTCGGTGGTGCTCACC